>OKWG01000020.1_pt1 | contig 124270 bp, 93 predicted proteins | sample 1607091 | NCBI WGS metagenome assembly OKWG01 (sample SAMN04414080, study PRJEB24778) | human gut metagenome | material: faecal | host: Homo sapiens
ACCGCACCATCGGCATCTCCACCTCGGCGGAGAACCTGCGCAGCATGCTCGAAAGCGACTTCTCCGAGCGTGTGAATCCCGTGCAGGCGTATTTTCATAAACTGCCGCCGGCAACGGGAACGCAGGCGATCGACGAACTGGCCGCGACCGTCACTGTGCGCAATGCCCGGCATTGGTCGGAGTACCTGACCAAATGGCTCGTCGGCGTGGTCGCCAATGCGATGAACGACCTCGGATGTCAGAACCATGTCTGCCTGGTATTGACCGGCGAGCAAGGAAAGTTCAAGACCACATGGCTCGACAACCTCTGTCCCCGCTCACTCGCCAGTTATCTTTTCACGGGAAAGATCGACCCACAGAACAAGGACGTGTTGACGCTGGTCGCCGAATACCTCTTCATCAACATCGACGACCAGCTGAAGGCGCTCAACAAACGGGATGAAAACGAGTTGAAGAACCTCATCACAGCTCCTTCGGTCAAATACCGGCGGCCCTACGACGTCTACATCGAAGAGTATCCCCACTTGGCGAGCTTCATGGCCTCGGTGAACGAGAACGACTTTCTGACCGACCCGACCGGCTCGCGGCGATTCCTGCCCTTCGAGGTATTATCCATCGACATCGACCGGGCGATATGGGTCAATATGGATCGGGTATATGCCGAAGCCCGAACACTCCTGAACGACGGATTCCGCTACTGGTTCGACGACACCGAGATCGAAGAACTGCACCGGGGAAACGTCGCATTTCATGTCCAGACCATCGAATACGAAATGCTGCTGAAAGGGTTCGAGAAGCCTCCGGAACATGCCGTCGCAGATTGCTTTATGACCACCGTGGAGATTCTGGACTACCTGCGCAGCTATTCGTCGCTGAACCTCTCCGAGAAACGTATGGGCGAAGCTTTGCGCAAGGCCGGGTTCGAACGACGCTCGAAACGTGTCAACGGAAATCCCGTCTACGGCTGGGTTATCCGGAAGATTACCCCCAATCCTTTCGTCTCTGACGGATTGTAGTTACTACGCTACTACACACAGCTGCAAAACATTGAAAAAGAACACGCAGGCGTGTAGTAGGATGTAAAAACACACCTTACTGCATCTTACGACGCTACTACGTCAATTACTACGGTAGTAAGCTGCCATGCACTTCACTACTACGCATAGCAAATTGTTTATCAAACGATTACGCGAATGTGGTAGGTAGTAAGGCAATATCGCTAAACTTCGAAAAACAAACATTATGAATGATCTGAAAAATATCAGCATCAGGCAATTCCTCGCACGGCGGGGCATTCTGCCCAAATACGAACGCAACGGCTACGGCATGTATCTTTCACCCCTGCGGGAAGAGCGCACGCCAAGTTTCAAAGTGGACTACGTGCGGAACCTCTGGTACGACTTCGGACTGGGAGAGGGCGGCACATTGCTCACCCTCGTGATGCGGTTGGAGCGGTGCGACAGCCGCGAAGCCGTCCGACGGCTGCAAAACGGTGAAAAAAGGGACGCCGGTTCCGCTTCTCTTTCACCGGGTGTTGGCGAGCGTCCAGCTGCCGGAGATCCCTTGCCGGTCTTGCGTCCGGCCGCCGTCCCCGCGCTCCGGATTCTCTCCGACGCTCCGCTCCGAGCGGTTCAAAGGCGGCTCCTCGCCCAAATACATTACCACACTCAAAGGATGCAATGCAACCAATGCTGTCAGTGATTGCACTGACAGCAAGGCAGTCAATGCAACCAGTGATGTCAGTGCAATCAGTGCAATCACTGCAATCACTGCAATCATGGATTGCCCAGCAATCGGTGCAACAGCATCATTCCATGCCGGCAATGATCCGATGGCCTGCGAATCGGACAGGGCCATGCCGGCATCCCATGCAAGCGTCATGGTCTTCGAAGGGTTCATAGACTTTCTCTCGTATCTGTCGCTTGCAAATAACATACATCCGGTCAGCGATACGGTCGTGCTGAACTCGGTCTTCAACCTTTCCAAAGCCGTTCCGTATCTCTCGCAGCATCCTGTGCTCCATGCCTTCTTCGACAACGACGAAGCCGGACGTAAAACGACTGCCGACCTGATCCGTCTTTGCCCCCGCAGCGAGGTCATCGACCAAAGCTATTTTTACCGCGGGTACAAGGACGTAAACGATTATCTGATCACCCGTATAAAATCCCGGCCTAAGCCCCCGAAAACGACATCCGACCGGCAGGGTCACCCTTGTCGGAATGATCTGCAACCCTTGCAATCGGAAACCGCGGCGATCGAGCCTCCGCGCCGGAAAGGGGTAAAGGTTTAAGGAAGGCAAGGTTGTGTTTTCGTAGACGAAAACTCCGCCTTCCCCGCTGGCCGGCGTAAAATCCCGCTGTCTGAACAATATATAGCATGAACACTCTATCGAAACAACCTGTCATGGAAACACCGAAGAAAACATATAGCAAACAAGGCGGACGCCCGAAAGTCAGTATCGGCCGCATCCGCAAATACGTCGTCAGCACGCGGCTCAGTCCCGAACGGAAACTCCGCTTCTCGGCCCTTTGCCGCGAGGCCGGGCAACCACCTGCCGAGGTCCTGCGCCAACTGATCGACCGGGGAACGGTAAGGGCGCGGATCACCCGCGAACAACTGGATTTCATGGTCCAACTCAAAGGCATCGCCCGGAACCTGAACCAGCTTACCCGGCTGGCCAATGCCAAAGGTCTGGCGGCTGTCAGAGTCCGGCATGCGGCGATCGTCACGGCCATCGAAAAACTCCTGAAACAGATATGCGATGGTCGGTAAGGTAATATCGGGATCGTCTTTTTCGGGGACGGTAGGCTACGTGATGAAAGAAGAATCCCGGATACTGGAAGCAGAAGGCATCATGCCTCCGGAAGTGAAGGACATGGTGCAGGACTTTAAAGACCAGACCATGCTCAACCCGCGGCTGAAAAACACCGTTGGGCATATCTCGCTGTCTTTCTCACCCAAAGACGCCCCGAAGATGACCGACGCCCTGATGACGCAGATCGCAAAGGAATACATGCAGAAGATGGGCATCACCGATACGCAGTATCTATTGGTTCGCCATCTCGACCAGCCCCATCCGCACTGCCATCTGGTCTACAACCGGGTCGGAAACAACGGGCAGACCATATCGGACAAGAACATCAAGCTCCGGAATGCCAAGGTCTGCCGGGAGCTGACCGAGAAATACGGGCTATACCTCGCACCGGGCAAAGAGGAAGTGCGTCGGGAACAGCTACGCGAACCGGACAAGAGCAAATACGAAATCTACGATGCGATCAAAGGCAGCCTGCCCAAGTGCAAAAACTGGAACGAGCTGGAAAGTAAGTTAAAAGATCAAGGTATTACGATGCGCTACAAATATTGCGGAAATACCGACCGCAAACAAGGGGTTTTGTTCTCGAAAAACGGCTTCGAGTTCTCCGGATCGAAGATCGACCGGGCTTTCAGCTTTACGAAGCTCGACAACCGGTTCAACCATATTCAACAGCAGACCCAACACCGAACAACGCTTCTCGGAAACCTCTCGACGGCAGCCGGGAATTACCGCTCGGCGTTTGCTGCGTTGTTCGGTGGCATGGGCGGCGGCAGTACACGCGAAGAGCCGTCATCGGTAAACCTCGGAAAGGCTGGGGGTATTCCGCTGCTGCCGGCCGGTTCGCCCGTCGGAGTGTCGGCCGAGCAGTTGCAACGCAAACCGGGAGAAAGCCCCGAAGAGCATATCGCACGAATCACGGCGCTGCTCGATGCCGCGGCCGAGGCGATGGCCATCGCTGCGATGGAACACCGACGCAGACTCGAAGAACAGAAAAGAAGAGCCAAAATAAAACTGTAACCGAATTAGAAAATCTTAAAAATCATGAACGACGAAAATAAGATCGGACTCTCGATCGAAATGTACGAAGACCTCAAGGAAACACTTGTCAAAGCCATTAAAAACGCCAAGACGGGAAAAACCGACGGCAGTATACATTCAGACAATGCACAAACCGAACGGATCGAGCGGCTGATAGAGGCCACGGAGCTCTCGCAGGCCCAGATAACACACCTGCTCGAACACGTACGCAAACAGATCAAATTACCCGGAGTACAAAACGGGCGGGAGCAAGCGATGGCTGACAAATATAATACGCTGCTGACACAGTTGGCTGGGAGACTGGAGGTAATCGACAAGGAGAACAGGCAGACACATACATTGGTCGAGCAGGTCGGGCAAGCCGTCGAAGCATTGACAAGGCCCGACGCCCTGCCCGCACAGGAACACCGCCATACCTATACGCTCGACATCAGTTCTTCGAAAACATTTCTGATGATGTTCGCCATGCTGGGATGTATTTTCCTGCAAGCAGCATTCATTTACCGAATCTCGGAGAATAATCGGCAGTTAGCTACCAACGATCTGAAATACCGTTACGTGAAGATGTGCGGGGAAATCACCGAAAAGAAGCTGACAGAGTTGGAAACGATATTCAGGGATAAGCAGCACACGGCCATGCGCGATACCGTCCGAAACCAAGTCGAGTGGTACGAAGAAGCCGTAAGGCGTCAAGCTGAACGGATGGAGCAGGCGACTGTTAAGGAGCGGAAAGCGAAAAAACTACTCGACGATGCTGAGATATTGCGACAACAAAATTAAAATAATTCCAGATTCAATAATCTCGATTTCAACAGTAGGTGGGGCGTAAATCAAACTGTGTTAAAGTTTGTATTCGGATCAATTTTGGGTGGCAGGAAAAATATCTTTCCATTCTATTGTATTTTTCATTTTATTTTCATACATTTAGAATGTTATTAAAATTGACGCTTTATGAAAAAAAATTATTTCTTTTATTATGGTAATCTCTATTTTTTCCTCTTGTAAAATAGAGAAAAATGCCGACTCTCAATTAACGACTACAGAGTCCAACATTGAGCATGTATGTATTCCGTTAACCGACGCACAAATTATTGGGTTGTATAACACATTAACTACTGTACAGACTCGTGCGGTTGTTTTAGTAAGCAGTTTAGAAGAATTTAAGAGCTATTTGAATACTTCTCTGGTTGCTGTCTGTTTTACAGCGACATGGAGTGGACCATGTAAAATGTATAAGCCCATTTATCATAAAGTATCAGAAAAATACACTGCCAGTGTATGTCGTTTCTTGGAAGTTGATGTGGATGAATCTCCAGAACTGGCAGAACTATTCAATATTGTTAAAGTTCCTACAACTATTATAATTAAAAACGGAGAAGTCGTAGCTCAAGCGTCGGGCATCTTGACTGAAGCAGCTCTAACCGAATTAATAGAAAGCTATAAAGTCAAATAATTGTTTTAATTTTCTCAATTTATGAAGAAACTTGTCTTATTGTTAGGGATTATTCTATACTTCGTATCTTGCAAGGTCGAAGAACCGAAATTTGCAAACCAGTCAACATTTTTAGAAGCCGAAACCACTACAATCGAACACGTGTCAATACCATTGACAAATTCGCAATTACTCGAATTATTTCGCAATATGAGTCCTTTGGCACAAACACGAGTAGCCGTATTTAACCTCCTGACCGAGGGTGAAGTTGAATTCTGGTCAACAGAGGGACCTGGGGTATTGATTGTATATTTTACAGCATCGTGGTGTGGCCCTTGTAAAATGTATAGCGCAATATTTGAAAGTATTGCGAATAATTATACAAATCAAGAATGTCATTTTGGACGTATTGACGTTGATAAAGCAACTGATTTAGGAAACAAATACCGTATAAGCAAGCTACCAACCACCTTTATTATTAAACAAAATCAAATTGTCGCAACGGCTGTAGGAGTTTTACAAAATCAAACCTTAAAAGCCTTAGTTGATCAATATAAAGCAAAATCTCCAAAATAAATAGCACAAGTCCCAGTTAAGAAACTGGGGCTTGTGCTATTATTGAAAAAATTGGTTTATTCAACCACTCGCTCGAACGTAAAGGAAATAAATGGAGAGTATGTAGCCGTTGGTTTAGTTTCGTCATAATATATTTTATCGACTAAGAATGATTTTGAATTATAGTCAACAAAATAGATTTTCATCTTATTGGAATCTCCATCCTTAAAGTTTATTCCAATATAAGCCTCTGTATCTTCGCTCTGCTCTGTTGCAGAAAAATAACGGTTTACGTTATCAAGCAAAATCAATTGAAGCGGAACCTTCGTCCCCATTCCCTCTCTTACAATGATCTCTTCACCTTTCGAAATACCTGAGTTCTCCCGGAAAAAGTTTTTCAAGGTCGATTCAAGCGAGGTCGTAAGACCCTCTTCCGTGAAAATCAACCGGTCCTTTGCATTGTATGCGGGTAAAGCAGCCATATCGGCGTCGAACGTAGGTTTGTCGTAATCAGAGCTGCTTCCATTCAGATTGGCAAACTCCGTAGGATCATAGTTGCCTTCGGCACTCATTTTCCATGTACCTTCCAGTTTGCTGAAATACGATCCGAAAATCGTTACGGTAATCTCGTTATACTGCCCCCGGACGAATCCTTTGTTGTTCTCCAGTCCGGTTTTCAGAACGACCTTGTCTTTTCCGGTTTCCAGCGTGCCGGCTTTAAGGGTAATGGCACCTGAACTTTTACCCTGAGCGACAACCAGTTGTTTAGCCCCCTCGAACGTAAAATTGGTATTCTCGACAGCCGTCGAACTTTCGGCGATCTCAATGGGAATGACGATATCCTGCTCCGCAGTATATTTTGCCCCCGTAGCCGTATAAAGATCCAACTGAACGGAACCGGTCTCACCCATGGTCATGGATTTGACAGAGAAGGAATACATAATTTTACCTTTCACTCCCAGACTGATCTTCGCCGTGGCATTTTTCCCGGGGATAAAGTCAGCCACCGAGCCCAACGTCGCAACGATTTCCTTGGCTTCGTCGTAGTTGTCCAAAGCCGTTACCGTAATCGAAAGCGACTGATTGTTACCTCCCAATATGAATTGTTCGGCCGATACGGAATACTCGGAACCCTTGACAGCCGTACCCGAGAAAGCAACGGGAACGGTGACGGGCGACGCAAGCGATGATAAATCGACACCGGAGACTTGCAGATCCAGTGTTACGGAACCTGTCGAAAGCGCGAGCACCGGCTTCGCAAAAGAAAGCGTAGGCGTCGAATCATCGTTGTCATCCGAACAAGCGCCGAATAACAGCGGCGCCGCGAGCAATGCAAATAAAAATTTTCTCATAACCAAAGTTTTAATTAATAAAGGTTTGTTCAACAGTTATTTCGAACCTTCCAGAAAGGCTTCATATTCATCTTCTTCGCTTGCGATCTGCGCCCAATCCTCATTCCCGAGAAATACACCGTCGGGCATAATGTATTTCGTCAAATAATCCTTAGCCAAAGGCGGCGTCTCATCATAGTTGTCATCACAGCCACTCAGCGACACAACAGCCGCAATCGCTGCGACAAACGCAATCATTCGTCTTTTCATCGTATTGTTCATAATCCTGATTCTTTTATTCCATTTTATCGTACCCCGGATTTTGCTCCAACCCCTCGACCAATTGAATATCGGGAGCGTAAAGCGGGAAAGTATACATCCAGGAATAAGTCGTGTATTTCAGTCCCTGCTTGGCGACCCAGAACTCCGGACATCCGTTACGTTTGAGTTCGTACCAGCGATCTCCTTCAAGGAAAAGTTCCTTGCGGCGTTCGCAATGGATAGCATACAGCAGCGGAGTCAGCGCATTTCCCTTGGCATCGACCTGAATCAAATCGTCGTGATCGACCGGAGGCAGAGTCTGCATCGTGTAGTCCGAGACATCGGCAATGCGCTTTCGTCGCAGTTCGTTCAAAGCAGCAAGGGCCTTTTCGGGTTCATCGCTATGATAATAACTCTCAGCCAGAATCAACTGCAATTCAGCGCTTCGCAGGCAGGAAAGCAGGTTCTTAGCCGGCAGTCTTTTGGCATCGATCGACAGCGCGAAACGCACATCTCTTTCCTTTTCGGCGAAAAGATCGTAAAACCGGCGGGAACAAGGTCTGTTTTTCAAATAATTTTTTGAATTCGTCAGCGCCGTAGATTCCGAAGATCCAGCATAAATCTGTGCCTTGAAGATCATGTTGCCACTCTTGGCCATCTGTTCCCCGATCATCGCCTTGTAAGGTTCCGCATCGAGCAACGGATATTTTTCCAATAACTCCGAAGCATACTGAGCTGCCAAACGATACTGCTGTGTCCAGAAATAGAGCCGGGCCAGATAGCCTTTGGCGACATCGGAATTGAAGCGATAGATCTCATCCTGAATGTCGTATTCGATCGCTTTATTCAAATCCTCCTCGATCCGTTTGACGGTCTGGTTATAAGTACTGCGAGTAGGCTTCGCCTCCATATCAAATTCCGTAACCAACGGTACACCAGGCCCCGGATTATCCGGATTGCAAGCCTGACAGAAGTTGCGCAGCAAATTATAATAGCAGATACCGCGAAGGGCATACGCCGTACCGAGCACGTCCATCCCGAGCCGGCTGCTCCGGTCTTCGAGATAACCGATTATGATGTTGCAATCCCGAATCACCGCATAAAGATTCGTATACAGAGTTTGCTTAGCGGAAAGTTGCTCTCCTATGTAAAGCGAAATATAATTTCCTCCGGGATATTGAGTCAGATTAGCAGCCAGGTTATCGGCATAACACTCCAAATCGGCCATTTCCAATCCGTCGCCCATCACGACCTCCTCTCCGTAATCGATCTCGTCGAGATGCGCATGGAGCAACGCTGAAAATTCCTCGGCTGTTTCGGGGATGGTCTGTCCGTAAGGTTTTATATCCAAATAGCGGTTGCAGGATACGGCTAATAACACGAGTGCAATCACTGTGAATGTCTTTTTCATACTCTCTGTTTTGAAATTACCGTTTCGGAATTAAAATCCGATCGAAAGTCCGATCGAATAGGAGCGGCATTGCGGGTACACCGCACCGGGAGTTTCAGGGTCCAGCCCCGAGTAATTCGTGAACGTCGCCAGATTGTTCATCGTAAACGACACGCTGCAATTTTGCATGTGAAGTTTCTTCACCCACGCGCCGGGGAGGTCGTAAAGCAATGTCAGGGAACTGATTTTCAAATAAGAAACATTCTCCAGCAACAGACAGTTCGTAACTCTTGATTCGGAAGGAAGACTCTGGGCGATAAGATTGCCGTTCTGATCGTAAAGGCGCCCTCCGTATATGTCGATCAGACGCGGATAACCGTCCGTAACAGGATTATCCGGAGTCCAGCGATAGGTTACATCACGCACGACATTGAGATGGTTGACATAAAGGTCGTATTTGGAGTTGGGAATGGGCTCCTTATCCACACCGGTCATATTCCGGTCACTCACCGAACTGTAGGATGCGGGGGATACGATATCGTTCAGCACTTTGCCGTTCAACGAAAACACACCGTTCATACTGAGCGTAAGCCCCTTGTAACGAACGGACGTATTGAACCCGCCCGTCCAGGGAGCCGTCGATGTACCTACATAGAAAAGATAGTTTTGCATGTTCCGGTAGTCCGCGACTTCGTTTATTTTCGCATCGGGACGCAGTTCGTAATTGTAGAATCCCGTCGATGGATCGATGCCCGTACTCTTGCCCGTGATGATCATCCCCTGGGGATAACCTACATAATACTGACCATAGATACCGCTGTTGGGCGACACGTATTTGGTCAGTTTGTTCATATTGTAAGCCGCATTGGCAGTAAAATTCCACGCAAAATCCTTATAACGCAGAATCGTCGCCCCCAAAGTGAACTCGACTCCCCGGTTCACCTGTTCGGATGTATTATATCCCTGCGAAATAAATCCGACTGCCGAATTCACGCGCGAAGAAGTCACGAGATCGTATCCTTTACGGTTGTATGCTTCGACCTGCAATCGCAAACGATCCTTGAAAAATCCGATGTCCAGACCCGCTTTGATATCCCAGGTCTTCTCCCAGCTCAGATGCGGATTCGGGGCATTCGAAATAGTCCCCATCCGGTAGGAATCCGTATCGGAAATTCGAAACGTGTTATCGTATTTCATGATGATTACCGGATAGACCGACTTATTGACACCGCCCGTATAACCCGTGGCCAAACGAAGCGTCATCGAACTGATCACATCCGAGATTTTCCCTTTCATCCACGACTCTTCGTCTATATTCCAGGAAAAACCTGCCGACCAGGTAGCATTGAATTGCTCCTTGCTGCCGAAATTGTTCGATCCGTCGGATCTTACCGAGGCATTGAAAACATAGCGGTTGAGCAGGATATAGTCGATCGTACCGTAGAACGAGGCCATAGCGTTTTCCGTAATAGCTTGCCCGGTGGAATTATCGAGGGTCTTTCCGAAACTGACAAGTTTATCGTAATCGATCACCGAATTGTTTCCGCTCGCAGGATAAAGCGGCGTCGAATGGTTGCCCGTAACGGGGTCGTAGCCGTAACGTTTGGTAAAAATCGTCTTGGCGTAATTCCGGCTGATCTGCGCTCCGGCCAACACATTGAGCCGATGTATTTCGTTGAAAGTATGTCCATAGGCGAAATGTCCCCGTAACATATAATTGGTATTGTATGTCGAAGTCTGATAAATGGAACCATAGATTCGTTTCGAAGTCGTCGTATTGTTTTCGAACGGCCGATCCATCCATGCCGCATAGGTATTCTTTCCATTGATATTCTCCCCGTGATCCGAAATATAGGAGAACGACGCCAGACCCACGAACTTCAGATCCTTGGTGATATTGACCGTCGTATTTCCCGTCAGTGTGAAGTTTCCGCTGGTACTCTTGGCCGAAGTCTCATTGATCTCCCGCATCAGGTTGAATCCGTTTTCGGGAAGCGCTACCGTATAGCTTCCATTGATTTCACTCAAGGAAAAATAAGTCTCGTCAGCCCGATAGGAACCGTCGTCATTGTAAGGACGTTCATAAGGATTGGCGAAATAGGCGTATTTGAACATATCTACATTACTCGACGGTGCCTTGGATGTCTGATAGGAGAAATCCGTACTGATACCGAACGATACGACTCTGTTCGGTGTTACATCGATCTTGCCATTGAAATTGTAACGGTCGTACGAGTTTTTCAACACAATGCCCTGATCGTTACCATATCCCATTGAGAGATAATAGGCCATTTTGGGATTACCTCCCGAAATGGAGAGATAGTGGCTTGTGGAAACTGTCGTCCGGAACAGTTCCTCGAACCAGTCTGTCGTATGGCTGCCCAGTTCCGCAATCCTGGCATCCTGCTCTGCGACGCTCAATCCCTTATATTTGCCGTATCCCGAACGAATCATGCCCACGATACCCACAACCGGATAGTAACTTTTGCCATCTTGAAGATTATTCGCATAACCGGCAGCTGCAAATTCGTCCCATAATTCCTGCTCCCAGGCCAGTTTCTCGCGTGAGTTCATCAAATTGGCAGACCGTACAGGCCGCGTCTGAATGGATACGGTTCCCGAATAGTTGACGTGTGTAGGTCCCGACTTGCCGCGTTTGGTCGTTACCACGATCACACCGCCGGCAGCCTGAGATCCGTAAATCGCGGCAGCGGCAGCGTCTTTCAGCACGGAGATCGACTCGATGTCGTTAGGATTGATCCCACCGATGCCCGTAGCAAAAATATTCGAAAAGTCTCCGGAGCGAATCTGCGTGTTGGAAACAGGAGGTGTCGGGACCTCCTTCTGCATCGGTACGCCGTCAATGACCCACAGCGGTTCGGCATTGCCCGTGATGGTGCTCGTTCCGCGAATGCGGATCTTCACGGCTTCGCCCGGACGGCCGGATACGGATTGCACGCTCACTCCGGCCAGTTTACCCTGCAACAGTTTGTCTACTCCCTCCAAAGGCGAAGTCTTGAGATCTTTTCCTTCAATCACGGCAACCGAACCGGTGCTTTTGCGAATCTCAGTTTTGGCAAAGCCTGTCACGACGACTTGTCCGATGTCCGTGGCCTGTTCCTTTAAGGTTACGTCATACACGAAACGAAGTCCAAAGCGATCTCCGTATTCGACTTTGACAGTTTGAGGCTCATAACCGATATAAGTGAACCGTAACGTTCCGCCCTCGGGTACTGAAATCTGATATTCTCCCTTAAGATTGGTATTTACACCGATGTGCGTTCCTTCGACGAAAACCGAGACCCCGATAAGCGGTTCGCCGGAAGTATCCTTGACCGTTCCCCGTACCGTGATTTTGTCGCCTTTCTTCTGAGCAACCACGTCAAACGCGACCGCCAACAGCAACGACGTAAATACGAACAGCAAAAAAAATCGCAAAGTTTGCTTCATACGCATTATTCATTAGTTGTGTTTGACTATATCAATCTCCTGCTGAGGCAACCCGAGCAGATGTTCCGTAAAATAGTAGCGGATCAGATTTACGTAATATGAATTCCCGAGACCATGATCCGCTCCGGGAATGACCGTCATGTCGAAACGCTTGCGGGCCCGGATTAACGCATCGGCCAGCCGGGCCGTAGATGCCGGATGCACATTGTTGTCCATGTCTCCGGTGATGAGCAGCAGCCGTCCGGCCAGCCGGTCGGCCAATTCGATGTTGGTCGGAATATGACATTCGAAATGCGGTTTCCCGTCTTTCCCCCAGGTCTGCTTTACTCCGTGGAAAGTTTCGCCCCACCATTGGGAGTAAATATTATTGTCATGATTCCCCGAAGCAGCCACCCCGACCTTGTAAAATTCCGGATGGTTCAGCATGGCGGCGACCGTCATGAAACCGCCTCCGGAATGTCCGTAAATTCCGACTCTTTCAATATCGGCGCAAGGATAGCGGGCTGCAATCTGCCGGATCGCGGCCATGTCGTCGGCCAAAGCATAGTCCCGCAGATTCCCGTAGCCGAACGTATGGAAATCGCGTCCGCGCCAGGGGCCGCTGCCGCGGTAGGCGAAATTTATGACGACGAATCCCAGCTGTGCGAGCGATTGATTGTAGTTGTCATCCAAGGTAAAGGCCTGCGGAACCAGATCGACATGGGGGCCGGGATAGACATTGCTGATGATCGGGTATTTCCGCCCGGGTTCCCGGTCGAAAGGAAGGTAGACGATGCCATAGAGCCGGGTCACGGAATCCGCAGCCAGCACTTCAACGACTTCCGGTTCGTGCCATCCGCGGGCATAGAGTTCCGAAAGGTCACACGGCTCCAGTTCGATACGGACGCGGCCTTTCATGTCGCAGACCTGATGCCGCGGGGCACGATCCATACGCGACCAAGTGTCCGTCAGAAAACGTCCGTCGGGAGAGAATGCCACCGAATGTTCACCGTTTCCGGGAGTGAGCAAAACCGGCTCGCCGCCGCTGAATCCGGTTTTGTAATAAAAGCGGTAATGCGGATTGACACCCGGTTCCCGTCCGTAACCCTCGTAGACGATCGTCCGGGCGAGTGTATCGATACGTTCGATCTTTCCGGCGACGTATTCGCCCGAAGTGACGGCCCCTTGCAGGCGTCCGTTTCCATCGTACAGGTAATAATGACCGTATCCCGTCCGCTCCGACCACCAGAGGATATCGCGGCCTTCATTCAGGATATGGAAACAAAATTGCTGGTCATTCTGGGCCGGTTTGCACACCTCGCGGATAATCGGCTCGACACGGTGCGCCGCGAAATCGACCCGGCACAGTTCCACGCTGTCGCACGTCCGGCTGCGACGAACGAGCCAGGCATAACGGTCCGTATGAGCGATCATGCTGAACCGGGGAACTTCGACTTTCTGATCGGGCCAGCGGGCGATGTCGAGTTTCCGAATGCACATGCTGTCGGCATCGACCAGCCAGGCATCGTATTGAACGACATGCTCATCGCCGGGCATGGGAAATTTGTAGCTTTTAGCCTTGGGGCGCGGCCGGGCGAGGTTGTCCACCAGCGTGAGCTCCTCCACCTCGCGCTTGTCTTCGCGCACCAACAGGTAATAATGACTTTTCCCCATCCAGCGGCCGATGGCGGAGCTGCGTGCCTCCGGCCCGACGACGTTGTTCCCGCCGGTGGAGAACGAATGATAGCGCTCCCCGTCGTGGGTCAGCCGTACACTGTCGCTTCCATCTCCGCGAAAGAGCATGAGGTCATGACCGACAGCCGTAACATAATACGAGCTGTCGGCGGAATAGCTGCGCCGATAGTCGCCCCGCGAGAAAAGATTCCCGCGGGAAGCATCCTGCCGGGGCTTTTCGCTCAATTTGCCATTCCGGCAGTCGTAGAGCAGCCGGCGCTTATTGAAATCGAACGTAAAACCGCGGGGATCGGAAGAATCGAATTCAAGGCCGTAGAGCCGTAACTCCTTCGGGGTCGGCATCCGTGATGAATCGGCGTATGCGGCCAACTGCCGTGCCATCGAGAAACTGTCGAACAGCGGACGTTTCCGCCAGGTGCGGGTATCGACCAACCAAAAACGGCGGGCATCGGCGTCATCCGACGTATAATGAAACCAACGGCACTCCTTGCCGATCCATTGAACCGAAACGTATTGGTTACGGATCAATCCACCGAGCGAGTCGGACGAAAAACGGTCGGCCCGCGCCATATAGGATTCCTGAGCACAGAGCGGATAAAGACTCCATACCGTTAAAAATACAAGCAACCGTTTCATCGCTCTCCGAATTTGCTGATTTTCGACGCCTCTTTCATGGCCGCCTGCGCATTGAGAATCCCTCCACCGAGACAGACCTGACGCCCCTGGATCATGCGGGAAGTTTCGGATTTCCCGGGAACAGGCATCTCGTCCGCCGGAAAATGCGTAACGGTACGAATCAGAATTTCCCGTATCTCACGAGCCGAAAGATCGGGATAGAAACTCCGCAAGACCGCTGCGACACCGGAAACTATCGGCGCAGCGATACTCGTTCCCTGCGCCGTATCGTATCCGCCCTCGGGAGCGGTCGATCGTACATTTTCTCCGGGGGCGAGCAGATCCACATTTTCCGCTCCGTAGTTGCTGAAAGAAGCGACCCGTCCGTCGGGCGTCGAGGCCCCCACGACGATCTGGTTTTCCAGACGGCGTCCTTTCGTGTCCCGGCAAGTCGGAAATATCGGACGGACATCGACATTGACGCCGTCGTTGCCGGAGGCCATAACCAGCAATACGTCCTTGCTCCGGGCATATTTCATCGCAGCCAGTACTTCATCCCGGTGAGGCGATAGGTACTTGCCGAAACTCATATTCACCACCTCTGCGCCGTTATCCACCGCATAACGGATTGCCGCAGCTACATCGCGGTCGTATTCATCGCCTTCGGGAATGGCACGGACGGAGAGGATCTTTACCGGGCGCGGTAACTCCCCGGCCGTCGCCGCACACGCCGCAATCACTCCGGCAACCATCGTCCCATGATAGGGATCGTCGCCGATAAGATTGTTTCCGTAACGGAAATTCCGGAAATCGTCCGGGCGATTGCCCAATTTTATATGAGGATCGTCATTCAGGGAATCGAGGCTGGCCACACGTACGGCGGACAAACGATATTCGCTGTCGATCTTTTCCACCGCTTCGTGCCACGGCATGTCGGGTGTGAACATAACGGGTGTGGAAGCCGCAATCGACAGAGGCAGCGCAAGCCCGGTCGTGTCGGCCAATTCAAGACGCTGAAAATCGGCGACCGTTGTTTCTCGATCACCGTATTTCAGGCGCATCAATGAATCGCAAATGCGGAAAGCATCGGAACGAATACGCTGATATTCGGTAAATTTGATGTAGGTATCGAGCCGGGCGGCCCGTTCCATCTGCTTATAATAGGCATATTCGGCCTTTGCCGAAAGAGTAAGGCGGCTTGTATCAGCGTCCTTGAAGCGAGGCCGAAGCCGTTTGTATTCCCGGAAAGGTTCCGTGCCGGCCCTTCGAAGACTCTCTCCAACAGCATTGCCGAGGAAATTCCAGCCGTGAATGTCGTCTACATAGCCGTTTTTATCGTCATCACGGCCGTTAGCAGCCTGTTCGCGTGGATTGGTCCAGATGAAATCCGCAAGAGCCGTATGCGAAACATCGAACCCGCCGTCGATAACGGCGACGATTATTTCAGATTTTTTTCGGGAGGGGGGGGGGAATTTTACCTCTTGCCGCACAAATCTCTGTCAGACGGACTCCGCATAGCGAATCGGAAGCAGACAAAAACCAAGGGGCATCCGTTTGTGCAGATGACGGTACTGCCGCCAACAGATACACGGCAGAAAATAATACTTTTGAATTCATATTGCAATAGATACCTGACGCGACAAATATAATAAAAATCTGAATTTATTACATTTTTTATATACCTTAATGTCAAATTCAGTAATACATTAACACTTCGTTCCAAAAAGATAAAATTGTCTGCGGGGAAAACGTGGGGAATTTCATCAAAACAAAAATCGCTTAACTTGCTATAATCAGCAAATTAAGCGATTTTCCATGTACCCGGAGCCGGGGTCGAACCGGCACGACATTGCTGTCATTGGTGTTTGAGACCAACGCGTCTACCGATTCCGCCATCCGGGCATTTCCGCGAGCGTTACGCGGCGAATCGGGTGGACAAAGATAGGTGATTTTCGTAACTTTTCAAAAAATACGGCTATTTTTCGAAAAAGGCCCTGATTTTTTTCGCCTTTGCCGCCCCGACCAGCGCCGAAAGTTCTTCGATGTTGGCCGCACGGACCTTTTCCACCGTGCGGAAATGGCGCAGCAGGGTCTGGACCGTCTTGTCTCCGACCCCCTCGATCTGCTCCAGTTCGCTGTGGATAAACGCCTTGCTGCGTTTCTGCCGGTGGAAGGAAACGGCGAAACGGTGCACCTCCTCCTGAATGTGCGCCAAAAAGTGGAACAGGGGCGAAGTGGGACGGATGCCGACCAGCACGGGCGGAAAGCCGCAGAGCAGCTCGGCGGTGCGGTGCCGGTCGTCCTTGGCCAGTCCGGCAATGGGGATGTCCAGCCCGAGCCGCTCCAGCACCTCGTGAATGACACCCATCTGCCCCTTTCCGCCGTCGGCGATAATGAGGTCGGGCATTTCGGCCCCTTCAGCCATCAGCCGCGTATAACGCCGGAAGACGACCTCCCGCATCGAGGCGTAGTCGTCGGCCCCCGTCACGGTCTTGATGTTGAAATGGCGGTACTCCTTGCGGGAGGGTTTTCCATCCCGGAACACCACGCACGAAGCCACCGGATGAGCGCCCTGCAGGTTGGAGTTGTCGAAGCATTCGATGTGCCGCGGCTGTCTGTCGAGGCGCAGCTCCTTTTGAACAGCATTCATCAGCCGCTCGGTATACCGTTCGGGATTCTTGATTTCGAGGTTTTTCAACTGCTCGGCGCGGTAGATGCGGGCGCTCTTCCGCGAGAATTCCAGCAATTCGAGTTTCTCCCCGCGCTTCGGGACCGTGAAAGTCACGCCTTCGAACAGCAGCGTCGTCGAGGGCAGCAGCGGCACGATCACCTCGCGGGAGAGTTCGCCCCCGGCGATATTTTCGACGATGTGCTGGATGGCCAGCGTCAGCATGTCGCGCTCGTCGCCCCCGACGCCCGTCGAGAGTTTCACGGTCTGCACGCCCACGACCGAACCGTGGCGGATGCGCACGAAGTTGCACCAGGCCACGTCGTCGTCGGGCAGCAGCGAGAAAACATCGACGTCGACGATCTTCGCGCTGACGATCACCGACCGTCCGGCATAGTTGTCCAGGGCGTCGAGCCGCTGTTTGTACCGCTGCGCCAGCTCGAATTTCAGCTCCCCGGCCGCACGCGCCATCTCCCCTTCGAGGTATTGGCGCACGGGACGCAGGTCGCCTTTCAGCACCGAAACGACCATGCCGACCAGCTGCGCATACTCCTCCTCGGACTGCCGCCCGACGCACGGGGCCTTGCAGTTGCCCAGGTGGTATTGCAGGCAGACCGTATATTTATCTTTGGCGATCAACTCCGGGGCGAGGTTGAGTTTGCAGGTCCGCAGGGGGATCACCTCGCGGATGAAGTCGAGCACGCTGCGCTGCATCATCACCGATCCGTAGGGGCCGAAATACTGCGACCCGTCGCGCGTCAGGATGCGCGTCGACTGCACGCGGGGAAAGTGCTCGCGCCGCACGACGATCCACGGATAGGTCTTGTCGTCCTTGAGCAGGATGTTGTAACGCGGCTGAAGGCTCTTGATCAGCGAGTTTTCCAGCAGCAGGGCGTCGGTCTCGCTCCCCACGACGATATGGCGGATCTCGACGATCTGCTTCACCAGCACACGCACCTTCGCGCTGTGCTCCTTCGACTGCACGAAGTACGAAGACACCCGCTTGCGCAGGCTCTTGGCCTTACCCACATAGATGATCGTCCCCGAGCTGTCCACGAACTGGTAGACGCCCGGCGACAGCGGCAGCAGGGCCACCTGCTCCTTGAGATCCGGTTTTTCCGTTTCAGCCATACGCCCTGCAAATTTAGCAAATATATTGCAAATCGGAAAGCCTATAAGAAGGTCGCATTTTTTGTTTAATTCGTCCGAAAATCATATCTTTGCACATCACTATTTCACTACACGCCAAGCCTATGAGAAAACTTATCCTCCTGCTCCTGTCCGGCATGCTCTCCACCGCATGCGTGGACAAAGATTACGACCTGGGAAACATCGACACCGACAACATCGCCATCGGCGACGAAGGGTCGCAGTTCCGCATCCCGCTGGTCAAGGTGCTCGTCTCGAAGGACGAGATCAAAAACAACGGCGGCAACATCGAAGAGATCTTCCGCGAAGCCGACATCTGGTTTCCCTCCCAGCTGCCCGACGGCAAATTCGTCGACCTCGTCAAATTGCAGGACAAAGACGATCAGACGTATGTAAACACACTGCTCCGAACGCTGCGCGAGGAGATGCAGGCCAGCGACGCCAAACTCGCATCGGTCGTCGATCTGGTTTGGGACAAATACGCCGCGGAATTTCTGCCGCTTCTCAACCTGACGGCTCCCGACGAGCAAACCTTCAAGACAGCATTCAAAACCGCCTACCGCAACGACGCATCGCTGCGCGAACGGCTCGCGGACGAAGTCAGCGCATTGGCCCGCACCTACCTGACCGACTCGCTCGGAATAGACCAGCTCGAATACGAAGTCGGCCATATCGACATCAGCAGCGACATAGTGGACATGCTCGCCGACAACCTCGACCCCGAGGGCACGCCCAACGCCAGGAACACGCTGTTCCTCTACGGCCAGATCACCAGCGGACTGCCCCTTTCGCTGCTCCTCGATCCGAGTTTTTCGCCCACGGAGATCACGTTCCAGGTCGGAGTCGGCGCAGACAAGGCATCGAACGACATTCCCCAAACGCAGCTTTTCGCCGAAGACCTGCGGCAGATCGTCGAGGGCATCACGATCCGGATTCCCGTGACGCTCACGGAATACTATCCCGGCAAAGGATTCAGCGACGACCGGTACCAGATCGTCATCAGCCTGAGCCTGCTCAAGAACGGAGGACTGAAACTCGACATCTAAACCGCACTCCATCATGAAAAAAATATACACCCTCATCGCGGCGGCGCTTCTGGCGACCGGCGCCGCAGCCCAGAACCCCACGGCCTATTTCATGGAGGGTTCGACCTTCCGCAGCCAGTTCAACCCGGCTTTCGCGCCGCTGCGCGGCTACGTCAACATCCCGGCCATCGGCGGCATGAACATCAACGTGGGCGGCAACATCGCCGTGGACAACATCCTCTTCTCCCGCGACGGCAAGCTGGTGACGCTGCTCGACAGCTCCGTGTCGGCCGCCGACGCACTCTCGGGCCTCAAGCAGAACAACCTGCTGGGCATGGACTTCCGCATGAACGTCATCGGATTCGGCGCCTTTACCAAAAACCACAAGAATTTCTGGTCGTTCGACCTCAACGTGCGGGTCAACGAAGACGCCAACCTGCCCTACTCGCTCTTCGAATTCATCAAACTGGGCAAGGAGGGCCAGATCCGCAACTTCGGCACCTCGACGGACTCCTACCTCGAGGCGGCTTTCAGCTACTCGTTCCCGCTGATGGACGACCGCCTCTACATCGGCATCCGCGGTAAGTTCCTCGCCGGACTCGCCCGTGCGCAGGTCACCTACGACCGTTTCGACATCTCGCTCCGCGAAGACCGCTGGGCCGTTCTCACCCAGGGCACGCTGGACCTCACGGCCGCCGGGGCCAAAGTCGAAACGGACCCCGACAGCGAGACCTTCGAGATCGGCGATCTCGACTTCAAACCCACCAAACCCGCAGGATACGGCTTTGCCCTCGACCTGGGCGCCACGTACGACATCCTGCCCAACCTGCAAGCGTCGCTGGCCGTGACCGACCTGGGATTCATCAGCTGGAGCAAGAAAAACTCCGTCAGGGGCGTCTCGACGCAGGAGACGGAATTCACGGGCGCCACGGTTCCGGAAAACGCCTCGGAGCCGGTTCCGGATTTCGACCTCGAAATGCTGAAATTCAACCAGGTCGACGGGCGCAGCACGACCAAGATGCTCCGCGCGTCGGTCAACGCCGGACTCGAATACGAAGTGTGGCGCCACAAAATCGGCATCGGCCTGCTCTACACGGCCCGCGTCTGGAAATACGAGACCATGCACAACATCACCGGATCGGTCAATTTCCACCCCGTGCGCTGGTTCACGGTGTCGGGAAGCTATTCGGTGATCGACAACCGCGGCGGAGCCGTCGGCCTGGCGCTGAACCTCTGCCCCAACTGGATCAATTTCTATCTGGCAACCGACGTGCTGACTTCGAAGCACACGCCGCAGTGGGTCCCCATCAAGCAGAGTTCGATGAACGTAACGCTCGGTCTGGGCATCCCCATCGGCAAGCGGAGCCACCGCATCGCGGCCTACGTCCGCGAAGGCGACAGACGCTGACCCCACCCCGCAAACAAGCAAATTCCCGGCTCGATGAGCCGGGAATTTGCTTTGCGAATGCGTCCCGCAGGCCGAACCGGGCACCCGGACAGGCGGCCGCAGCGCGAAAAAAAACGGATTTGCCACGCGAAAAAGGCCCGCCCCTTCGGAATTTTGGACGCACCCATATCACTTTCGGGCAAAGCGATTGCAAATCCGGAAACTTTCTCTATCTTTGCCCCGTAAGGAATCCGGAAATGTTTTCCGCCATCTCCTTCATCCTCGAATACATTGCGACGGCCCTAAAATCTGTGTGAAGTTGCGTCACTACTTTTGAATTCTTCAAAAACGGGCCGTCGCAATCTTTTCTTCGCTTTCAGCAAAAACCATACCGTTTTCACCGTCGGTTTCCAACCGCTCCAGCACCGCGCGCGTCGCCGCACGCCCCGCCTCGAGAATCTCCTCCGAACGGTAGAACTCGAACATGCCGTAGCTGTCGGCGGGCAGCCCAACCATGATGTCGGGTTTGTACAGACGGCACATCAGCTGCGTGATGCGCTGCTGCATGATCTGCGACGAAGCGATCAGCACCTTGTAATAATTCAGCGACGCATTGGCCCGGCGGACGGAATCGGCTCCGAACCGGGCGCTGACGTCCACGGCGACCAGCAGGTCGCCCTCCTCGCGCCGCACGCGGTTCAGCGGCAGCGGGTTGACCGTGCCGCCGTCGACCAGCACCCGGCCGTCGCGGTGCACAGGCCTGAAAACCGAAGGAATCGAGATCGAAGCCCTGATGGCGTCGTACAATCCCCCGCTGTCGAGCACCACTTCGTCGCCCGTCAGCAGGTCGGCCGCCACGGCGGCGAAAGGCACGGGCATCCGCTCGATCTGCACGTCGGGGACCAGCTCCTTCATCGCCTCCATCACCCGGTCTCCCTTGACCAGCCCTTCGGTGCTCAACGCGAAATCGACCAGGCTGAAAACCTTGTATTTATCGAGTGCGCGCATCCACTCCTTGAACGGTTCGAGGTACCCCGAGGCATACACGCCCCCGACCAGCGCACCCATCGAGGTCCCCGCCACGGCGCTGATCTCGAATCCCTGTCTCTCCAACTCTTCGATGGCCCCGATATGGGCCACGCCCCGTGCGCCGCCGCCTGCCAGCACCAGCGCCACTCTTCTCTTTTTCATATATTCCCTCCATTAATGCGGACCCGGACCTTGTTCCACGCATGGGTCCCGAAAAGACAACTTGCACGCATCGTGCCGCACATCTCGCGCAAACGCGACATCGGCGCGACGAACCCCAGCTCCGAGGCGTCGACCCACGGACGCACCGAAGGATCGAACAACGCCAGGAAGACGCTGCGTCCGCCCCGGCGGTTCTCCCGCACGGCCTGCGTCACGACGGCGCTGCATCCCGACCCGAAGGGCGCGCACACGGCATCGTCGGCATTGTTGTCGTAAACGGCCCACGACACCAGTCCCGACAATATGTCGGGCGTGGCGAAAAACAGCGCCCCGTCGGCCGTACCGAAAGCCTCCGCGGCCTGCGGCGTATCAATGCGCGCAAAATTGAGCCACGCACCGGAGGCCTCCGGTACGCCGAGCCGCCCGATGAACTCCAGCACCATTTCGGGCGTCTGCTTGTAGTGCTCCTTCTGCGACACGAAGGCCGGCACGAAGGGCGGCATCGGTGCAAAGCCGGTGTAGAACTTCCCGCCCCCGCAGCCGATATTGGCGGCATTGAGGCTCACCGCCGACCCCTCGCGGGCTTCGGCCAGCGCCTTGAAAAAACATCCTTCGACTTTGGGCACGGCACGCACCGGCCCGTCCGAATACCAGAACAGCAGCGGCAGTCCCGCGGCGGGTCCGAACGCCTCGCCATAGGCGGAGGCAAACTCTTTCGCATCCATCATTCAATCCGTTATTATGTAATCCATCGCCACGTCGTGCGGCTCCGCAGGCAGCTCCCCGACCAGTTGGTGGGCAAAGCACACGCCGACTTTCACGGCGTGCACGTCCGGCCGGGAGAGGTATTTGTCGTAGTAACCCCGGCCGCGGCCGCAACGGGCGCCCGCGGCGGTGAACGCCGTGCCGGGAACGATCACGAGGTCGATCTCCGACGGGTCGCACGTCTGCGCCTCGGGTCTCGGCTCGGCGATGCCGAAAGCCCCCGGACGCAGCGTCTGCGGGTCGTATTCGCAGAATCGCATCACATCCCCTTCGACGCGCGGAACCACGATGCGTTTCACGGCGCTCCACCGCGCCAGCGTCTCCGCCGTGTCCGGCTCGTCGGGAAGCGAGCAGAAAACACCCACCGTCCGGGCCGCGCCGAAAGCCTCCAGCCGCCCGGCCCGGCCGAATATCCGGCGCGAGGCTTCGGCGCGCTCCGCAGCGTCCATTCCGAGGTTCCGCCGGCGCATCGCGGCGCGCAGTTCTTTTTTGGTCATAAAACCCTCCTTTCAGGCATAAAATTCCCGTCCGTTTCTATTGTTATTCCGCAAACAATGGCTATCTTTGCGTGCGTAAAATAAAAGCGCCGGAACACAAATCATTAACAAATATAACAAATTAAAATCATTATGAGCTGTTTTCTATCTAATTCCTCGCTTGGCAAGAAGTTAGTAATGAGCGTGACGGGCGTGTTCCTCGTGCTCTTCATCCTCTTCCACATGTCGATGAACATCACGGCGATCATCTCGCCCGAAGCGTACAACATGATTTGCGAACTGCTGGGCGCAAACTGGTACGCGCTGGCCGGAACGGCCGTTCTGGCGCTGGGCGTCTTCGTCCACTTCCTCTACGCCGTCATCCTCACGCTGAACAACTACAAGGCGCGCGGCTCGCAGCGTTACGCCGTGACGGTGCAGGAACCGGGCGTGGCATGGGCTTCGAAAAACATGCTCGTACTGGGCTTCATCATCCTGGGCGGACTCCTGATCCACCTGTTCAACTTCTGGTCGAAGATGCAGCTCGTGGAGATTCTGGGCGGACACGAGAACTCGCTGGGACTCGACCCCGCGGACGGAGCTTCGCTGATCGCCTACACCTTCTCGCAGTGGTACTACGTGGTGATCTACCTCGTATGGTTCGCCGCCCTGTGGTTCCACCTCACGCACGGCGTATGGTCGATGTTCCAGACCGTGGGCTGGGCCAACGACACGTGGTATCCCCGCCTGAAGTGCATCGCCAACATCGTGGCCACGATCATATTCCTCGGATTCGCCGCCGTGGTGCTCGTCTACTTCTTCTGCCCCTGCATCGCAGGCGCATGCTAATCACCCCCTTTGTAGAATAATAAACACACAAACGATATGGCTTTAAAATTAGATGCTAAAATTCCTGCCGGTGCTCTGGCCGAAAAGTGGAGCAACCATAAGACAGCTATCAAGGTCGTAAGCCCCGCCAACAAGCGCAAGCTCGACATCATCATCGTCGGTACGGGTCTGGGAGGCGCCTCCGCAGCCGCTTCGCTCGGCGAACTGGGCTACAACGTCAAGGTATTCTGCATTCAGGATTCGCCCCGCCGCGCCCACTCGATCGCGGCCCAGGGCGGTATCAACGCAGCGAAGAACTACCAGAACGACAACGACTCGGTATACCGCCTGTTCTACGACACGATCAAGGGCGGCGACTACCGCGCCCGCGAGGCCAACGTCTACCGTCTGGCCGAGGTCTCGAACCTGATCATCGACCAGTGCGTGGGCCAGGGCGTCCCCTTCGCCCGCGAGTACGGCGGCCTGCTGGCCAACCGTTCGTTCGGCGGCGCACAGGTATCGCGTACGTTCTACGCCCGCGGCCAGACGGGCCAGCAGCTTCTGCTGGGCGCCTACGCGGCCCTCAACAAGGAGATTGCGGCCGGTTCGGTGAAGAGCTACCCGCGCCACGAGATGCTGGACATCGTCATCGAGGACGGCGAGGCAAAGGGCATCATCGCCCGCAACCTCGTGACGGGCGAGATCGAGCGCCACGGCGCCCACGCCGTCGTGATCGCCACGGGCGGCTACGGCAACGTCTTCTTCCTGTCGACCAACGCCATGGCGTCGAACGGCTCGGCCGCATTCCAGTGCTACCGCAAGGGCGCCGGCTTCGCCAACCCCTGCTTCACGCAGATCCACCCCACCTGCATCCCCGTTCACGGCGACCAGCAGTCGAAGCTGACGCTGATGTCCGAGTCGCTGCGTAACGACGGCCGTATCTGGGTTCCCAAGAAACTCGAGGACGTGAAGGCCATCCGCGCCGGCAAGCTCAAACCCTCGCAGATCGCCGAGGAGGACCGCGACTACTATCTGGAACGCCGCTACCCGGCCTTCGGCAACCTCGTGCCGCGCGACGTGGCTTCGCGCGCCGCCAAGGAGCGTTGCGACGCAGGCTACGGCGTGAACGAGACCGGTCTGGCCGTATACCTCGACTTCAAGACCGCCATCGAGCGTCTGGGCAAGGACATTATCAAGCAGCGTTACGGCAACCTCTTCGACATGTACGAGGAGATCACCGACGTCAGCCCCTACGAGCAGCCGATGCAGATTTTCCCCGCCGTGCACTACACGATGGGCGGCATCTGGGTCGACTACAACCTGATGACCACCATCCCGGGTCTCTACGCCATCGGCGAGGCCAACTTCTCGGACCACGGCGCCAACCGCCTCGGCGCATCGGCCCTGATGCAGGGTCTTGCCGACGGTTACTTCGTGCTGCCCTACACCATCGGCGACTACCTCTCGCACAAGATCCAGGCCCCGAAGGTGAAGACCGACACCAAGGCCTTCGACGAGGCCGAGAAGGGCGTCAAGGAGAAGATCGCCAAACTCCTCGCGATCAACGGCAAGCAGTCGGTGGACGACATCCACAAGAAGTTGGGCCACATCATGTGGGAGAACGTCGGCATGGCCCGTACGAAAGAGTCCCTCGAAAAGGCCATCACCGAGATTCAGGCCCTGCGCAAGGAGTTCTGGAAGGACGTGAAGGTCGTAGGCAAGGAGAACGACTTCAACGTCGAACTTGAAAAGGCGCTGCGTCTGGCCGACTTCCTGGAGCTGGGCGAGCTGATGGCCCGCGACGCCCTCAACCGCGAGGAGTCGTGCGGCGGCCACTTCCGCACGGAACACCAGACCGAGGAGGGCGAAGCCAAGCGCGACGACGAGAACTTCGTATACGCCGCCGTATGGGAGTACAAGGGCATGGACCAGGCTCCGGAACTCACCAAGGAGCCGCTGAACTTCGAGTTCGTGCACCCCGCACAGCGCAACTACAAAGATTAAGGCCATTTGACGTTGAACTTTAATATCGAATCGAAACCATGAATTTTACATTAAAGATATGGCGTCAAAAGGACGCTAAATCCAAAGGCGCTTTCGAGAGCTACAAGGTGGAGAACATTTCGGCCGACACCTCGTTCCTCGAAATGCTCGACATCCTGAACAACAATCTCATCCACGAGGGCAAGGAGCCGGTGGCCTTCGACCACGACTGCCGCGAGGGTATCTGCGGCATGTGCTCGCTGCACATCGACGGACAGGCCCACGGTCCCAGCCAGGGCGCCACGACCTGCCAGATCTACATGCGCAAGTTCAAGGACGGCGCGACGATCACCATCGAGCCGTGGCGCTCGGCAGCGTTCCCCGTCATCAAGGACCTCGTGGTGAACCGTTCGGCTTACGACCAGATTCTGCAGGCCGGAGGCTTCATCTCGGTGCGCACGAACTCGGTGCCCGACGCCAACGCCATTCCGATCTCGCAGGCCGACGCCGAGGAGTCGATGGACGCCGCCGCCTGCATCGGCTGCGGAGCCTGCGCCGCGACGTGCAAGAACGGTTCGGCCATGCTCTTCGTCGCCGCCCGCGTGTCGTCGCTCGCCAAACTGCCCCAGGGCCGTGTCGAGGGTGCGCGCCGCGCCAAGGCGATGGTCGCCAAGATGGACGAACTGGGCTTCGGCAACTGCACCAACACGGGAGCCTGCCAGGCCGAGTGCCCCAAGCAGATTTCCATTGCGCATATCGCCCGTCTGAACCGCGAGTTCCTCTCCGCCAAGTTCGAGGACTAACGACTGTCGCAGCAGCGATAACAACCAGGGCCGGAGCGTTGCTCCGGCCCTTTTTATGCCGGGCGATATGCGCGTCGCGCATTCAGACAGACAATCCCTCCCGACCTCCCTTTGAAAAGGGAGGAGAGGACACCCCGCCTGAACCGCGAGTTCCTCTCGGCAAAGTTCGAGGACTAACGACTGTCGCAGCAGCGATAACGACCAGGGCCGGAGCGTTGCTCCGGCCTCTTTTATGCCGGGCGATATGCGCGTCGCGCATCCAGACAGACAATCCCTCCCGGCCTCCCTTTGAAAAGGGAGGAGAGGACACCCCCGTCTGAACCGCAAGCTCCTCTCCGGCGCATACCCCCCCCCGAACCCCAAATTGCCGCCGTTCTAAATATAGGTATGAAAAATATTTTCAAAAAATAAGGTACTCTGTATTGCATAATACTAAAATTCGTATTATATTTGCATTGTAATAATAGTAAAACCCGCAAAACATCAAACCGCGACAATACTTTTACGACCATGAAAGAGACTGTAAACGTAAACATCGGCTCCGTGGCATTCATCCTCGACGAGGACGCCTACCGGGTACTGAGCAGCTATTTCGACGACATCCGGCGGCGTCTGCCGGAGGGTGACGCCGAAACGATGGGCGACATCGAGGCCCGTGTGGCGGAGATATTCCGCGAGCGGGTCGCCTCGCCCATGCGGGTCATTACGCTCGACGTCGTCCGTGCGACGATGGCCCAGATGGGCAGTCCGGCCGATTTCGGCGAACCCCGCGGCGCGGAGCGGTCCGAGTCCGCCGAGGGAGGGACCGGAACCGAATCCGCCGAACAGCCGCCCCTGCGCAAACTCTACCGCTCGCGCACCGAGCGTTCGATCGCCGGCATCTGCGGGGGTCTCGCCGCGTACTTCGACTCCGACCCGACGCTGATCCGACTGCTGATGCTCCTGCTGATCCTTTTCGGCGGACTTTCGATCTGGGCCTACATCATCCTCTGGATCGTCATTCCCGAGGAGCCGGCCCGAAAATTCAATATCAACAGCAAAAACCGATAAAATCATGGCAACGAACGAAAACAGACGGTTATTCCGTTCCCAAGACAGCATTATCGCAGGCGTCTGTGCCGGCCTGGCCGAATTCTTCGGACTCGATACATCACTGGTACGCATCGCAACCCTGCTCCTGATCTTCTTCGGAGGTCTCTCGCTCTGGGTTTACATCATCCTCTGGCTGATCGTTCCCAAAGCCCCCAAAAGGTTAAACGCATAGCACCATGGCTGAAGACAACGTAAAGGCGCAAATGCGCAAAGGAATTCTGGAGTACTGCATCCTCGCCATTCTCTCCCGCGAGGACTCGTATGCTCCGAAGATCATCGCCGAACTCAAGCAGGCCGAGATGATCGTAGTCGAGGGTACGCTCTACCCGATCCTCACCCGGCAGAAAAATGCCGGACTGCTGACCTACCGCTGGGAGGAATCCCCGCAGGGTCCGCCCCGCAAGTACTACACGCTCACGGACAAAGGCCGCGAATACCTCGCAACGCTCGACGAAGCCTGGGATGAACTCGTCGGACAGATCCAACTCATCCGTCACGGAAAAAACAATTAAGCCCCCCAAAAAAATAAAACCATGAAAAAACTCCTGCTGATAGCCGTCCTGATCGCAGCCTGCCTCTCCGCAACCGCTTATGTCGCCTGCGTCGCAGCGCCCCTGCTGGGCAAAAACATCAAGGGCAGCGGCAAGATCGTCGCCAAAACCGTTCCGGCGCCCGATTTCGACGGCATCGAAGCCTCGCGCGCCGTGAAAGTCGTCATCTCGGACAAGGTGTCGGACATCCGCATCGAAGCCGACGACAACCTGATCGACCTGGTGGTGGTCCGGGCCGTCAAGGGCAAACTCGAAGCCACCCTCGATCAAAAGGTGAACAACATCCAGAACGGCAACGTCACGATCACCGTCCCGGCCAACGGGAAAATCCGCTCGCTCGACGCTTCGAGCGCCTCGAAGATCATCGGCGAGACGACGCTCAAAGCCGGCAAATTCAGCATAGAGGCTTCGAGCGCCGCCAAGATCAAAGCCGCGGTGGAAGCCGTCTCCTGCACCATCGAAACATCGAGCGCCTCGAAGGTCGAGGCCTCGGTCGAGGCCGAAAGCTGTTCGCTCGACGCATCGAGCGCATCGAAAATCATCCTCGAAGGTTCCGCCGGGACGTTCAGGGCCGACATGAGTTCGGCATCGAAACTCAACGCCGAAAAATTCTCGGCCGTCAACGCCTCGATCGACACATCGAGCGCCGCCAGCGCTTCGATCGATTGCAGCGGAAAACTCACCGCCAGCGCATCGAGCGGCTCGTCGGTCCGCTACTCGGGCGACTGCCAGACTTCGCTGGAAAAGTCGAGCGGCGGCAGCATCCGCAAACTCTGAATTCCGAAACGACGCGACAACCATGAAAGAGGTTAAAAAATGCAGCATCTCGGGCGTGGCGTTCACGATGGACGCCGACGCTTACGAGGCCCTCGAAACCTATCTCGAAAGCCTCAAGACAACCTATAAGGACACGGCCGACGGCGCGGAGATCGTCGCCGACATCGAAGCCCGCATCGCGGAACTGATCCTCTCGGCGCAGGACAACACCCGCATCGTGGAGAAACCGCTGATCCTGAACATCATCCGGCAGATGGGTTCGGCCGAGGACATCTCCCGGGAGAGCGTCGACCGCGACCTGCACTGCGACACGCCGCGCATCCCCCGCCGGCTCTACCGCGACACGGAAAACGCCAAGCTGGGCGGCGTCTGCGCCGGAATCGGCAAATATTTCGACATCGACCCCGTGTGGGTGCGCCTCGGGCTGTTTCTGCCCCTGCTATTCACCTGCTTCGGGTGGATTCCCTTCCTGCACTGGTTCAGCCCGATGTTCGGCAACCTGTTCGGCATCTTCCTGATCTGCTATTTCATCATGTGGTTCGCCGTTCCGGCGGCCCGTTCGGCGCGGCAGAAACTCGAAATGAACGGCGAGAAGATCACCGCACAATCCATCGGCGAGGTCACCGCGGCCACCGCCACGGCCTGCGCCGAACCCGACGCCAAGGCCAAACCGATCGTCGCCGAAGTCGTATCGGTCTTCGGCAAGGTGGTGCTGATCCTGCTGAAAATCATCGCCGGGTTCATCGTCTTCGGACTCATCATGGCGGCCTGCGCCCTGATCATCGGCATGTTCGCCCTGATCGTCGGCGGAGAGGGTTTCTTCACGCCCGCCGTCTTCGGCAACACGGTGTCGATCTGGATCGCGAGTCTGGGCATCCTGGCCACGCTCATCCCCATCATCCTGCTGATCTACGTGCTGATGTGCCTGATCGCCTCGCGCAAACCCGGCGGCAAGACCGTGCTGGCCATCTTCCTGCTGTGGCTGGCCTCGATCATCGCCGTATCGTGCGTGGCCATCCGCGAGAACGTGGGCGACAAGTTCCGGACGAAACGCAGGGTTCTCGAACAGGTGTTCCAGAGCGAAATCGTCATCGACGGCGACACCACCACCCTCGAACGCCTGCTGGAAGATTACGACGACGAAAGCGTGATCGAGGAGGGCCGCAAGACGCTCCACATCTCCGTGCCCTCGAAATCCATCGACATCACCGTCGACAAGAAGCAGGGCGAACTGCGGGTCAACGCCGACGGCCGGAAGGTCTCGGTCAAAGCCTCCGAGACCGGCGACGAAGCCTCGGTGACGATCCGCCGGGAAACCGACGCCGCCGACAGCGCAAAAACGACCCGCGGCAGCGCCGCCCGGTCCCGGTAAGCGAAGCCGGAAATCATTCGCGTTAAAATAAAAAGTTCCCGGAAATACGGGCGGCATCCTTTTTGGGCCGCCCGTATTTTTGAAATTTTTGAAATATTTTCGTACCTTTGAACGGTTTTGTTTTTAACAAATGAGAGTATGGCCGGAATCAAGAGCATAGGCATTCTGACATCGGGCGGCGACGCGCCGGGCATGAATGCGGCAATCCGCGCGGTGACGCGCAGCGCAATCTACAACGGATTTACCGTAAAAGGAATCATGCGCGGATTCAAAGGTTTGGTATTCAACGAGATCGTTGAATTCAAATCGCAGAGCGTGAGCAACATCATCCAGCTGGGCGGCACGATCCTGAAAACCGCCCGCAGCGAGGAGTTCAAGACCGTGGAAGGCCGCAAGGCGGCTTACGACAACATGGTGGCTGCGGGCATCGACGCTCTGGTGGTGATCGGCGGCGACGGATCGCTGACCGGCGCGGGACTTTTCGCCGAGGAATACAACGTGCCGATCGTGGGGCTTCCCGGAACGATCGACAACGACCTCGGAGGCACGGACTCGACGATCGGCTACGACACGGCGCTGAATACGATCATGGAGTCGGTCGACAAACTGCGCGACACGGCGTCGAGCCACGAACGCCTCTTTTTCGTCGAGGTGATGGGCCACACGGCGGGTTACCTGGCGCTCAACAGCGCCATCGCGACGGGTTCCGAGGCGGCGATCATCCCGGAGATGGAGACCGAGGTCGACCAGCTGGCGGAACTGATCAACCACGGGTTCCGCAAGAGCAAGAACTCGGCGATCGTGATCGTCGCGGAGAATCCCAAGACGGGCGGCGCCACGGCGCTGGCCGAACGTGTGAAGAAGGAGTTCCCGCAGTACGACGCGCGGGTGACGATTCTGGGCCATATCCAGCGCGGCGGCTCGCCGACGGCCGTGGACCGCATCCTCGCCTCGCGCATGGGCGAAGCGGCCATCGAGGCGATCCTCGACGGACAGCGCAACGTGATGATCGGCACGATGAACGGCAAGATCGTCTACGTGCCCTTCGCCAAGGCCATCAAACACGACAAAGGCATCGACCGCGGAGCGCTGGAACTGGTGAAAATCCTGTCGATTTAGACAGCTCCGCCTGCCCGCCGCGAACGGCCGCAATGCAAACGAATTCAACAAAAACCCGAACATAAGCGAATGAAACGCGTAATTGGCATCGGCAACGCCCTGACCGACATGCTGGTCAACCTGAAAACCGACTCCGTGCTGGGGAGGTTCAAATTAGCCAAAGGCTCGATGAGCCTCGTGGACACCCGGCTCCAGACCGAAATTTCGAAATCGGTGGCCGGACTCCCCTATTCCCTCTCGCTCGGAGGATCGGCCGGCAACACCATCCGCGCCATGGCGCAGCTGGGTTGCAGCGTCGGGTTCATCGGCAAGGTGGGCCCCGACACCACGGGCGACTTCTTCGTGCAGGCGCTGGACAACCTGGGCATCGAGCCGATCATTTTCCGGGGCAGGGAACGTTCGGGCAAATGCGTGTCGCTGATCTCCGCCGACGGCGAGCGCACGATGGTCACCCACCTCGGCGCGGCGCTCGAACTCTCGGCCGGAGAGATCGAGCCGTCGATTTTCGAGGGGTACGACTGCCTCTACGTCGAAGGTTATCTGGTGCAGAACCACGACCTGATCCTCAAGGCCGCCCGTACGGCCAAGAAGTGCGGCCTGAAGGTCGCCATCGACCTGGCCAGCTTCAACATCGTGGCCGAGAACCTCGAATTCCTGCGCGGGCTGGTGAGCGAGCACGTCGACATCGTTTTCGCCAACGAGGACGAGGCCAAGACCTTCACCTGCGAGGCCGAGCCGCTGAACGCCCTCCAGGCCATTTCGCAGATGTGCGAACTGGCCGTCGTGAAGATCGGCACGAAAGGCGCGCTGATCAAACAGGGCGAGGAGGTCGTACACGTGGGCATCATGGCCGCGGCCAAGCGCGTGGACACCACGGGAGCGGGCGATTTCTACGCCGCCGGATTCCTGGCGGGGCTTTGCGACGGACTTTCGCTGCGCCAGTGCGGCACGATCGGCGCCATCACCGCCGGCAAGGTGATCGAAGTCGTCGGCACGACCTTCGGCGAGGAGGCCTGGGCCGACATCCACCGGCTGGTGAACAAGGTCAAAAACGAAAAGTACCTGTTTTAAATACAAAGGGCTGAACAAATGTTCAGCCCTTTGTATTTAAAACAACAGCGCATACCGGAATCACAACCAATTTTCTTCCGGAGAATTCGCTATCGCCCGGCGTTCTTACGGCGTTCTGCCGTATTTACAATTCTGCCCACCCCAAATCCCTTCCTCGGGAGGGGCTTATCGCATGCGACCAAAGTCTGCAACTCCTAATTTTTAATTTTCGTGAACAGCCCCCGGCTGATTTCCAGACGCATGCGCAGCAGCCACCGCGATTTGCGGGGCGGCATCGTGCAGCAGAGCACGAGCGTCGCCGCCCATTTGGCGATCTCCAGCACGAAGGTCTTCGGCAGCCGGCGGCGGATTTCGGCCCGCAGCCGCTGGCTCACCCCGACGTTGTAGCTCAACCGCCGAAAATAAGCCCCGGTGAGTTTCGCCGGCGGAATGATGTGCCACATCACCGCCCCCGGCACATACCAGATCGTCTCGCCGCCGAGCAGGAGACGTTCGAAAAAGTCGTTCTCCTCGCCGCCGATCAACTCGCCGTTCACGCGCCCCAGCGTCGGATCGAACCCCCCGTAACCGGCCAGCCCCGCACGGCGGAAAGCCATATTGCCGCCCCCGGGAACGCGTCCCGCCGGGAACGGACGCACCCGCTCTCCGAAATCCATCGGATTGGCGATCGGCATTTCGACGTATTTCGACATCCACGCCGGACGTCCCGCGGGGTATTCGGCGACGATGCGCCCCCCGGCCACGACGGCCCCGGGACGGGTTTCGAAGAATTCGAGATAGGCGCGCAGAAACCCCTCGTTGACCCGTTCGTCGTCGTCGATGAAGGCCACCAGCGGCGCCTGCGCCTCCCGCAGTCCGCGGTTGCGGGCGTACGACACCCCCGGTCCCTCCTCCGCGACGAGCCGCAGGCCACACCCGGGATGCGCCGCGGCAAAGGCCGCGAAACGCGCCTCGGTGTCGTCCGTGGAGTTGTTGCTCACCACCACGCACTCCCACTCGTCGCGCGGAAGATCCTGCCGCACGACGGATTCGAGCGCCGCAACGAGTTGTGCGGCACGGTTGTGGGTGGGAATGACGAGCGAGATTCGAATCATCGTGCGAATGTAGCAATTTATCCGTAAAAAAACCGTATATTTGTCCGAAATATAAAAAGCGACACAACTATGTACAAACTGATTCGCACCCTCCTGCCGGTCCTTGCCGCAATGATCGCCACGACCGTCTCGGCGCAGAGCGTCAGCTGGAAAAGTTCGGTGCAGCACCTCGACGGCCAGACCTACCGGATCGTGCTGGAAGCATCCATTCCGGCTCCCTGGCACATGTACGACATGGGACCCTACGAGGGCGGGCCCAACGCCACGACGATCACCTTCACCCCGGGCGAAGGCGCCGTCCTCGAAGGAGGCGTCGAGCAGCTGACCCGTCCCGAACGCCACTACGACAAAACGTTCGGAATGGAGATCGGAACCTTCGCCCGAAAGGCGCAGTTCGCCCAGAGCGTGAAACTCACGGCCCCGCAGGCGACCGTCAAAGCGGAACTCGCATGGATGATCTGCAACGATACGAGCTGCCTGCCGCCCGACGACACGGAACTGACGATCACCCTGCCCGCAGGTGCGACGCCCGCCGTGCAGCCCGCGGAAACTCCGACCAAGGAGAGCGCCGCGGCACCGGAAACCGTCCCTGCGGCCGAAATCGCTCCCGCACAGAAGGACGCCGCAGGCGGCGGCTCGCTGTGGGGGCTGATCATCGAAGCCATTCTGTGGGGCTTCGCCGCCCTCCTGACCCCCTGCGTCTTCCCGATGGTCCCGATGACCGTCTCGTTCTTTATGAAAGGCTCCGGAAGCCCCGCGCTGGGCCGCATCCGCGCCGGCATGTACGGGTTCTTCATCGTGGCCCTCTACACGCTGCCCATCGCGGCGATCATCCTGATCACCCGCCTGGTGGGCGGCGACGCCGTGACGGCCGACATCTTCAACTGGCTGGCCACGCACTGGCTCCCGAACATCCTCTTCTTCCTGGTGTTCATGGTCTTCGCCGCATCGTTCTTCGGCGCGTTCGAGATCACGATGCCCTCGTGGATGGTCAATAAAACCGACTCCAAAGCCGACTCCAAAGGCCTTGCCGGCATCTTCTTCATGGCCCTGACGCTCGTGCTGGTGTCGTTCTCGTGCACCGGACCCATCGTCGGCTCGGTGCTGATCAAATCCACCGCCGGGGAGTTCTGGAGTCCGATCGTGACGATGCTGGCCTTCTCCGTCGCCTTCGCGCTGCCGTTCACCCTCTTCGCCTTCTTCCCCTCGATGCTCAAGAAGCTGCCCAAGAGCGGCGGATGGCTCAATTCGGTGAAGGTCGTGCTGGGATTCATCGAAGTCGCGCTGGGCATGAAGTTCCTCTCGGTGGCCGACCAGACCTACCACTGGGGACTGCTCGACCGGGAGATCTACCTCGCCGTGTGGATCGTGACCTTCTCGCTGCTGGGTCTCTACCTGCTGGGCAAAATCAAGTTCGCCCACGACAGCGACATGCCCTACCTCGGCGTAGGACGCCTGGCGCTGGCCATCGTCACCTTCTCGCTGGTCGTCTACCTCGTCCCCGGCATGTGGGGCGCCCCGCTCAAAGGTCTTTCGGGCTACCTGCCGCCCCTGCACACGCAGGACTTCGTCATCGGACAACAGGACGGCTCCGGACCGGCCCCGGCAGGCGGCGAGGCGCGCATGCTGCTGACCGTCGACGGACAGAAACCCAAACACAGCGACTTCCTCCACCTGCCGCACAACCTCGAAGGATTCTTCGATCTCAAGGAGGCCAAGGCATACGCCGCCATGGTCGGCAAGCCGCTCTTCATCGACTTCACGGGCCACGGATGCGTCAACTGCCGCGAAATGGAGGCCCGCGTATGGTCCGACCCGCAGGTGCTGGACATCCTGCGCAACGACTACGTGATCGTGGCGCTCTACTCCGACGACAAGAAGGTGCTTCCCGAGAACGAATGGGTGACCACCGATGCGGGCAAGGTGCTCAAGAGCCTCGGCAAAATCAACTCCTACTACGCGCTGAAGACCTTCGGGGTCAACGCCCAGCCCTACTACGTGTTGCAGGGGCGCGGCGGGAAGGAGCTGGTTCCGCCCCGCGGCTACGACCTCGACGTGCAGGGATTCGTCGATTTCCTCCGCAGCGGCGTCGAAGCCTACGACAGGCAGAAATAGGGATTCCCGCCCCGAAAAAAGCCTGCGGCCGTTTCGGCCGCAGGCTTTTTCAGCATTCCGGACGGAGGATCAGTCCGAGAACTCGTCGAACATCGTCGTGCTCAAGTACTTCTCGGCCCGGTCGGGGAAGACCACGACGATATTGCCCCGCTCGATCTTCTGCGCCGTACGCACCGCCGCCAGCATCGCCGCACCGCTCGACATGCCGGCGAAGATCGCCTCCCTGCGGATGATTTCCCGGGCCATGGAGATCGCCTCCTCGCTCTCGATCATCTCCTGCACGTCGATCTGCGACGGATCGTAGATGTCGGGCACGATGGCCTCCTCCATGTTCTTGAGCCCCTGAATGTAGTGGCCGCGGATCGGCTGTGCGCAGACGACCTTGATGTCAGGCTTCATCACCTTGAGGAAACGCGAAAGACCCATCAGCGTCCCCGAAGTCCCGATCGCGCAGACGAGGTAGTCGATGTTGCCGCCGGTCTGCTGCCAGATCTCCAGCGCCGTCGACTGGTAGTGGGCCAAGTAGTTGCTGGCGTTGGCGAACTGGTCGGGCATGAAATACCTGCCGGGAGCGTCGGCGACTTTTTTCCGCGCCAGGCGGATCGCCCCGTCAGTCCCCTCCTCGGCGGGCGTCAGAATCACCTTCGCACCGTAGGAGCGGATGATCTTCCGCCGTTCGATCGACACCGCTTCGCTCATCACGATCTCCACGGGATAGCCCTTGACGATCCCCACGATGGCCAGCCCGATGCCCGTGTTGCCCGATGTGGGTTCGATGATCGTCTTGCCGGGCGTCAGCCGTCCGTCCCGCTCGGCGGCCTCGATCATCCGCAGCGCAATGCGGTCCTTGATGCTTCCCGTAGGATTGAAGCCTTCGAGTTTGGCGAATATTTTCACGTTCGGATTGGGGCACAGCCGGTTGATCCGCACCATCGGGGTCGTGCCGATGGTCCCCAGAATATTCTTTTTAACCATAAATCACCGCTCATTAAACCGCGTAAAGATAATCATTTTCCGGAAAAAAGATTAATTTTGTGAAATGTCATGTCCGTCTCGTGAAGACAAACGGGTCCCGGCCTCACGAAACGGCATCCCCGGACAAGGACCCACCCTACCCGAATGAACCCATCGAGATTCAGGCCGGCCGCCGGCATGGCGCTGCTGACCTTCGCCGGAATTCCTGCGGCACAGCACGCCGACGCACACCCGAAACACCCCGGACAACAGCCGCCGAACATCGTGCTCATCCACCTCGACGACATGGGCTACGGCGACCTGACCGCAACGGGGGCCACCGGATACCGGACGCCCAACATCGACCGGCTCTGCGCCGAAGGCATGCGCTTCACCAATTATTACAGCGCCCAGGCTGTCAGCAGCGCTTCGCGCGCCGGGCTTCTGACGGGATGCTACCCCAACCGCATCGGATTCGCCGGGGCGCTCGGTCCGAAATCGAAAACAGGACTCAACCCCGACGAGGAGACCATGGCCGAAAACCTGAAGAAAGCCGGCTACGCAACCGCCATCGTCGGCAAATGGCACGTGGGATGCCGCCCGGGGCTTATGCCCCTCGACCACGGTTTCGACGAATACTTCGGGCTGCCCTACTCCAACGACATGTGGCCCCACCATCCGCAGACGTCGTCCTATCCGCCGCTGCCGCTGTACGAAGGGCGCAAGGTCGTCAACCCGTCGGTCTCGGCCGCGGACCAGGCGCAGCTCACCACCCGGTACACGGAACATGCCGTCGACTTCATCACACGCAGGTCCGAAGGCCCGTTCTTCCTCTACCTGGCCCACTCCATGCCGCACGTGCCGCTCTTCGTCTCGGACAAGTTCAAGGGCAAAAGCGAGCAGGGACTGTACGGCGACGTGATGATGGAGATCGACTGGAGCGTGGGCGAAGTGCTCAAGGCGCTGGAAAAGAGCGGCGCGGCCTCCAATACGATCGTCGTGCTCACTTCGGACAACGGGCCGTGGATCAACTACGGCGACCACGCCGGCTCGACGGGCGGTCTTCGCGAAGGCAAGGGAACCACCTTCGAAGGCGGGCAGCGCGTGCCGTGCATCGTGTGGTGGCCGGGGACGACACCCGCCGGAACGATCTGCAACCAGCTGGCCTCGTCCATCGACCTGCTGCCGACCTTCGCGGAGATAGCGGGCACGCCGCTCCCGGCGAAGCAAATCGACGGCGTAAGCATCCGCAGCCTGTTCGAGGGCGTGCCGGACGCCGCGCCGCGCACGTCGTTCCTGTTCTACTACCGGAAAAACAGCCTGGAAGCCGTGCGCGACGGACGCTACAAACTCGTGTTCGCCCATCCGGGCCGCAGTTACGAAGCATTCCCGCCCGGCAACGGCGGACGCCCGGGCAAGGTGGCCGAAGGGCACGAATTCCCGCTGGCGCTCTACGACATGCGCCGCGACCCCGGCGAACGCTACGACGTTCAGAGCCAGCATCCCGAAGTGGTCGAGGAGCTGATGCGGATCGCCGATGCGGCGCGCGAGGATCTGGGCGACGACCTGCGGGGAATGCCCGGCAGGAACAGGCGTCCGGCAGGCAGGGCCGAATAAACGACGAGGGGCAGGTCCGTCCGGACCCGCCCCTTGCCTTTGCGGCGCGGGAAACGGACTATTTACGCTCCTTCCCGGTTTCGGCGAAAGCCGATTTCACTTCATGCTCTTTCTGCTGACGGGCTTTGGGCGTCGGAGCCTTGCCCTCTTTAACCAAACGATTGATGTTACGCTCGAAATTCTGCTCGCAAGGTTCGCAGGCGGTGTCTTTGTTCTCTTTCATGGCTTTGGAAATTTTATGGTATCGACTCCTGCTGCTGCAAATAGCGCGCCGTTTGCCCGACCATCCATTCCGGCAAACAAAAAAAACGGACAACTCCGTAGAATTGTCCGCTTTGGTAGCGGGAGGAGGACTCGACCATCTGATATTCAGCATTGTATATCAGCAAGTTGCACTCGTTCTTTCGTAAAAAAGCATTCCAACCGGCATCCTTTAATTCAATATTTGAACAGCTTAACTCTACCATTTCAGCAGGTACCCGAAGAATACCTTGTAGAATAGCCGTATCATATCCAAGCGTTTTTTACTCGACAAACCACCTGTACTCGGGTTCACCTATCAGAGCCTTTGCCACTCCTTCCGTGAATACCGTCGCATTCCGGCTTCGTGCGAGGAACGAATCTATGTAGCTGGACTTGTTGGCCCCGGTAAAGAGGTTGAACACCCTCCACAGATCAATCTCCCGCTGTCTGTCGCAGGCAAACGCCGTATCGTTGTAATAGGCCCTTGCAATTACGTTCAGCTGACAGTCCGTGAATTCGAATTCCGGGAGTTGCTTGCGTTGTGCAGGCGGGAGGAACTGATACAACCGTGCCTTTCCCACCATCTGCGCGAACTGACTTTCCGACATGGAGGTATCGAGCAATGCCCGCATCCGCTCCAAATGCCGCCTGGCATTGTAGCTTACGATCAGCTCCGTAATCTTGGCTGTCAACTCCTGCGTGTTCGTCACCCGCATCTCTCCGGCCAGTCCGTCCGTGGCCACACACATATTGCAACAAACCATGTTCTTGAACCCGATAAAGACTTTGAATTTCTCGAAGCCTTTCTTACTGTACAGGTTCTCCTGGTTGTAAGCCCTTACACCTCCTACGGTCAGGTTGAGCCTGCATCCGTCGATAACCTCCGTTACGGCGGGTATCTCGATGCAGAACATCATCCGCTCGTAATAGATGGTCTTGTCCTCGTCGGTGAGGTCCTTTACGGCCTTGTGGATGGCTTCGGGAGTCCGTCCCTTGACGATATGGCTCACCCGTATCTCGGGCTCCTCTACCGTACAGTTTCGGAACATCCGCTGCGCACACTCCCACATGGTTTCGATGAACTGATTGTGCGAGATGGTCACCTCGTTGTCCTTGGAGAAGACCGGGGTGATGCAGTCGTTCTGGAGGTGGCTGAGTGTAACAGCCTTGGTATTGGCCTCGATGAAAGGCTTGTGAGGCCATATCCCGGGAGTTTCCCGAAACGGGGATTCCTCTTCTTCCTCGAACGAGGGCGAGGGGATAATCAACTGTGTTGCGTCCCGTGCATCTTCACGGAGCGTAAAGGGCAGTACGTTATTGTGCGGTTCTGGCCGCTGAATAGCTTGTTCCATAGTTTGCGGAGGGTTGGGTTCGACATTGGTTGCACCAGTCGAGAATCTGCATCCCGACTTGTTCCGTAAGCGGAAATTCCGCCTTTCCGGCGAAGAGTTCCGTGCGGTCTTTGGAAGCCAAAGCATAGTGCTTCATGTTGACATCGAATACGATGGTGAACTCGTAGTCTACATTATCCCGCTGTACGGCTTTAAGACCCACTTTCTCGGGGATCATCTTGCCGTTGCGCTCGTTGAGCACATACTCCTGCTTGCTCCGCATCGTACAGATCACATGGCACGAGGAGTTGAGAATCCGCTGGATAAAGGCGTTCTGCCGGGGCGTAACCTTGGCCCAGTTGGCGAAGGAGTTGCCTTGCAGATTGGCGTGGAAATCCAGCAGGTAATCCCAGCAATGGGAGATGCTGTCGATGATGATTACCTCCATGCCTGCGCTTTCGCAGATACCGATGGCGTCGATGTATTTCTCGGGATTGTAAGGCTCCGAGAGGGAGAGCACATTGTAGGCTCCCAAGTGGGCATAGAGGTCCGCACTCCCGTTCTCGGTGTCAATGACGGCGATTTTGTTCCAGTCGGAGGTCATGCCGTGGGCGATAAGGAGCGACGAATAGGTCTTGCCCGAACCCGAGGCTCCTTGCAGGGCTAACCGCATCTTGGCTGTCCGGCGTTGTGAATGACGTAATTGCATGATGAAATTGAATGAATATTGGTTGAACTCGTAATAGCATAATAAAAAGGCCGCTCCCCCGGAGTGGAGGAACAGCCTTTCGATGGAGAGAGGGACAAAGTTACAGCGTGGCAACCGTGGTGAACTGCGGGTTGTCCCCGGCATTGTGAAGCAGGAGAAACTGCTCGCCGCTCTCCTCGGAGATCACCTCCGAAACGACGGGATGATCGAGCGGTTCTGCGGGATACTTCGAGGTAACGGCGCCCGCCTTATCGCCATATCCGAAGAAATACTTGCCCGTCTGCTCGTTGCGGATGATCCGGATTTGCAGGATGCCTTTCCACTCCTTGAACTCGTCGAGGGTGAAAGTCCGCAGGAATTTGAGAGTGTTTGTCATAGCCATAAAAGTTTAGATTCGACAATACGCGGGAATAATATGATTATCCCCAAAGGATAGCCGGGGTCGCACCCCAATCCCGCAAAGCGGGGGGGGGATATTCCGGGAATATCTTGCGCTCGAACGATTTCGGGGCAATGCAAAAATTTTTTGTGGTGAAAATTTGGCTTGGCTTAACCTTGTAATATCATTAATAACAACATCATATTGCTATTTATCGGTATCTCCACTATACAACATCCGCATTCCTCTTCCATTATGATAGGAAAGTTGAATTTAGGGCAGAATTGATGAAGAAATCACACGGCTTTTTCACCCAAAAAAGGCAGGAATCGGGCCAATTATATTACAGTTAAGGCGCAGATATAGTTACTCCATATTTAATAGTTAATTCTACGAGGAACCGAATTTAGGTGATAATATGGCCGGGGAGAACAATCCTGCCTACTCACTTACTCTATTAATTTATATACAAGTAAATGAGTATGGCTATTATAGTGACTGCTTTTCTACAAAGGTTAAGCGCCCATTTATTGTAGCATAAATATATATTGAATCTTGATTGAAATATTGGTAAAGCGAATCGAGTTTAAAATTCATTTTATTCTGCTTGTAATATTCTTTCAAAATATTGCCTCCTGTTGTCCACCCATTTGATAAGCCTATTGGAATAATCTTTTTAATATGGTCTGAATGCTTCGAAAAGACAGCTTTACAACAGTCTGAAATTCCGTCAAATTGATATAGGCTAATAGTTTGGTTCTCCGAGTTGATTATGGTACAATTATCAATAGCGTTGAATGGAAGATCATTCATCAGCTTCAAGCCATCTCTATCAAGTTTGTAAACCTCATAATGATTTCCACTCTGGTATTGCCCCCAATCGCTTATTAACAGTTCTTGTTTCCCGTCAAAATCCACGTCGAAGAATTGGAATGGAGAATAATAGCCAATGCTATTATACTTTTGCCAAGAATCATTGTAGCACGGTGATACGTATTCAAAATAATAAACATCTCCATCGTGATGTCCTTTGAAATCTTCTGAAAATACTACTTGATACAAATTAAAATTAGTGTATGCCTCAGTCGAGGTATATTGGAAAGACTTTTTACTGCTTATATCACAAAAATTTAGTACGATATAACCTGTTTCACTATGCCTATCAAATGGCATCCAACATCCGGTTACTTCGTGTCCACTCACATTTTGATGATATTTGAAATACACATAAAGTAGACTATCTCTTTCAAGTATCCTTGAATTTACAATCTTATTTAGAGGATTAATCCAAATAGAATCAGCGGTATTAATACTTTTACAAAATGTTGTATCATCTACGGAAGATAACTTACAAGCATCGACTGCTCCCAAGTTCGAGGGTTGTAAATAAGTACATCCAGCTATTGACAGCACAATAAGTATGGACAAATAACCTTTCATTGGATTCAATACGATTTATATTCGAAATAACCTCTATACAGTATCGTATCAATTACAAGCGAGGCTTGCTCGTAATCTTTATAAAGCGAGAATCCGTAGCCGCCATTAAAGCTATCTATACGAGGATAAGACTTTGAATACTTATGGACTGTAATATCCACCATTGTCGTATCTCCTATCCTTGACTTGATATTATCCAAAAGCATCATCCATTCTCGCTGGTTCACGGAATCAAATTGGAGCTCTTGATACTCTGAAATATCATGTGTAAATGATTCACGACGCCAAAGTGAATCTTCTTTATATGCGGGTAAATGAATGTCAAATAAACGCTCTATCTGGTCCTTGGTATAAGATGATGATGGCATGCTTATTCCAATAGTTAAGCATATACCTAATAATAACATCACACCAAATAGGATAGATATAACAGCTAACGTGTATTTTATAAGTTTAGATAACATTGGCACACAGCATTATACTCATTTACTTTATATATCTATTACAAAGTAAGTGAGTATAAACATTAAGATTGGGTAGATTTCAATTGTTTGATATATTCTAACTCTCTTTGAGCAAATTCCTTATTAACCTCGTCTTCTAACATTTTTGTAAATTCAATCTGAGCCTCATCTAATTTTCCCATATCAATCAGCACATAGCCCCGTCTCCTGTGTAAGAAATGATAATAAGATATGATTTCATCTGTAAACTCATTCTCTTTCAATTGCGATAATTGTTGTAATTCACTAAGAATAAACCACATTGTTCTAACATCCTTACTGTGTACTAAACAATTGATATATTCCACTTTATCTGCGATATTTCCACGCAATAAGCATATTTCCAGATAAAATAAAGCTCGTTCATATAACTTTAACTCAGCATAACACCACCCGATTGAATAACAACTATCATAAAATGCAACTTGGGCATCATCGGGTAACTTACTCTTTAACCAAAGTTCTTTTAAAGTATAATAGACATTTTCGAAATATACAATTGCATCCCAATAGCGTTTTTCTCGTAATACTTTATTTCCCCAATACAGGTCATGACCTCCATCTGGCATGAGTAAATGTTGAACCCAAGATTCGGGCTCTCCTAATGGTTCTCCCGCTCTAATCTTCTTTATCGCATTATTATATACTGTATGATATTCAGCAATACGTTGAGCCGAATTTGTATTGTCATAAGCTAATAATACGGTGAATGTTTGAGGTTGATTCTGAGTTCTTATATACGTTTTATCATCCTCTAAAGGAAAGGCTGGAATCATTATGGATGCCCGAATAAACCACGTATCTTTTCCTCCTCCGCATCCTCTTAAATGGATAAGAATATTATTATTGGTCCTACCAAAAGATTGATCTTCATCGTCATCCATACGCTTTCTATAAGAGACAGACAGTACGACATTTTCACCATATTTATATTGAATTTCTCCGGACTCATCTTTTAGAAGAATGGCGTCACATAAATCAAAATTCCAAATAATATCTTGATCTATAATCAGCCTTCCTTTCTTTTCTGACAAATTATCTGCGACAATATACAAGTCAGAAACCTCGTTTTGGCTTATATCAAAAATCCGATTTAATAAGATGCCTAATGTAACTTTATCATTGGGATTAGCCCGTAACTGATATTGCGGATTTTGATGTTGGAACTTGAACTCATTGGACAGATATTGGCTAAAATCCAATTGATCCACATAATCATCATTCGTATTATCTTGCTTTTTGAATAAGCTGTTTAATATATTTTTCATTACTTTAAATAATTATATATTCTGCATCACTCCTCCACATTTAGGACATACCGGATTATCTTCGCTCCACTCCTCGATATTCTTTGAACCGCACCACATGCAGAAAGGTTCATTGGGAACATATTCCCAAGTAGGTTTCCATGTAGTCGAGATCGTTGACATATCAGGCACACCTTTTAGATATGAATTATCACACAGCCTTTTACAATCCTTACAAGCAAAGGAGGTGAATTTGGCTAATGGCGTACCATCTTCCCAACGATGGCCTACACAGGAATCGGAGTAGCCGCAGGTGAGGCAGTAGAATCGAGTGACTAACATAGTTTACGGCTATGGTATAATCAATCTATATCATCAGGATAATTAGGAGTAATGTCATACCATTGACAATTCATTTCCTTTAATTCATGATAATCCTCTAATTGACGAACTAATTTTCGCTCCTCGGGACTCATTTCTTCTTCTGATTCTTTCTTCAACGCCTCATACGAACGAGTTTTTGGCCCTAAACATGCAAGTAAGCAGAAGAATCCAAAGATTATTAGTCCTCCGAAAATTAAGCTCCAAATGATTTCAAATAGTTCCATAATAATTGATCTTTAAGAAAATGCGATAAATACACTAATTGGTTGCATTATTATTCACCCAACGAACAATGGAACGTATTCCATAAAATATATAGCGAGCAACCGTTATCAAGCCTAATGCAATGAAGAAAATGCCCCATGTTGTTTGCATTACATCGCTTTCCCATGCAGACTTGCGAGAAGAATTAATGTGCTGAAATTTCCAATCATCGTGAAAGTGGCTGTCATATGAGCATATTCCCAAATATTCCACATACGCAGATCCAAAATTACTGTCTAATTTCAGCATTTCTAAATTAAATTTTCTCTGGTTCTCGTCCGAAACCTGTAATGGATATTTGGCATAACCATAGATAGTGGCAAATAATATGATTCCCAAAATAATCAAACCAAGGGCTTTTGTTAGAAATTTGAGTTCATTTGCAATGATTTGAGATTTTGTTCTCGGACCAGAATTTCTTTGAGGCAGATTAGAATCATTCGCATCACTACATATAGACCGCCTAATACATATCAGTTCTTCATCTGAAAATGACCGCCATGCTCTTTCCGCATACGAGTATTTCTCATCGAGTAATTCATTAACGTATTTCCCCCAGAAGAATACGCTAACATTCTCGATGGATGGAGCTTGTATATCAAAATATTCTTCAAAGAATAGAACCTTACAACCACTACTGTCAGCAATATAAGGATAAGGGGCATCATTACCGATAATATCAATATCTTTATCACCAATGATTGATATCACATATTGGTTAATATTCGAGCAGGTTTTAATGAATAATTTGTACTCCCCCAAAGAATTTATTATCTTTTGTAAAGTTGATTTAAGATAATCTAATGTTGGAATAGTCGTATCATTTTCTTGAATCTTATATGCCCCGATTAGAAATGGAATGGTAATTCCCTCCGATATCAATTGATTATCTTTGAGAGTATTTATTAAATTGACAATAAAAGGAACTTGGCTATTCTCAGTAGTAGTGATACCCAAAATAGCATCAACATTATTATTCATAACTCTACTTTTTTTGACGATTATATAAATGGACGAAGAATATGAGTAACAATATGGCTCCCGCAAACCAAATGAAATTTTTTATAAAAGATACGGTATGGAAAGTAAAGTACTCAGAAGTTACCCATTCGATAAAATTCCAGATTTGCAATACAATGTGCATTATGATACCAATAATAGCACATAAGGTATACGATTTCTTCATATGATAATAATTCCGTTCCGCCCAACTCCTCTACGGGGATTACTAAATAAAGAAAGTGTGGAGTTGTTAGTTTATCGTACTGGAGGCTCTGGTAAGCCATTGGACAAATAAACAATACCCCACACTTGAGCAGTATATCGAGAATGATATAGCTACGCAAGTGATGAATGTTTGTATTACTTATCCCTGTCCTTAAAATTTACCAGATTCCCAGTACAGGATGAAGCTAAACACTTTCATCAATCAATATGTTACTACCCATCGGATAGCATCACAAAGTTAGAAAATGTTTCTTAAAATACAACCACTCGCGGGGTATTGTAGAAGCAAATTTCGGTTAAAAGTTTCTGAAAATCAAGATTGACCTTATAGAATGTTTATCATAACTTTCGGGGAAATGTTGACTATGATATTCATTAAAAAAGCTCGCCATTTCTGACAAGCCTTTCCTTAATAAATACTCACTTAATTTGATATATAATTAAAGAATAAGTGAGTGGAATTTTTCATAAAAATCAAGTTTCCTATCATAATGGATAAAGGAATGGATTTATTATATTGTAATATAGGTTGTTATATGGGTTATATGTGATTATGAAAATTTTGGCACATTTTCTTCGCACCATATCTCCACGCTCAATTTCGGAGCAGTTCCGATATGCTTTACAAATTCATCCGTCATTATGGCATATACATAGTCCTGATATTCCCGGGTTGTTACGATGGAATCGTGTATCGTGAATATAGGTACGCTCTGTTTCCGTTCCTCCCAAATCCGCAGGCAACACCTGTGCAATATGATTGTGCTTTCGATGGATTGCAAGGCCCGTGACAATCTGCTGTTGGGTTTCTCCATCTCGCAGTCCGGATATTTCCGCTTGATGATTCGGAACAGTTCCGCCACTTTCGGATATAGCTGGGTTGAAAAAACCCGCTTCAACTCGTTTATCATGGGGTTGTCGTGCTGTCCCTGGTTGCTGGAGAATAGCATGTAGAACATCAGTATCTTGGCATCTTTACGTTCTATGGGTGATTGTCCCTCCTGTAAATTCCGGTTCGCTATGTCCCGGATTTGCTCGTAAATGGTCCCCTCCGATACCAGCCGTATGTACTCTGCAATATCCCTGTCTGCGAGTGTTTCAAAGAATTTTCTAATCCTGTCTATCAGTATCGGGGATTGAAACAACTCCCGGATATTTTCAGGCAGGTCATACAAAGTCAGCGACAACTCTGCGTCCTCCTGCCAAAATCGTGGATTCAGCAGCAGGCAGGAGAGGTAGGGCTGGCAATTCTTGATGTCTATGCTCACCAAGGGCAGACCGTCGTAGGTGATGAAGTTCCGCAGGTCTTTCTGAATGTTGGTGAGCACGGAATGAAGCCGATGCACGTTCCCGTCTATACTCGGCCCGTATTCCTGCTCCGTAATCAGGTTGATATTCCGCAGGGCAGCCATATATTGCGTGCAGGGATTCTTGGGGCAGTTCTTATCCCGGTTCCAGTCCCACGATTTGTGCGAATCGTCCTGCATTTTAAGCCTGCATATCGCTTCTGCATATTCATAAGCCTGCGGATTAATTCGGAGTTTACACTGGTCATACCAATAGAATAGGTAGGGATGATTTTTCCGGTCCTCGGCATTGTCCTGCTTGGAATTTCCATAGTTGCCAATCTCTGATTCTATGGAACGAAACGCTTTGTCCGTATATGGGTCTGCCCACCTGTACCATCTCGATTTCTCCCCGATGATATGCTGCCTGTCGCAGACCAATACGCCTGTATTGACCAAATAGTCTATATAGTATTTGCAGTCCTTGACGTGATTGCGAAGCGTCGGAGTATGGATAGGTACAAAGCCGTCCTCACGGATTAAATCCGAGTTCCGGGCGGGAATGTCCGCAAGCAGATTTAAGATGTAGAGAGCCTTGAAATCCCGAAAGGCTATGTGCTGGAATCCATACTCCTGCGGGGGATATTGGGCTTTGTGGCGTTCCAAGTCGAAATTCTCGGGCAGGGATATATGACTTATCTTGATTTTGCCCAGACATAGCAGACATAATGATACGCCCTTTTGCAAGGCTTTATTGGGCCTGCGAAACAGATTTTTAACCCAATTCACGAATCTAATCCATAATTTCTTCATACCCATTATGATAGGAAATTTGATGCGTTGTATTACATTAGTTCTAAAATACGGTTGATCGTCGTAGTGGCTATGATTCGTTGCAAGGGCTCGAATCCCATATCCCTGACGGCTCCTACCGTTTGAAAATTCGTCTTGTTGTGCGAGCGTTTCTCCTCGAAGAAACAATGATACAGCTTGATGGCTTCACGATTGCTTTTCAGCTCCCGGGCTTGGATATTTATCAGTACGGCATTCATCTTTTCCCGGATTTCATCGCTTGTCATACGGCTCTCTTGTGGGAAATAATCTCTCAATAGGATTCTGAACGGATGGTCGTCTGCAAGGCATGCGAAGAATATGCTCCTGCGTAAGTTCCGATACCACACTGCATTCCAATTTATCCCGCTTTTCGTCAGTCGGGGTGTCAGTATATCTATGAGTTTATCCAGCGGAACGTAGGGATATAACTCCTTTACCCGCTTCAAAAACGTGCGGCCATGTCTGTTATCCCGCGGTTTGCGAATCATCCGGTCCAATACATCGTCCGTTATGGGGCCTTGCGATTTGGCCCGTAATAGTTCGTCAATCGAGGACTGCACGTATTGTATGATGATATTTTTCCGGTTCTCCCGGTCAGTCTCTTCGATTTGAATCTGCTCGGTATTCTTTTTATGAGAGTGATATGCAGTATTGCAAATCTGGCATGTTTCGCGCAAAGTTGCATAGAAGCGTTCTTTGGTCGTATAGGTTTCGGTACATAATTGCTGGTATTCTCCCAGCGCGTCGATATTCAGATAGGCAGGTACGACCTTGCCATGAATGTTGCGGCGAATGATGCTGATAGGCTGGCTTCCGAATACGCTGTGTTTACTGCGTTCGACGATGGCGTCTTTAACGTCCAGAAAGTTTGCGGGCAGGACATTCTCGCAGGATTTCTGTATGTCTTCCGAACTATTGGCGAATTGGCTCAGTATTTCGGCTTTGCGCTCGTATTCTTCGAGTGTTATTGCTTTCTCCGGGGTCTTGGGCTTGTAAAAGTCGTATATGATGGTTTCACTCAATAACCCCCGTTCATCCCTGCATCTGCCCGAAATCTGATATATCTTTTCCGGGGATAACAGCGTTTGAATGCGTCGCGGATCGGTAATCGTCAGCAGATGGAACCGCTCCTCAATATCCACTCCTACAAAGTAGGTGCTTGTGATAAAGGTGATCGGGGTTGCCAATTTCCCGGAGTGCAGGGACCGGTAGTATTCTCCGACCATCGTTTGGCTTTGGGAACTGCACGCTACCGAGCAGTCCGCCTGCAATTCAACGGGCAATAACCGGATTATGGTGTTGATGGAGCGTATGGAGTTATAGGCTACAACGATTTTATCGTTCGGATAACGCTCCCGGTAACGGCTCAACGTATCTGCAACCTCTCGGGGCATATTATTCGTCCGAATGACATTTACGGGGCGTTTCTTCGGATGCTCGTAGTTGATCTCCAGCAAAGGCTCCTCTTTCAACTGCGGATGGGTGAACGGGCGTATCGTCGCAGACACAAGGCATCGTTTGATCGGCGGGAATTCGAGGTAATAGTCGATGACATTCTCCATCGCTTCACGGAACTTGCCATCGGACTGGAACGTGTCTATCTCATCGACCATGATATGCCAGTCCATATGCGGTTCGCATAGTTTCTCGGCGGGGAGGCTCAATAGAAGGCGCATAGGATTTTGCTTCAACTCCTCGGGAGCTTCTTCAAGTTTCTTGTTCCAAAATCTTATGGGGGCTTCTTTGATGTACTTGAACTGCGCCATCACGCGGCCTAAACTGTCTGCTACTACGAGGATTTTCTTGTAAGGGAAAGTACCCGTTCGCTTCTCCGCGATATAGCTGCGGATTTGTTCATCCGTAGGACTTTTGAAATTCTCCTCCGGAATGTCGCTCCCGACGTAGAGGAAGCGGTTCGAGGTGCGCTCCTTGTTGTAACCCCGCAGGTATTTCTGATAGGCCAGCTTTTTGGTCGGGAGGACGATGATCGTATCGCGCGGTTGATTCAGCGCCAGGGTGGTGGCTCCGATGCCCGGAACGCTTTTCTTGACGATACCATAGGGCAGGCTGGTGAAAATTCCGCCTAACTTGGCTCTCGGATAAAGCAGCGTCAGCCGCATGCAGTCTATGCGCTTATGCGTATCGTCGTGATAGATGATTTCATACCGGACCGGATTTTTCTCGTCGTTGAATGTGTCTATGAGAGCTCCGTTGTACATGTAGTTCCGGTAATAGCCTATGCCATCGCAATAACCGCTGATATTCGGATAAAAGATTTCATAGCGAGGGTCCTCTATCTTTACGGTATTGGCAGGGATTTTTTCCCGTGAAGAAAGTTTGGGTTCGACCTTATCGTCATTCATACATGGAACGCCTTTTGAAAAAGACCGCCTACGCTCTCACCATAGGCAGTCATGTAAAGATACAAGATGTTATTGAGATTATCAAGTCACTATTCGCTAATCGTTCGTTTCCCCCAAAACTTTTTCCAGCCGCCCGATATGATTGCTGATGTTCTTGTTCAGAACCTGCGCATAGGACTGCTGGGTAACTGAAATATTAGAGTGTCCGAGCAGTTTGCTCACCACCTCGATAGGCACATCGTTATAGAGCAGGATAGTCGTGGCAAAGGTTTTCCGGGCCGTGTGATGCGTCAATTTCTTGTCGATGCCTACCACATCCGCAATTTCCCGCAGATAGGAATTGACCTTTTGATTGGAAATACGCGGCTGAATATAATCGTCCGTACTATTGAGTTCACGGAACCATGCTATCAGCTTCTCTGCCTGCGGAAGCAACGGAACGGAAACCTCCCGGTCCGTCTTTTGACGGACAAGCGTGATCCAATTCCTGCCGTCAAATCCTTTCGTGATATGCTTCGGTTGCAACGCCTGCGCTTCATGGTAGGCAAGCCCCGTATAGACCGAGAAGAGGTAGATGTTTTTCACCGTTTCCAGCCGTTCTTGTGCGAAATGGTGATGCTCCAGTTTGTGCAGTTCCTCCTGCGTGAGAAATACCAGCCGTTTACGCTCTTTTAAGGGCCTGTATTCGACGAACGGGTCCTGCTGGATATAGTTGCACTTGAAAGCGTAAGTGACCATCTGACGCACCCGCTGCATGATTTTATTGATGGTGATGGCTTTCAGACCTTGCACTATGAGTGCTTCTTCGAACTGCTTCACAAAGCGATAGTCCACGTTCCGGATGGGAATGTCCTGCGTGTTATACGAGGTGCGGATATACCGCTCCACATGGGCGAAAACCTCCCGGAATTTCTGCAATGTCGCAGGTGAATACTCTTTGCCTACGAGTTGCTCCATCTTGTTCAGACGCTCCCGGAAAATCCCGCACAACGTATGTTCCTCCACCGTCTTGTGCTTGTAGATCGAGTAGATTTCAGCCAGCGATACATTCCCGTCCGCTTCGTACAATTTACGCTCGATGCCTTTGAGTTCGATGGTGATGTCCTGCAAGCGGCGGTTAATCAGCACGGCATCTTCCGAGGTTCCACGGACACATTGAGCGTCTTTGTCCCACAAGTCAGGTGTTACATAAAGTCCCGTCGAAAATTGCTGGCGTTCTGCACCGTCAGTCGTTAACTTGCAGTAAATCGGGGCTGTACCCCGTCGGTTTTTCTTAAATTCGTAGAGATAATAAGTGATTCGTAATATTTCAACCATAATCAGCAGATCGTTTTCATAACCTGCTGGAATACTTTTCATTACAAGTCTGGAATACAACTTTTGCCCGAAAGCGAATTGTATTCCAACGAACCCCTAAAATGCCCCGATTTTGGATGATTATTAAAATATCTTAAAATATAGTAATTTTGATTATTTGCTGATTATAAGATACTTAACCATTTTACAAGGCATAAAATTAGGGGCCAAACATCGCTGTTTAGCCCCTTTGGTAGCGGGAGGAGGACTCGAACCTCCGACCTTCGGGTTATGAGCCCGACGAGCTGCCAACTGCTCCATCCCGCGATATATCTTTAGACCGATGATCTATCGCTTTTGCGTGTGCAAAGATAAGACAAATTTTCCATTCCGGCAAATTAATTTCAGCTAAAAAACTCCTTCACACACCCTGCACGCTGTTTGTCAACCGGTTAGAGGACCGAATTATTTTATGGCTGCAACCACGATCTCCGCCAGATCGCGCACCTCGCTCTTCGTGCCGCGGCCGATGGCCTTTTTGCAGAGCGGGCAGGCGGTGACGATCACCTCGGCCCCCGTGGCGTCGAGCTGCGCGGCGACCGACCGGGCGATCTGCACCTGCTGGCCGTCGGAGATGGCCGTATTGGCCACCGAGGAGCCGCAGCAGAGGGCGTTCTCGCGCGTCGAGGCGGGTTCGAGCAATTCGCCCACGGTTTCGATCACCGCACGCGGCTCGTCGTAGATGCCGCTGCCGCGCCCCAGTTCGCAGGGGTCGTGGTAGGTGAAGCGCATCGCGCCATGCTCCAGCGAAAGGCGGCCCGCACGAATCAGCCGCAGGATATATTCCGAATGGTGCAGGATCTCGATACCCGGCAGGTCGTAATCCTCGCGGAAGACCTTGAGGCAGATCGGGCACGACGTGACGAGCGTTGTGATGCCGTGCTTACGGAACAGGTCTGCATTGTATTTCATCATCTTGCGCGCCGAATCGGTCTCGCCGGCCAGTTTGAGCGGCCGGCCGCAGCAGACGCCGCCTTCGCGGTCGGCCCACCAGACCTCCTCGCCCGCGGCCTCGAAGATCGCCGACATCGCCGACATCGTGCGCGGCGTCAGCAGGGTCATGCAGCCCGCAAAATAGCCCACCTTGCCCGCACCTTCGGAGCGGTCGAGACCCTTGAAATAGCCGTAGCGGCGTTCGTCGGGCACGTTGTGCATCTTGTCGCGCGAGTTGACGCGGAGCGTGTTGAGATCAATGCCGACGGGGCATTTCTCGGCACAGCGGCCGCACATCAGGCAGTTGTCGGCCGTCTGGAGGCGCAGCATGTTGTAACGGCGGTCGCGCAGGAAGTAGACCGACTGCACGTCGTCGACGCCCAGCACGCTCTGCAACTGGCAGGGGTCGATGCAGATGCCGCAGCGCGAGCAGGCCTCGACCTGGAAATTATCGTAGGAAGACTCCTTTTCGCCCGAGCGCAGGTTGTAACGGCGCAGGAAGATGAGGGGTATCTCCGTGAAAATATGCATGTAACGCGAGAACGGCAGCGCCACGAAGAACACGCCGAGGCACGAGGAGTAGAACCACCACGCCGCGGTTTCGAGATTCATCAGCGGCATCACGCCGATATGCCCGGACATCCACTCCCCGAGGCTCCCGGTGAGGAATCCCCCGCCGCCGTAAAGCGCGCACGTGGCGCTTTCGGCCACCAGACGCGCCGGGAACACGAACCACAGCGCCGACAAGGCCACCCGGTCGCCCGGGACGTGCTTCGTCGTGCGCCGCATGCCCATCGCCCGGGAGTAGAGACGCTTGCCCCAGGCCAGCGCCACGCCCGAGAGGACGAACAGCAGCAGGAGGTCCATCGTGAAATCGAAGAACGGCTTGTGCTCCAGCCCTGTGGCGAAATACTTGAAAAAGACGTGTCCCTGCAACGGCACGTAGCGGAAGCCCAGATAGGCGATCGTCTCGGCCCACCCCACGGCGATCAGCAGGAACCAGCCGAAAGCCAGCGACATGTGCATGTACCCCAGCAGGGGGTTGACCCGGAAGATGCGGCGGTGGAGCAGCGACTCGCTCACCACCTCCCACGCCGCCCCGAAGGTGCGGCGCGTCGGCAGTCCGAACAGAATCCGTTTCTTGTCGGCACGGGGCAGGCGGTAGAGCCACGTCCCCCACTTCCAGGCCAGGACGGCGAACATCACCGCAGCGCCGATGATGAACGGCAGACAGAATGGCGCGTAGAAAGTCATCGTCAGAAATCCCCCAGTTTACGTTTGATAAGCATCACCACGCCGCGCGTATTGATGCCGCGCGGGCACACCAGCCGGCATTTGCCGCACAGCATGCACTTGTTCATCTCCTCGTAGGCCCCCTGGTATTCGCCGCGGCGCACCAGCGTGTGGACCTTGCGGAAATTGAACTCCGTGAGGTTGCCCGCCGTGCAGACCGCCGTGCAGGCCCCGCAGCCGATGCAGGTCTGCAACTCGGGCATCTCGCGCAGGATCTCGTCGCTCTTGCGCAGGTTGTTGCGGTCGATGTCGATGGCCCGGGGCTTCGAAATGGTGTATCCGAAATTGATCGCCGCCATTGCTATGCCTCCACGTATTTGGCCGCGGCGTCGGCTGCGGCGATGCCCTCGTTCAGCGACTCGCCGATGTTCTTGGGCGCCGTAATGGTCCCGGCGTAGAAAATGCCGTCGACGTTGCTCTTCACATTGCCGAGAAACATGTCGCGCGGAGCCAGAAAGCCGCTCGGAGCGCGGTTCAGCCCGGCGCCTGCGGCAAACGCTTCGTTGTCGTCGTTGGCCCGCATGCCCACGATCAGCACCAGCATGTCGACGCTCATGCGCAGGGGGCGGCCCGTCAGCGTGTCCTCGGCCTTGATCTGCACCCGTCCGTCGATCGTCGGGCTGGCCTCCGAAATGCGTCCGCGCAGGAAGTGGATGTTGTATCTCTGCTGCGCCTCGCGGTACATCTCCTCGTAACCGGGACCGAACATGCGGATGTCCATGTAAAAATTGAAAACGTCGGCCTCGGGGAAGAGCTGTTTCATCTCCATGGCCTGCTTGACGCCCGTGATGCAGCACACCTTCGAGCAGTGCTGCTGGCAGACCTTCTCGTCGCGCGAACCCACGCAGTGCAGGAAGGCGATGCGCCTGGGGCGCGATCCGTCGGCCTTGGCCACGCGCCCCTCGTTCAACATGCGCTCGATGTCGGCCGTCGTGAAGACGTTGTCGTAGATGCCGTAGCCGTACTCCTCCTTGATCGAGGCGTCGAAGAGCGTGAAGCCGCTGGCCACGACCACCGAATCGCACGGCAGCGTCCGCCCGTCGGCGAGCGTGACGCTCTCCTTCGTGAAGCCCGCGACCTCCGTGGAGGTCATCACCTCGATGCCGCTCTCGTTGACCCTGCGGCGCAACTCGGTCAGCACCTCCTGCGCCGGGGTGAACGACGGAAACAGCACGTGCCAGCCCCGGAGCTTGCCGCCCAGTTCGGCCTCTTTCTCGATGATGACCGGGCTGACGCCCTGTTCCGCCAGACGCAGGGCCGTCTGCATGCCCGCAACGCCGCCGCCTATAATGATAACTCGTTTTTTCATTATTCTCTGATGTCGTAAATCGTATCCGTCGGGCAGCAGTTGACCACCGCCGACTCGGGTTTTCCGATATATTTTCCGTTGCGGCCCAGATACTTGGCCGCGGGATCGTACTCGACGCCCATCTTGTCCAGCAGGGGTTCCACGTCGACCTGGTGCATCTGCATGCCCAGCTCCCAGGGGTCGTAGCCCAGCACCAGCCCGGCCATCTCCTCGTAGGTCAGCACCGGGATTCCGTGGCCGTTCTGGCCGTAGGTCGTGCCCTCCATCTCGGCGATGGCGTACTGCCACTTGTCAAGGAACATCGCGCAGCCCGGACAGTTGGCCACGATGAAATCGGGCTTGTAGGGCGCCATGCTCTCCAGTTTCTTGTGCGAGTTGGCGATCGAATAGCCGCGGTTGGCCTGCACGAGGTAGTTGCGGAACCCGAATCCGCAGCAATGGCGGCGTTCGGGATAGTCGACGCACTCGCCGCCCCACGACTCGACCATGCCGGCCAACACATAGGGGAATTCCGATCCTCCGATCCCGGATTTCGGAAATATCTTGGCGTAGTGGCAGCCGATGTGCTCGACGACCTTCAGCGGTTCGCCCGTCGCGGCGTTGACGAGCCGTTTTTTGGCCCGCGCGGCGATCTCTTCGCGGAAATGGAACACGACATCCGACGTGTGGGCCAGGCTCGCGGGCTTCTTGAACTCGCGCCGGGTCGCCTTCCAGAGATTCTCGCGCGTCTTCTCCTCCGTCTCGGGGAACTCGTGCCACGTGGCCAGAATCTCCGTGTAAACGCCGAACGAGGTGATGCACGAGGTCACGAGGTTCTCATACCCCGCCTCGCCCATCAGCGCGAACTGCCGCGCCACGACGGTCATAATCGTCTCCAGCGGCACGATGTCCGAATGGTAGCCGATCCCCGTGCACGACGAGTGCTTGGGGTCGTCCGAGAGGTCCTTGCCCAGGTCGTTGCGCAGCATGTCGATAAACAGCTTCTCGCTGCCCGGGAAGAAATTCTGCCGGATGCAGCTGCGCGCGTAATAATAGTGGTCGTCGGCGATCTCCTTCTGGTAGTCCTGCCAACTCTTTCGCTTCATCGTCATCGTCAATAATGTTCGTTGCTGTTCGAAAGGAAGACATCCATCATGTACTGCTGGTCGGCGCCCTCCTCGTAGCCCATTTCGCGGGCCTTGCGGTCGGAATGCCGCTCGATGGTGTCGAACATCTCGCTGCCGCCGCTGACCTTGAATATCTCGTTGATCTCGGCGAGCGACTCCTCGTCCAGACGGCGCAAGGCCCCGGCGCCGTGGCGCATGTAGACGGGCGTGAACTGACCGTAAATCTCCCGGTCGTTGTCGTAGATCCATTTCCAGACGGTCCCCTGCTCGGGATGCAGGTCGGGTTTCACCAGCCGCGGGACGATGCAGTAGCCCGTGCGGAGGATGTTCTCGCCGATGATGCGTTTCAGGGCCAGCTGCTGGCGGCCCTTCTCGCTCTCGACGAAGAAGCCCAGTTTCTGCGACAGCGTGCGCAGCGCCTGGATCACATAGCCCGGCGTATTGCCCCGCGGACAGCGCGGACGGCACGACATGCACTCACCGCAGTACCAGATGGTGTCGCTCTTCAAAAGCCGCTCGATGGCCTCGTCGTCGCGCGTCTGCACGATGGAGACGATCTGACGGGGGTCGTAGTTATAGAACTCGGCCGCCGGGCAGACGCCCGTGCAGACCCCGCAGTTCATGCACGAGTGAAGGCCCTCCTTCATCCGCACATCCTCCATGAGCATATCGAAATACTTCCCCATACCTAATATACAAAAAAAACCTTTGCAGTGCAAAGGTAGGGAATCCGGGGCGGACGGGCGGTGGTATAAATGCGTAATTTAGCGCCGTTCGTAAAGCTCGAAGGCAAACGGCCAGGGGTAATCTTTCCCGCCGGAGAACGACTCCGACGACACCAGCCGCCATTCGCGCTCGTCCCACGCCGGGAAACGCGTGTCGCCCTCGTAGGCGCGGAAGACCCGTGTGAGGTAGAACTTCCGGGCCAGCGGCAGCGCCGCGGCGTAGATCTGCGCCCCGCCGATGACGAACACCTCCTCGTCCGCGGGAAACAGCGCGACGGCCTCTTCGAGCGAATGGGCCACCGTGCAGCCGGGAATCTCGATATTCTGACGCGTGATGACGACGTTCGTCCGGTTGGGAAGCGGACGCCCGAGCGACTCCCAGGTTTTGCGGCCCATGACGACCGGATGGCCCGTCGTCACGGCCTTGAAATGCCGGAGGTCCTCGGAAATGTGCCACAGCAGGGCGTTCCTGTCGCCGATAACGCCGTTTTCGGCGACGGCTACGATCAAACTTATCATAATTCGAAAAGGTCTGTTACGGTTATTCCGCCCGTCAGGTGACAGGCCTGCCATCCCTCGCCGCGGGCCGCGGAGACGTTGGCGGCGTTGTCGTCGATGAAGAGCAGTTTTCCGGGCGGGGTCCCGATCTGCCGGGCGACGCTCCGGTAAATTTCCGGGTCGGGTTTGCGCAGATGCAGTTCGTCGGAGTAGAAACACCGCACGAACAGTTCGTCGAAGCTCCCGCCGAAACGCTCGCGGAACGACTCCCGGAAGCGGATGCGGTGGGGCAGGTTGGTGTTGCTCAACAGGTAGACCGGGCAACGCTTCCCCAGTTCCCGGAGCAACTCCACGCGCTGCGCGTCGAACGGCATCAGCATGGCGTTCCACGCCTCCAGCAGCTGCTCGTCGGGGATGGCGGCAACGGCGGGAAACGTCCGCCGCACAGCCTCCGCGAACTCCTCCTGCGTGATAAGTCCCAGTTCGAGGTCGCGGAAACACGCCCTGTTCCCGTCGATGACCTCGGCGGCTCCCAGTCCGCGGATGTCCAGCGCCTCGAAAGCCCGGAGCGTGCGTTGCAGCTGCACGTCGAGCAGGACGCCTCCCAGATCGAAAACAAGGGCCTCGACGCTTTCGGGCGAAACGGTCGGAATCAGGATATTCATTTGCTGCGGGTTTAAAACGACATCGGGGCCTTGATCGCGGGCCACGGGTCGTAGCCTTCGAGCGTGAAATCTTCGTAACGGAAGTCGAAGACCGACTTCACGGCGGGGTTCAGCCGCAGTTTCGGCAGCGGACGCGGCTCGCGCGAAAGCTGCTCGTCGACCTGCTCCAGATGGTTCAGGTAGAGGTGCGTGTCGCCCAGCGTATGGATGAACTCGCCGGGCTGCAAGCCGCACACCTGCGCCATCATGCAGGTCAGCAGGGCGTAGGAGGCGATGTTGAACGGCACGCCGAGGAACGTGTCGGCGCTGCGCTGGTACAGCTGGCACGAGAGACGCCCCCCGGCCACGTAGAACTGGAACAGCACATGGCACGGCGGCAGGGCCATCGCGTCGATCTCGGCGACGTTCCACGCCGAGACCACGATGCGCCGCGATTCGGGATTGGTGCGGATCAGCCCGGCGGCCTGCGCGATCTGGTCGACGACGCCCCCGTCGGGCCGGGGCCACGAACGCCACTGGTAGCCGTAGACATGGTTCAGGTCGCCGAAGCGGTAGCCTTCGATCGGCGACTCGACGCCCGCCGAGGCGAGGAACGTCTCCCGGCCGACGGGCAGCACCCCGTGGCGCACGCACAGTTCGTTGTAGTGGCGGTAGGCGTCGTTGTCCCAGATATGGACGCCGTTGTCCACCAGATACTTGATGTTGGTGTCTCCCCGCAGGAACCACAGCAGTTCGTGGATAACCCCCTTGAGGAACACCTTTTTGGTCGTCAGCAGCGGAAAGCCCTCCGACAGGTCGAAACGCATCTGGTGGCCGAAGACCCCCTTGGTCCCGGTTCCCGTGCGGTCGCCCCGCACGACGCCTTCCGTCTTGACCCGGCGCAACAGATCGAGGTATTGTTTCACAGAATCGTCATTTAATCGTTTTATCGCTAAACCGAGGCCTTGCCCGGCATTTTCAGCGTCAGCTCCCCCGCCGCGTCCAGCACGGCGTAGGAGGGATTTTCGGCCCAGCAGCCGAGGTTCACCACGTGCAGCCGCCCTTCGCGGCAGTCGCGCGGGAAGTGCATGTGTCCGAAAACGAAGAGATCGACCGCATGCGTCCGGGAATACTCGCGGGCATACTCGACCAGCGGCTCGGTGTGCGGCTCGGAAGACCCCGTGTAGGGTTCGGTCAGCGACGCCCCGCGGGCCGCCTCCTCGCCGTGCCCCTTGCGCGACCTGCCGCTCCACCAATGGCCGAAGCGCAGCGCCCAGTCGGGATGCACGCCCCACGAAAAGAGCCATCTCAACGTCCGCGAACGGAAAATGCGGTTCAGAAACTTGAGCATCGGCTGCCCGTCGATCTTCATGTTGTCGCCGTGGGCGATGAAGACCTTTTTGCCCGAGAGGGTCATCACCTCGGGCGAGGTGTGGATCTCCAGCCCGCACTCGCGCGCCAGATAGTCGCCGACCCACATGTCGTGGTTGCCCGTGAAGAAGACCACCCGCACGCCCCGGTCGGTCAGTTCGGCCAGCTTGCCCAGCGTCCGCACGAAGCCTTTGGGGACCACACGCCGGTATTCGAACCAGAAATCGAAGATGTCCCCGACCAGAAAGATCGCCTCCGCATCCCGGGCCGCGTCGTCGAGCCACGCCACGAAGCGTCTTTCGACCGCCCGTGCCGTCGCGGCATCGCCGGCTCCCAGGTGGATGTCGGATGCGAAATAATACATGATTCTATTTTGTCAGCTCGTCCAGTTTCGCTTCGAGGCTCTTGCCGTAGATGTTCTTGGCCACGATCGTCCCCTCCTTGTCGATCAGGAAGTTGGCCGGGAGCCGCTGCACGTTGTAAAGCCCGAGGGCCACGGACGAACGCCCGCGCAGGTCGCTGACCGAGATCCACGGCAGCTGCTGCTCCTGCACGGCAGTGATCCACAGCGGTTTCGACGTATCGACGGCCACCTGGTAGACCTCGAACCCGACGGGTGCGTCGGCATATTTCCGATAGAGTTCCTTCAGATCGGCGTTCAGCGCGTTGCTCGACCCCAGTTCCGCCGACCAGAAATCCAGCAGCACGACCTTTCCGGCCAGCGACGAGAGACGGATCTTCTTGCCGTAGATGTCCGTCAGTTCGAGGTCCGGATGGCGCGCCTCGGTGATCTGCGACGTGAGGCTGATACGGGCGTCCATGCGGGCGATCTCGGCCTGCAACGATTGCAGGTAGGGCGATTCGGGGTAGCTCTCCTGCAACGCCTCGGCAACCGTGCGGTAGTAGACCACGTCGCTGTCGCCGTTGAACAGGTACGTGTCGCCCGGAAGCCGCTGGTAGAGGGCGTAGACCGCCGCCAGCGACGCCTTGTGCTCGATGATGAACCGCAGCTGCTCGCGGCGGATGCGGTAATATTCGGCCGTATACTCCTTGATCAGCGACTTGCGCTCCTCGTCCGTGAGTTTGCGCGCGAATTCCGTGCCCATGTTCTCCAGCTGCTGCGCCCCCGTGACGAAGGCCTGGTAGAACTGCCGCAGCAGCTCCGACTCGGAGGAACCCTCCACCGTATAGTTGCGGATGACGCTGCCCACGGAACCGAGCGTCAGCCTGTCGCCGCCGGCCAGAAGCAGCGGAATGCGCTCGCCGTCGTAGATCACGTTGTATAAGGAAGGGGTCTTCGCCACGCCCGTGAGTTCCATGCGGTAGCTGCCGTCGGGGGCCAGCGCCGCCGAATCCACGACCGACTGCGTCAGCGGAAGGACCTGCTCCAGATAGATATTTTTCGCGTCGCCGCCGACGAAGCGGCCTGAAATCTTCACTTTCGACGACTGGCAGCCACACATCAGGGCGGCCGTCGTGAGCGTTACGAAAAGCGTTTGCTTGTTCATTTACGATCTTTTTCGCGGTTAATGGAGAACAAAGATATAAATTTTCCGCAAATAGGCGCCCTTTATTTCGACGAATTGCGGTGCGGCCCGTTGTTTTTCGTGAAATTGCGGTAGGGCTGCTGGCTGCGGTTTTTCTGCTGCCGCTGCTGCTGGTGGGGCTGCCGGTGCTGCTGCGCCCCCTTTTGGGGACGCGACGAAAAGGGCTGTTTATAGTCGCTTCGGAGATTGTTCAAGGCAACTTCGTCGATTTGGATCGCTCCCCCGGACATGCGCTTGATGTCTTTTACGATCACTTCGTTGTTGGGGTGCTCCTGGTTGTATTCGTAGCTCTTCGTGCGCATGTAGCGGGCCAGATTGTCCACCGTGCGCGAGACCGTCCGCGGGTTGCGCTCGTCGGCCAGGCCGCGGATCATGCGCTCGACGTATTTGCCGTAGTGCTTATAGGTGATCCGCCCCTGGGAATAGGTCATCCGGCGGGGCGATGCGGTCAGCTCCTGACGCGAGGGCTGCGGGTAGGGAGAGTCCACATCGAGCTGGAAATCAGACATGATGAAAAGGTGGTCCCAGAGTTTGTGGGTGAAATCGGCCGTGTCGCGCAGCAGGGGGTTCAGATTGCCCATCACGGCAATCACGGCCCGCGCCTGCCGGTTGCGCTCGCGGCGGTCCTCGATCTCCAGCAGCGAGTCGATCATCTCCTGGATATGGCGCCCGTACTCGGGCAGGTACAACTTGCGTCGTGTGTAATTGTAATTCTTTTTCATATTGTATTTGCGGTCCGGCACATTAGTGCGATTCGTCCGCCGGAGCCTCCGGCCGGACCTTTGCGATAGACCGTTTAAAGATCGTTTTTCTCACTCTCCGCACCCCGGAGCGAGACCTCCGGGATTCGTTTTACACGGCGGAAAATCATAACTTTGGGACAAAAGTAGGTAAAATTTCGGAAAAACAAAGCTATGACAAAGGTTTTAATTCTGGACCAATCAAAAAGCGTGCGAAACATTCTGCGCGAGCGGTTGGAGTATGAAGGGTTCTCGGCCGAAGCCGTCGAGAACGAGGCTGCGGCCTCGGCATTGTGCGAGAGGATTCCGTTCGACGTGATTCTGTCCGACACGGAGTGCAAGGTTCCGGATGCAGGCATCCCGTTCATAGCCCTCTCGGCCGACACGTCGATCGACACGGCGGTCAAGGCCGTGCGCAACGGAGCGCAGGATTTCCTCACAAAACCCATCGACATGAACCGGCTGCTGCAATCGCTGCACCGCACCATCGACAATCCCGCGCCCGCGCAGGCGCCCCCGGCCGCCCCGCCCGTGCGCCGCCGCCGGGCGCACTCCGCCCAGGCCGAGCGGATCATCGGCGTCTCGCCCGAGATCGAACACGTCCGCCAGCTGATCGACAAGGTGGCCCCGTGCGAGGCCCGGGTGCTGATCACGGGCGAAAACGGCACGGGAAAGGAGCTTGTGGCCCGCTGGCTGCACGCCAAGAGCGTCCGCGCGGCGGCCCCGTTCGTCGAGGTCAACTGCGCGGCCATCCCCTCCGAACTGATCGAGAGCGAACTGTTCGGCCACGAGCGCGGGGCCTTCACCTCGGCCGTCAAGCAGCGCAAGGGCAAGTTCGAGCAGGCCGACGGAGGCACGCTCTTCATGGACGAGATCGGCGACATGTCGCTCGCGGCGCAGGCCAAGGTGCTGCGCGCCCTGCAGGAGAGCCGCATCAGCCGCGTGGGAAGCGACCGGGACATCGAGGTCAACGTGCGCGTGGTGGCCGCCACGAACAAGAACCTGCGCGAGGAGATTCAGAAAGGGAATTTCCGCGAAGACCTCTACCACCGTCTGGCGGTGATCGTGGTGCGGGTTCCGCCGCTGCGCGAGCATGCCGGGGACATTCCTGCGCTGGTCGAGCATTTCATCCGCACGATCGCCTCGGAATACGGCTCCGCCCCCAAACCCATCGACGCCGACGCGCTGGCCGAGCTGCAACGGATGCCGTGGAGCGGCAACATCCGCGAACTGCGCAACGTCATCGAGCGTCTGATCATCCTCTCCGGCGACCGCATCACGGCACGCGACGTGAAGGAGTACTGCTGACCCGCGCCCGGTTAAGAACCGGGGTTTACATTGCGGCTGGCAGCTTCAGCCCGCTCTGCGTCCGGTTCTGCGCCCGGTTCTGCGCGAACGCGCGAACATGCGAACAGGGGCGAACATCTCTTGTTCGCTTGTTCGCCCGGTTAAGAACCGGGGTTTCAGGTTGCGAAAGGGGCCATTTTGCACCTCCTTCCCGCCGCGTTCCGCGGCGAGGAGTGGTCCGCATTCTCGCTCGGAGCGGAACGAGGACAATCGCGGTCTTCGCCCGCGGGGTACTTTGTACTTTTTGGCCGCAAAAAGTACCAAAAACTCCCCGGCAGATGCCTCCGCTTACTTCGTCCCGTCTAACGTTCGAAACGGGCGCCTATTCGCGGGTTTGCAAGCAAACCGGCCCCGTTTCTTGCCACTTTTAGCCGGGACTTCGTTTCACGGCTCCGGCATCGGGCCGGGATCATTCGCCGCAATTCTGTCTTTTCGGCCGGGCAAAGAAGCGAACATGCGAACAGGGGCGAACACCCCATGTTCGCATGTTCGTCCCTGTTCGCATGTTCGCGGTTTCTTCAGGGCGAAGACCGCAGGTCGGGCGTCCCGATGGCGCAAGTCCGAAAATTCTTCGTACTTTTGCCTCTCGTAAGAAGAGAATATGAAGACGAATGCTGAAAAACTGCCGTCGCCCTGGGTGTCGGCCATTCCGCTGGCGGTGCTGACGGGACTCCTCTATGTCGTGATCCGCGCCTTCGGCGGCGAGGCCATCAACGGCGGAAGCCAGATCGCCCTGCTGTCGGCCACGTCGGTTTGCGTGATGCTCTCGATCGGCATCTACCGCTGCCGCTGGGCCGTGCTCGAAGAGGCCATCATCGACAACATCCGCGCCTCGGCGTCGGCCATCGTCATCCTGCTGCTGATCGGCGCCATCGCCGGCACGTGGATGATCTCGGGCGTGGTCCCGACGATGATTTATTACGGACTGCAAATCCTCCACCCGTCGTTCTTCCTCGTGGCTTCGTGCGCGATCTGCGCCGTGGTGTCGCTGATGACCGGATCGTCGTGGACCACCATCGCCACCATCGGCGTGGCGCTCATGGGCATCGGCCAGGCGATGGGCTTTTCGGAAGGATGGGTCGCCGGAGCCATCATCTCGGGAGCCTATTTCGGCGACAAGCTCTCGCTGCTCTCCGACACCACGGTGCTGGCCTCGTCGACGGCCGGCGTCGAGGTCTTCACCCACATCCGCTACATGCTCTACACCACCGTTCCGTCGATGCTCATCGCCCTCGGGGTCTTCACCGTCGCGGGCCTGGCGCTCGACCACGGAGTTTCGACCCATGCCGAAATGTATGCCGCGATGCTCGCCGCGACGTTCCGCATCACGCCGTGGCTCCTCGCGGTGCCGCTGGCCACGGGAATGCTCATCGCACGGAAACTCCCGGCCATCGTGACGCTGTTCTCGTCCGTGGTCTTCGCCTGTGCGGCGATGCTCCTGGCGCAGCCCGAACTGGTGGCCCGGGTGGCGGGCGTCGGGGAGCTGGACTTCATGTCGGGGTTCAAGGGGGTGCTGATGACCTGCTTCGGCCCGACGGCCATCCCCACGGGCGCGCCGCAGCTCGACGAACTGGTCGCCACGCGCGGCATGGCCGGGATGCTGAACACCGTGTGGCTGATCATCTGCGCCATGTGCTTCGGCGGGGTGATGACCGGCAGCGGCATGCTGCGGTCGCTGACGTCGATCTTCCTGCGCTGGGTGCGCCGCGCCTTTTCGGCCGTGGCCTCGACCGTGGGCGCGGGCCTCTTCTTCAACCTCTGCACCGCCGACCAGTATATCTCGATCATCCTCTCGGGGCGGCTTTTCCGCGACCTCTATGCCGACCGGGGGCTGGAGCCGAGGCTGTTGAGCCGCTCGGTGGAGGATTCCGCCACGGTCTGCTCGGTCCTGATCCCGTGGAACTCGTGCGGCATGACGCAGGCCACGGTGCTCGGCGTCTCGACCTTCGTCTACGCGCCCTACTGCATCTTCAACATCGTCTCGCCGCTGATGTCGCTGCTCGTGGCGGCTGTCGGCTGGAACATAAAACGGAAAAAATGAAAACTTCGCTCGTCATCTTCGACCTCGACGGCACGCTGCTCGACACGATCGGCGATCTGGCCGTGGCGTGCAACGCCGTGCTGGGTGTGCGGGGACTGCCGCAACACACCTATGAGGAATACTGTCATTTCGTCGGCAACGGCATCCTGCGGCTCGTGGAACGCGCCCTGCCCGAGCCGCTGCGCACGCCCGAAACCGTCGCCGCGGTGCGCGCCGACTTCGTGAAATACTACACCGAACACATCGACGCCCATACGCGGCCCTACGACGGAATTCCGGAGCTGATCGCCGAACTGGCGCGGCGCGGCGTCGCGCTGGCCGTGGCGTCGAACAAGTTCCAGGCCGGGACAGAGAAGCTCGTCGGGCTGTTCTTCCCCGGGGTGACGTTCGCCGCGGTGCTGGGCCAGCGTCCCGGCGTGCCGCTGAAACCTTCGCCGGCGGTCGTCGAGGAGATTCTCGCACGGACGGGCACGGCGCGTGAGGAGGTGTTGTATGTCGGCGATTCGGGGGTGGACATCGAGACCGCGGCGGCTGCCGGGGTGCGCTCGGCGGGTGTGACGTGGGGTTTCCGCGACCGTGCGGAGCTGATCGCCGCCGGGGCGCGGCATCTGGTCGACCGGCCCGGCGAGTTGCTGGAGCTGCTGTGACGCCCGTTTCTTGCCACTTTTAGCCGGGCCTTCGTTTCACGGCTACGGCATCGGGCCGGGACCGTTCGCGGCCAGCGGCAACGTGCAGGAGGTGCAACCTCCGCATTCTCGCTTGTGGCGGAACAAGGATAACCGCGGCCTTTGCCCGCGGAAGGTGATGTACTTTTTGGCCGCAAAAAGTACCGATCGCAGTCTGCGACTGGTGTTGTTTGCCGCTTTTGGTCGGCTGTTAACCGCGGTCTTCGCCCGCGGGGTACTTTGTACTTTTGACCGCAAAAAGTACCAAAAACTCCCCGGCAGATGCCTTCGCCTACTTCGTCCCGGCTAACGTTCGAAACGGGCGCCTATTCGCGGGTTTGCAAGCAAACCGGCCCCGTTTCTTGCCACTTTTAGCCGGGACTTCGTTTCGCGGCTCCGGCATCGGGCCGGAGTCGTTCGCCGCGGTTCTGTCTTTTCGGCCGGGCGAACAAGCTAACAGGGGCGAACATCCTTTGTTCGCTTGTTCGTGCAGAATCCTGCCATAGCCCTCGCATCGGGCCGGGACCCTGCAACGGGGGCTTCTTTCACTCTTCACCTTTAATCGGCCTGCGGCGGCTTGATTTCGTTTACGCCCGGCATAGCCCGCAAGCGGTCCGCGCCCTCGCTCAACCGTAAGGTTCGCCTTAATACTGGTGGTCGTCGCCGCGGATCTCCTCGCGGGTGATCGGACGGCGGTTCATCGCACGCCAGGCGTACCAGATGTAGGCTGCCACGAACGGCACGAACAGCGACACCCACGCCATCGTGCGGAGCGTGAAGAGGCTCGACGAGGAGTTGCGGATCGTCAGCGACGACTGCATGTCCGCGAGCGAAGGGTAGTAGGCCGTGTCGCTCCACCCCGCGAGCAGCAGCAGCGACAGCACCGTGAGCACCGTGCCGACGCCCCCGAACCACACCGCACGGCGGCTGCCGCGCCACCCCAGATAGACGCTCCACAGCACCGAAACCACGCCGATCAGCAGCGCGGCGGCCACGTAGGGCATTTCCACGAGGTTGTGCAGGTATTTATAGGGTTCGACCGAGACCGTGCCCGCGGCGTCGACGGCCCATCCGTCGGCGAGGACGAGGGCCAGGAGCCATGCCACGAAGCAGGCGACGAACAGCACGGCGAACGTGCGCATGCGGCGTGCGGCGCGGCGGAAGATCGCCTCGTCGTCGATGTTGTTCATAAAGTACTGGCAGGCCAGCGTCATGGCCAGCAGCGTCACCGACAGGCCCAGCAGCACGTTGCGCCACTCGGCGACGGCCTCCAGCCCGTGCCACGGCGTCGCCCACTGCGAGATCACCGCCGCGCCGCCCTGGTTGGCCAGGTTGAGGCGGTCGACGGTGAATTCCGCCCCCGTGAAGAAGGTTCCCACGGCCGTGCCGATGAGCAGCGGGCCCAGCACGCCGTTGACGAGCAGGAAGGCGTTGAAGGTCCGTTCGCCGAAGACGTTGCCCGGTTTGCGGCGGTATTCGTAGGCCACGGCCTGAATGACGAAGCACAGCAGAATGGCCATCCAGACGTAGAACGCCCCGCCGAACGACGTGGAGTAGAACAACGGGAACGAGGCGAAGAACGCCCCGCCGAACGTCACGAGCGTCGTGAAGGTGAACTCCCACTTGCGGCCCAGCGAGTTGACCAGCATGTTGCGCTCCTCTTCGGTGCGGCCGATCGTGTAGAGCAGCGCCTGACCGCCCTGCACGAACATCAGGAAGACCAGCAAGGCTCCCAAAAGCGAAATGATCAGCCACCAATAGTGTTGAAGTAGGGTGATAGTATCCATAGTTGTCGTTGTTGTCGTTGTTGTCGTTGTTTTGCCGCTCTTGTCCGTCGGCGATTCACGGTGTACCGCCGTGTTTATAGATTTGACCCACCCCTAAATCCCCGCCCTGGCGGGGACTTGTGTCCGCTTGCGCGGAAGCCACCCTGCCGGTAAATTTGCGGTAGTCGGGATGTCAGTCGTCTTTAGGTCCTGTTTTGATCTGCCGGAACATAATGCTCAACTCGGCGGCGAGCAGCGCCGTGAACAGCGCCAGAAAGAGGAAGAAGGTCACCGAGACCGATCCGCTGGGGATTTTCGACGCCGCGACGCCCACGGGCATCAGGTCCTGGATGGCCCACGGCTGGCGTCCGACCTCGGCGACGACCCAGCCGGCCTGCGAGGCGAGGTAGGCCAGCGGGACGCTCCACACGGCCGTTCGCAGCAGCCAGCGTTTCGAGGCGAGGCGGTCGCGGCGGTTGAGCCACCAGACGAGGCCCAGCAGCAGGATGAAGAAGCAGCCCGCGCCGACCATCACGCGGAACGAGTAGAACAGCAGCGGCACGTCGGGCACGATCTGCTCCGGCGACGAGAGGTAGCCGTAGCCGAAGTAGGCGAAATGTTCGCGCAGGAACTCCGCGCCCTGGGGCGTCGAGCGGTCGAACTTGGCCTCGATCTCGGTGATGGCCGCCGTGTCGCCCTTCTCGCGCGCCGTGCGGTAGCGGCCCAGTTCCTCGACGGCCACGCGCCCCCGTTCGATCTTCTCCGAGGCCGGCATCACGCCGTACTCCTCGTTGCCGTAGACCAGGTCGTTGATGCCCGGAACGAACGCGTCGGCCGAGCGGAAACTCATCAGCGAGAGCATCTTCGGAATGTCGATCCTGAAGTAGAAGGCGTCGCCGCCGGTCCGCTGCGCCTCGGGACGCAGGATGCCGACGGCCGTGAGCGGCGCGCCCTGCTGCCCGTCGTAGAGCGCCTCCATGGCCGCCAGCTTCATGGGCTGCACGCGGGCCACGATGGCGCCCGAACGGTCGCCCGTGAAGGCCGTGACGAGCGCGAAGACGAACCCGAAGGCCGAGGCGATGGCGATGCTCCGGCGGGCCATCAGCTGTTCGCGCCGGCGCAGCAGATACCACGCGCTGACCCCCACGACGAACAGCGCGGCGAGGACGAACGACGAGGTGACGGTGTGGAAGAACTTGTTGACCGCCACGGGCGACAGCGCCACGGCCGAGAACGAGGTCATCTCGTTGCGCACGGTTTCGAGGTTGAAGTCGCACCCCACGGGGTATTGCATCCACGAGTTGGCGACCAGAATCCACCACGCCGAGAGGTTGGCGCCGAAGGCCGTGAGCCACGTGGCCGTGAGGTGGAAACCCCGGCTGACCTTGCGCCAGCCGAAGAACATCACGGCGATGAAGGTCGATTCGAGGAAGAACGCCAGAATGCCCTCGATGGCCAGCGGCGCGCCGAAAATGTCGCCCACGAAGTGGGAGTAGTTGGACCAGTTGGTCCCGAATTCGAATTCGAGGATCAGGCCCGTGGCCACGCCGATGGCGAAGTTGATGCCGAACAGGCGCATCCAGAATTTGGTCGTGCGGAGCCAGAACGGGTCCTTCGTGCGGACGTAAAGGGTCTCCATGATGGCGATGAGGAAGCCCAGCCCGAGCGTCAGCGGGACGAACAGCCAGTGGTAGATGGCTGTCATGGCGAACTGTGCGCGCGACCAGTCGACGGTGGATAGGTAGTCGGAAAGCATAGCGTATTGGGTTACTGGTTGGTTGTCTGCGTCGCTCCGGGACGCCGGAGCCTTCTTGTTTGCGGCTTTCGGCCGCGTTTGCGGGCCCGCACCGCGCCGGCGACCCTGCCCCGGAGGGGGATTGACGCCGCGAGCGACGGCCGGAACTGCATGATGACGGGTGCATTCATGGTTGCGGAATTTCGGGTGTCAGGTTTTCCAGCACGCAGCCGGCCTTTTCCGAGGGGCTTTTGCCCGCGAGCAGGTCGGGGAAGAAGAAGACTTTCAGCACGGCGAACAGGATGAAGAGTTTGATGAGGATGATGGCCCACAGGGTGCGTCCCACGGTCATTTCGCGGAATCCCTCGACGTAAAACCGGATCACTTTGCGGAGTGTCTCCATTTCGTTGCGTGTTGGATGTTCTACCAAAGTTAGGCAGAAAAAAGGAAATAAAAAAATTCCGGCCCCGAAAAAACACGGCCGGTGTACGATAAGGCCGGAAATGCTTACCCCCCCCCGCGTAAGACGCCGGTTTCAGGGGGCTGGCGGCTTCGGCCCGCTCTCCGTCCGGTTCTGCGCCCGGTTAAGAACCGGGATTCGCATTGCGGCTGGCAGCTTCGGCCCGCTCTCCGTCCGGTTCTCCGTCCGGTTCTGCGCGAACATGCGAACACGCGAACAGGGGCGAACATCCTTTGTTCGCGTGTTCGCTTCTTTGCCCGGCCGAAAAGACAGAACCGCGGCGAGTGCCGCGGCGTATAGCTACCTTTTGGTGGCAACCGACGCACGCAGCGCGAGCAGAGACCGCTTGCGGGCTATGCCGTGCCAGAAGGAGGAAAACGAGCGTAGCGAAGTTAAAAGCGCCAAAACCATCCGCATGTCGCTTTCGCGGGAACAACCTCCGGCCCGCGTTGAGCGGGCGCAGTAAGATCAGGCCTTTACAGCCTCCCGCTCCGGGCACGCGGGCTGTCGGTTGTTCTTCTTCCGCTCCAAGCGAGAATGCGGCGGTTGAAACCCGCTTCCAGGGGCGATCGTAGGCTTCTGTGCTTCCTGCTTGTCCCGGACGCATCCCTCCCGCCGCGTTTCGCGGCGAACGGTCCCGTTCCGATGCCGGAGCCGCGAAACGAAGTCCCGGCTAAAAGTGCCGGCGTAAGACGCCGGTTTTAAGAGTGAGAGCGTCGTATCAGATATGACCCTTTCTGCGGCCCATCGCCCCTTAAACCCGCCTTTTAGGCGGGCGCCCGTTTCGAACGTTAGACGGGACAAAGTAGGCAAAGGCATCCGCCGGGGAGTTTTTGGTACTTTTTGCGGTCAAAAAGTACATCACCCTCCGCGGGCGAAGACCGCGGTTAACAGCCGACCAAAAAGCGGCAAACAACACCAGTCGAAGACTGCGATCGGTACTTTTTTGCGGCCAAAAAGTACAAAGTACCCCGCGGGCGAAGACCGCGGTTGTCCTCGTTCCGCTCCAAGCGAGAATGCGGCGGTTTAAAACCCGCTTCCGCAGGCGATGGCAGGATTCTCCGCGAACATGCGAACATGGGCGAACACCCCCTGTTCGCATGTTCGTGTGTTCGCCCGGTTAAGAACCGGGGTTTGCATTGCAACTGGCAGCTTCGGGCTGCCGGACTTGCATCACAAGCACGCCCCGTCAGATCATTCTGAATATCTGTCAATTACAACCATACGACCACTCATGGGCGCGGATGGGTTTTTGATTATCGCGGAGCAGATTTCGACATAATGCAGTAAGCCCCGGATGGGATATACCGAAGTATTTCCCATTCGGGGCGAACAAGGCAGGGCGAAATATGCCCGTGAGAATCGGAAACTACTTGCCGAAAGGATACTGGTTCTCGTGCACGTCCTCGAACCGCATGCCCTTCTCGTAGGTCTTCATGGCGCGGCGCGACATGCCCATCGACGAGAATCCGCCGTCGTGGTAGAGGTTCTGCATCGTGACCTTGCGCGTGAGGTCCGAGAAAAGCGTCAGCACGTAGTCCGCGCAATCTTCGGCCGAAGCGTTGCCCAGCGGCGACATGTTCTCGGCGAAACCCATCAGGTCGCCCAACCCCAGCACGCCGCTCCCTGCCGTGGTCGGCGTCGGCGACTGCGACACGGTGTTGATGCGCACATGCTTCTCGCGGCCGTAGATGTAACCGAAGCTGCGGGCTATGGACTCCAGCAGCGCCTTGGCGTCGGCCATGTCGTTGTAACCGTAGAGCGTGCGCTGCGCGGCGATGTACGAAAGGGCGACGATCGAACCCCAGTCGTTGATGGCGTCCTTCTTGCGGGCCACCTGAATGGCCTTGTGGAACGAAATGGCCGAGATGTCGAGCGTCTTCGAGAGGAAATCGTAATCCAGATCGTCATAGGTGCGTCCCTTGCGGACGTTGGGCGACATGCCGATCGAGTGGAGCATGAAATCGAATTTGCCCCCGAAGTGCTCCATCGTCTTGTCGATCAGGTTCTCCAGATCCCCGACGCTCGTGGCGTCGGCCGGAACGACGATCGTATTGCACTTCTCGGCCAGCTTCGAGATGGTTCCCATGCGGATTGATACGGCGGTATTGGTGAGGACGATTTCGGCGCCCTCCTCCACGGCGCGTTCCGCCACTTTCCAGGCAATCGACTGCTCGTTGAGCGCTCCGAAAATCAGACCTTTCTTTCCTTTCAATAAATTGTATGACATCGTAATTCAGTTTAAAAATTCGGACAAATATAACACTTATTTTTGAATTGGCCCGCCAATCGGCCTCAAACGAACGCTCTTGCGCCCCAATGCGGCAGGCTGCGGGGCCACGCGCGGGAATTGAAAATCGCGGAATTACGTCGCCGTCGCTCCGTGATCCCTGGGATTCCTGGGATTCCTTGATTGAGGAATTGACTTCGCTGCACTCCGCCCGACGGCTTCGTGCCGCTCGTCTTTCCCTGCCCTGCCGGGGGCGTCCCTGCAAGCCCAAGAAACGGCGGCCCTGCCGCATTTCGTTTTGTATTCGAGCCGGTCCCGAATATATTCAGCCCCGCCAAATACAATCGATCTGCTTCTACAAAGATAATTTATGGATCGGCACGGTCGGATACGGACTTTTCTGCTACGACGTTCATGCAGGAGTCTATACCCCCGTACCGTTGAATGACGAAACTACGACTCTCTCCATATTCCACATCATTCCGGAGAACGACAATCTTTGGATCACTTCAAGCCTGGGGTTAATCCGCTATTCGATCCTGACGGGGCAGGTGAGCCGCTTCAACCACGAAGACGGACTGCTGGCCAATATTTTCAATTTCAATTCCGGACTGCATGCATCGGACGGCAAGATTTATATTGGCACAAACGGTGGATTCAATTTTTTCAATCCGGGAGCGCTGCGACCCAACCAGGTCGCCCCGTCCGTAGTCTTCACCGATTTCCATATCCACGGCCGACCGGTTCGAATCGGCTCGCCGACGCTGCACCAGCACGTAGATATTCAAAGACATGTGACCCTGAAAGGCGGACAGACAAATTTCGCCATCAGTTTCGCGGCTTTAAGCTACTGTGCATCCCTGAAGAACCGCTACCGCTACCGGATGGAAGGATACGACAACGAATGGCACGAGTGCAGTTACAACACCAATCAAATCACCTATAACGATCTGCCTGCCGGAAGCTATACATTTTACGTCATGGCGAGCAACAACGACGGTGTATGGGGCTCCCCCGAAGCATTGACAGTCGTGGTCCAGACCTATTGGTGGGCCTCATGGTGGGCCGTCGGATTCTACGTACTGTTTCTCGGGGTCTGCTGCCTGTCGGTATTCCGGCTGCTCCGCTCCTACTATCTCCAAAAACAACGCGCACGGATCGAACGGCAGCGTTATGAAAAAGAAAAAGAGCGAGCGGACGCCGAAATCGAATTTTTCACCAATATCGCCCATGAAATCCGAACACCCGTAACGCTGATCATGGCGCCTACCAACGAGATACTCACTAAAAAGGAGTTGTCACAAGATGTGATCGACCTGCTCCAATTGATCAAAAAGAGCAGCGACAGGCTTTTCAATCTCGCAAACGAAATCCTGAATTTCCGCAAGAAGTCGCTGACCGTGATGTTCACCACCCCGACCGACATCGAAGCCTGCACGCGCCAGGCGGCAGACGGATTTAGGCTGCTGGCAGAGGAACACGGTATCGAACTGATCTTCCGAACAGACGGGACAGCCCCGATCATGGCCTCCATCAATCAGGAAGCATACAGCAAAATTTTCTGCAACCTACTGACCAATGCCCTGAAATTCACCCGCGACCGGATCATCATCGAACTTACGTCCGATAAACAGAATTTCTTCCAACTGCAAGTCGAAGACAACGGTACGGGTATTAAACAAGAGGAACTTAAAAACATTTTTCATGCTTTCCAGCATTACAACAAACCGACGAATTTGTCGATCCCCGGGTTCGGACTGGGACTCTCGATTGCCAGTATGCTGGCACGAAAGATGAACGCCGAGATCCGCGTCGAAAGCGAGTTCGGCGTATTCACTCGTTTCACGGTGATTTTTCCGCTATCACCAGCCGCAGGTTCGAATGTCAATCCAACAGAAATAGCACCCCTTGAAACGCCTCCGACGAGACCGGAGTGCATTCCGTCAGCCCCCGAAGAATCAGCCCCCTCTACCGAGACGGCCGCAACCATCTTACTGGTCGAAGACGACCGCGACCTGCGGAAATATATGAGCCACGCCCTAAGCCGTCACTACGCGATCCTTACGGCCTGCGACGCATACAGGTATATTGCAAACACAGTTCTTTTCCGCATTCCGTATTGCCCTTTGCCCCGATCTGAAAATTTGAGAAAACAACCGATATTTTTTATATTTGTAGGGATTGAATGTACTTTTAATACATTTGGTTTCAAGCATATAACATTCGGTCGTTTTATAACCTTTCGGATATGACAATCGAGAAACTGGACGGCACTTCGCCCCGCCTTTACACGCTCGTCGCTCCGCTGGTCATGCGGCGCAGCGTGCTGCGCCAGAACAACAACTATCCGTTCTGGACTTCGCGTGCGCATACATGGTTCGTCGCCTGGGAAGGCGAGACCGTCTTGGGGTTCATGCCCGTGGAGATCACCGACGGCGGCGTGGCCAAGATCAACAACTACTACGTTTCGGGCGACGATCCGCTGCTGCTGTCGCGCTTCCTGCGCGAGATCATCCAATACTACCACCGCGACTATACGATACGTTCCGTGACGCTGCTCCGCCACGCCGAGGTGTTCCGCACCGAGGGATTCGTTCCCACGAAGGAGTGGACACAATACGTGACGATGCAGTACGGAAAAAAGCGGCAGCCATGAACGTCTACGAGCGGACACAGCAGCGGCTGAAAACGGTCTTCGACCTTTTCGACAACATCTACGTCTCCTTTTCCGGCGGCAAGGACAGCGGCGTGCTGCTCAACCTCTGCATCGACTACGTCCGGCATCACGGACTGCGCCGCCGGATCGGCGTGTTCCACATGGATTACGAAATCCAGTACCGCGACACGCTCGACTACGTAGACCGCACGCTGGCCGCGAATGCCGACATTCTCGACGTCTACCGGGTCTGCGTGCCGTTCAAGGTCCAGACCTGCACCTCGATGTTCCGGCAGTACTGGCGGCCGTGGGAGGAGTCGAAGCGGGACATCTGGGTGCGGGAGATGCCCGGGGGATCTCTTACGCGGCGCGACTTCCCGTTCTTCACCGACGAAATGTGGGATTACGAATTCCAGAACCGCTTCGCCGAATGGCTCCACGCACGCAGCGGCGCGGCGCGCACGTGCTGTCTGATCGGCATCCGCACGCAGGAGAGCTTCAACCGCTGGCGCACGATTTACAGCGACCGCAACCACCACCGGTTCGACGGAAAACGGTGGATACGCCAGTGGGCCGGCAGCGGCATCTGCAACGCCTATCCGCTCTACGACTGGCTGACGACCGACATCTGGACGGCGAACGGTCGTTTCGGCTGGCCCTACAACCGGCTGTACGACCTTTTCTACCGCGCCGGAGTGCCGCTCGACAGCCAGCGCGTGGCCAGTCCGTTCATCTCGCCGGCCATCGCCAGCCTGCACCTCTACAAAGCCATTGATCCGGAGACGTGGGGACGCATGGTCGGCCGGGTCGACGGAGCCAATTTCGCGGCGTTGTACGGCAGAACGACGGCAGTCGGCTGGCAGTCGGTGCGTCTGCCGAAGGCAATGACGTGGGAAAGCTACATGCACTTCCTGCTCTCGACGCTTCCGGAGCCGACACGGCGCAATTACCTCGAAAAACTCTCCGTGAGCATCCGCTTCTGGCGCGAAAAGGGCGGATGTCTCTCCGAGGAGACCATCGCCAGACTGCAAAAGGCCGGCATCCGCATCGAAGTCGGCGACAGGAGCACCTACCGCACCGACAAGCGTCCGGTGCGCATGGAGTATCTCGACGACACGGACCTGCCGGAATTCAGCCAGCTGCCAACGTTCAAGCGTATCTGCATCTGCATCCTGAAAAACGACCACGCCTGCAAGTACATGGGTTTTTCGCCCAACAAGAGCGAAACGCTGCGCCGCAAAAAAATCATGGAAAAATATGAATCGCTATTACGAACATCCGACCGAAAAGAGCTACCGGAGCCCTGTCTATGACGTCCGCGCCGTACCGGTGGAGAAGGTCGTGGCGAACAGCTACAACCCCAACGTCGTGGCGCCGCCCGAAATGAAGCTGCTGGAACTGTCGATCTGGGAAGACGGCTACACGATGCCGTGCGTCTGCTATTACGACGCCGAAAGGGACCGTTATGAACTGGTGGACGGCTACCACCGCTATCTCGTGCTCAAGACCTCGAAACGCATCTACGAGCGCGAACGGGGGCTGCTGCCCGTCACCGTGATCGAGAAGGACCTTTCGAACCGCATGGCCTCGACCATCCGCCACAACCGGGCGCGCGGGACGCACAACGTAGAACTGATGAGCGAGATCGTCGCCGAACTGACCCGCGCGCGGATGTCCGACCAATGGATCATGCGCCATATCGGCATGGACCGCGACGAGCTGCTGCGTTTGAAACAGATCACGGGCCTCGCCGAACTCTTCGCAGACAAGGAGTTCAGCATCGGAGATGCCGACGAGGAGGCGGCCGAAACCGTGCGGTAACCACCCGCTTACTCCGGAATCGTGATCCGCTCCACGGGCTGTTCCCGTTTCCGATCCAGCGGATGGGACTGATAGGCCGTTTTCCCGAAATCAATCCGTGCGAGGTCGATACAGCGTATCGTATTGTTATAAGCCGTTTTAAAGTAGACCCGGCGGTTGGTCAGGTCAATGGCCGAGGTCCACTGCGTAGCGCTCGGAATGTCCGGACATTCGCCCTCGGGATGCTCGATGCCGATGGGAATGTCAAAATTGTTAAGCAGATGGAAACATTGCTGCACGGTGTCGAACCCGGTGGCGCGCTGCGGAGCCGTAGCGCGGTAAAAGGCGGCCCTCACGAAACGCGACGGCGGCGTGGCGTCGCCCGGAAGGCCGAGGAACCCGGAGTTGCCGCCCGTAGGATGCAGCGTCACTGCGCCCAGCCGCCGGACGGGAGCGTCGCCCGGATAGAGGTTCACGTAATTGTTCAGGTTGGTGAGCTGCCACTCGAAACCGGGGGCATTGGTGAGCACGCCGATCTCGTTTTCATAGAAATACGGCACTCCGCCAACGATTTCCAGCACAACCTGTCGTCCGGAAGGCTCTCCGATGCGCCAGTGTACGACCGAGGTCGGTTCCAGTCCGACGATACGCACCTCTCCGACGGCGGCCTTCACTTCGTCGATCGTCGAAAACTGTGTCAGCACCCATGCCACGAATTGCAGATCGGCGAGCGTGCAGTCGTTCCGAGCCGGTTCGTAGGGTTCGTAACCGCCGTATTGCGGGAAGAAGAAGAGCCCTGCCGACAATCCCGCTTCGTTGATTCCTTCGGCGATGAACTCCTTCTGCACGACGGACAGCCCCACGACGCCGTATTTGGCCGTGAAGGTCATTCCGTCGGTTCCGGAGGGCGTGAAGGAGCGGAGCCGCTGGCCGCGCGGAATGACGACGTATTCGCTCTGCAAAACGCCGCGGGCCCATTCGATAGTGCGGGACTGTACATAGCTGCCGTCCGCAGCCGTAAGCGCGATGCCCGTGCAGGCGATTGCCTGAAAAGAACCGCTGCAAACAGCGGTTGCTTCCAACAACAAATTCTTTGTTTTCATAATCGTCCGGTTTACGGTGAAAATCTTTGCACCCGCTCCAAATTCCGTGCAAATTCCATTTATAACCGAGGCGGAATAGAAGGTTGGTTAAGAAGTGAATGTCACCCATAATCGACAGGTAAACATTGCGGGTAAAACGAAGACTGTCATTCAGAGACAGGTCATTTGATGCTCCCGGCGAAGAGGTAATCTCCGATTTGGATGCATATATCGGGTATGTTGAAAAATACAACCGCCCCGATACGGCATTCCATAAATTCTGGGAAGACAAGGGCATTCCGATTTCAGCAATCGACAACTACTATCTGCATCCATACGACAACAGCATTACCGATGTACCACACGTAACAGTCAAGGTGCCGACCGCCGGCGGCAAGACCTTCATAGCCTGCAATGCGTTGAATACGATATTTAAGCGCTTGCCCGCCGAAAAGCCGAAAGTCGTGGCGTGGTTCGTTCCGTCGGATACGATTCTGAAACAGACCGTGAAAAATCTACGAGATTCGTCGCATCCGTACCGGCAGAAAATCGACAGCCATTTCGGGAATGCCGTGTGCGTCGTAGACAAAGAGGCGGCATTGTTCGGGCATGGCATCCATCCGACGGAGATTCGCGAGCAACTGACGATTTTCGTGTTGAGCGTGCAGTCGTTCGCCGCCAACAACAAGGACGGACGGCGAGTCTATCGCGAAAACGAGAATCTGGCGGAGTATGCCAAACTCTACGATACGATGACCAAACGCGTGGAGGGGTCGGACGAAACGGGATTGATTCAGGTGCTGTCGTATCTGAATCCGGTCGTCATCATCGACGAAAGTCACAACTTCGAGGCCAACCTGCGTGTGGATATGCTCAAGGCAATCAATCCGTGTCTCATCCTCGACCTGACGGCGACACCTCGCAAGAAGAGCAATATCATCAGTTTCGTAGATGCCATGAAACTCAAACGAGCCAACATGGTAAAGCTGCCGGTAATCGTGTACAATCACCGTTCGACGAGCGATGTTATTTCGAGTGCGATACAAATGCAACGCAGTCTGGAACAGAAGGCAGTCGCAATGGAAGCGGAGGGCGGCAGATACATTCGCCCGATTGTGCTGTTCCAAGCGCAGCCGAAAACCGATGACGACAATATTACGTTCGACAAAATCAAAAGCAAACTTATCGAAATCAGCATTCCCGAAGACCAAATAAAAATCAAAACGGCAAACAAAGACGAAATTAGAAACACCGACTTGTTGTCCCACGACTGTCCGGTGCGTTACATCATTACGGTCAATGCGCTGAAAGAGGGCTGGGATTGTCCGTTCGCCTACATTCTCGCATCGCTGGCCAACAAGACCTCGCGGGTGGATGTCGAACAGATACTGGGCCGCGTATTGCGCCTGCCCTATACGACCAAGCACAAAGAGGAGTTGCTTAACCTGTCATACGTATTTACCTCGTCCAACGATTTTCGGAATACGGTCGAGAATATCATAGAGGGGTTGAATCGTGCAGGCTTCAGCAAAAAGGATTACCGCGTAGCCGAGGCCCAGACAGAACCCGCTCCCGTTCCGACCGGGCAATCGTCTCCGAACCTGTTCGGCGACGACGAGCCGGTGCACGATACGCCTGCAATCGCGACAACCGACGACATCGATGAGCAGATAAACACCGAAACGATTAAAACGGCGATTGCAACACCCTCCGAAAATACGGGGACGATCGAATTGGAGTCTTTTGCCCGGCAGGAGAATGAGAGCTACAATCAGCAGGTGGCGCAGCAGACAGATAATAACGACATTCCGAATGATATTAAAGGTATGATAAATACCTATCCGATTAAAGATATTTTTGCAGACAAGGCAAAAAAACTGGCATTACCCCAATTCGTGAAAAAGATAAATGCCAACTTGATATTTGCCGATGAATATGTGCCGTTGGACAAGACGATGCTTGCCGAAGGTTTCGATTTGGACAAATGCGACCACAATATCGACTTTACCCGAACCGAAAGTGAAGCGGTGCGTGTAGACCTGGAAAAATCCAGCGGAGAAGAATACGCCGTTACGAGAAGGAACTTGAATGCAAATCAATTGGCATATATCAAACAACACTTTGCAACCTTATCGCCGGAAAGCAAACAGAAGCAACTGGCAGAAATGCTTGCTAAGAATATTCGTTTCGACGAAATCTCCGAACCACAGGTTGCACGTTATATCAAAAAGGCGATTGAGGGCGTAGACTCCGAGCAACTCGAAGACTTATACACGAACGATTGGCAGACGAGAAATACAATTCGGCAGAAAATAGAGTCGCTGCTGTTTGCCCATCAAGAAGAGAAGTTCAAAGAGTGGCTCGACACGGGGGCAGATAAAATGTCAGCCTGCATACCGTCTGTCGGAGCGCATAACCGTGAAAATAAAGTCAATCGGATTGGCAAAAGGGCTTTATACGGAAGAGGAGTCGATTAACGGTTTTGAATATGAGGTTATAAACGCTGTCGCCAATTTGGATAACGTGCTGTTCTGGCACAGGAATCCGAGCCGCACGGGATTCTGCATCAACGGTTATATGAATCATTATCCCGATTTTATCGTTTGGTTAGATAACGGGATCACCGTTCTCCTTGAAACGAAAGGCGACGACAGAGATAACTCTAACAGTCGGGCCAAGGTCGAGTTAGGCAGAACTTGGGCCAATAAAGCAGGTGAGCAGTATCGTTATTTTATGGTATTTGAGAAGCAACAGATGGATGGCGCGGTTACTATCAAAGGACTTTTGCAAAGGTTGAGAGCATTGGAACAGGTGTAAGGATAGATTCAAACGTATTGGCGAAAAATCATATTTGCGAACGGATCTTCAAGGTAATTGCCCAATGAATTTGTGTTATTTACAATATACTCCAAGCACTTCTCGACCAACGTCCGGTTGAATCCTGCCGAACCCGTGGCTTTGTCGGAGCCGCTTTAGAGCGTAACGGCCTTCTCTTTGTCGACTTCGAGGGTGTTCTTGACATAGGAGTCGAGGTTCGTCAGCTCTTTCTTGTCGAGCGCAGTTTTGCCGATCTGGAAGAACGGCGCTACGTCTTTAACTTTGCCAAAAGCTGTTTTGCATCCATGTTGCCGTATTATTGCAGGATAATCAAAGACAGTGACAGCAATATGGCAACCGTAAAAACGAAATTCCGGCCCTCGACCGTCGACGGCAAGGAGGGCACCTTGTTCTACCAGATCATCCACAACCGCCGGTTCCACCGCATCCGCACCGGTTACAAACTCTTCCCCTCGGAGTGGGACGAACGATCTGGAGGCATTCTCATCCCGCCAGGCTCCGATGAAGGGCGTAAAAACTACCTTGCCGTGCTACAAGACCGCGTCGCCGGGGATACCGACCGGCTGAACCGGATCATCGCCTCTTACGAGCAGGAGTTGAGGACCTATACGTATGCCGACATTCTGGCGGATTATTCGGCTCCGGAGGGCATAGATACGCTTTTCGGATTCATGAAGGAGATGATCGGCCAGCTCGACCGGCAGGGACGAATACGAACCTGCGAAACCTACGATACGACTTTGCGGAACTTTACCCGTTTCCGGAAAGGGCGGGACATCCGTTTCGAGGAAATCGACTCGGAGACCATGATCGCTTATGAGCTGCATCTCAAAATGACAGGTGTGAGCAAAAACACCTCGTCCTTCTACCTTCGCATCCTGCGGGCGGTCTATAACCGGGCCGTGGAAGAGGGGCTCTGCATGCAGAGGCACCCGTTCAAACACGTCTACACAGGCATCGACAAGACCGCGAAACGGGCCCTGGCGCTCGATGCACTCCGGCAAATCCGCGATATGGAACTGGCATCCTGTCCCCAGATGAACTATGCCCGGGACATGTTCCTGCTGAGTTTCTACCTGCGCGGGATGTCGTTCGTAGACATGGCCTATCTGAAAAGGGACAACCTGAAAAACGGCGTGCTCACCTACCGCCGAAAAAAGACCGGACAACGGCTTTCGATCCGCTGGGAACACTGCATGCAGCAGATCGTGGAGCGGTATCCCAACGGAAATCCGACGTATTTGCTGCCGATTCTTGTCCGCGGCGACTCCGACGAACGCAGACAGTATAAGAATGTCGGACACCTGATCAACCGGAACCTGCGGAAACTCGGCCGGGAACTGAACCTGCCCGTTCCGCTCACCATGTACGTCGCCCGCCACACATGGGCGAGCGTCGCCCGTAGCCGGAATATCCCGCTTTCGGTCATCAGCGAGAGTTTGGGCCACGATTCGGAGGCCACCACGAGGATTTATCTCGCTTCGCTGGATACGGCCGTCGTGGATCAGGCGAACCGATTGGTTATAGATTCCTTGTCGGAAAGGCTTTGAAATAAGAGTTTGAATCTCCTTTTAAGAGATATGCTTTCGTGGGCAAAGGTAGGCAAAAAATCGTTACGATCAATATTCGGGCTTATAATTTTGAAGTTCTGATTGCAAAAACGTTTGCATAAAAAGCGATTATTGACACAAAAACGGCCCGGAAAACCATTAACGGCCGCCCGTACAGTACTTACAATCCGTAAGCATATCTCTTAAAAGGAGATATTAAAGGTTTTATTAACTCAAATTTAGGCTTATGAGAAAATTTGTACTACTCATTATGATCGTTTTGAGTGCAGGTGCATTGGCCCTGGCGCAAAATAAACGGATCTCCGGTACGGTCAAAGGTGTGGACGGTAAGCCGATCGCCGGTGCTACCGTACTCGTAGAGGGGACCTCGGTCGGAACAACCACCAATGCCGACGGCAGTTTTTCCGTTCAGGCTCCCGCCGACGGTACGCTGACCGTGTCGTTCATCGGCTATGCCTCGAAGAGCGTGAACATCGCGGGGAAAACGCGCCTCGGTATTACGCTGACAGAAGATACGCAAGCCATTGACGACGTGATCGTCGTCGCTTACGGTACGGCCAAGAAGGAGTCGTTCACGGGTTCCGTCGCCGTCGTCAAGGGCGAGGAACTGGAACACCGCAAGGTTTCCAACGTTACCAAGGCGCTGGACGGTCTGGCTCCGGGCGTGCAGGTCACTTCCGGCTCCGGACAGCCCGGATCGGGCACGACGGTCGCCATCCGCGGCTTCGGCTCGATCAACGCTTCGTCAACGCCGCTCTATGTCGTGGACGGCATTCCTTACGACGGAGCCATCTCGGCCATCAACCCCGACGATATCGCCAGCATCAGCATCCTGAAAGACGCTTCGGCGTCGGTACTGTACGGTGCCCGCGGCGCCAACGGCGTCGTGCTCATCAACACGAAGAAAGGCAATCGCAACGAGACGAACGTAGAACTGAAGATCAACGTGGGCGTCTCTTCGCGGGCCATTCCCCGCTACGAAATGGTCGGGGCCAGAGACTTCATGGAGATCATGTATTCGGCCTTCTACAACGATTACGGCAGCAATGCCGTCGCGCAGATGGCATCGGGTTCGAAACGCATTTTCGGCAGCAATGAGATGTACAATCCCTACGACGTTCCCCTGGCGCAGCTCTTCACCGCCGACGGCAAGGTGCGCGACGATGCGAAACTGCTGTGGGACGAGGACTGGCTCGATGAGGTGACCGACAACGCCGCGCTCCGGCAGGAATACGGCGCCAGCGTTTCGGGCGGCAACGAGAAGACCCAGTATATGTTCTCGCTGGGTTACCTGAACGAGGACGGCGTGCTTAAAACGACCAACTTCGAGCGCTATTCGGGGCGTCTGAACGTCGAAACGCAGGCGAAGCCCTGGTTCGCGGCGGGCATGGGCGCGAACTTCGCCCGCAATTCGACCAACTCCTCCCAGACCTCTGCGGGCGCTACCTCCAACGTATTCTATTCCGCTCAATTGATGGCCCCGATCTATCCGGTCTACCAGCGCGATCCCGAGACGGGCGACTATCTGCGCGACGCGAACGGCCAGAAGCAGTTCGACTACGGAGCTTCGCGTCCTTCGGGTCAGCAGACCAACTTCAACAGCATCGCCACGCTCTACGACGACAAATATGCGCAGACCTCCTATTCGCTTTCGGCTCGCGCGCATATGGATTTCATGGGCATCGGCGACCATTGGAGCGAGGGGCTGAAATTCCAGCTTAACTTCGGCACCGATTACTACAACTCGCAGTCCATGACCTATTATAACCCCTTCTTTGGGAACGCCGAGTCGGTCGGCGGACGTATTCAGAAAACGAACACCACGTCGCTCGGCTATACGTTCAACCAGTTGCTCTCCTATAACCGCACGTTCGACCGGCACAATATCGACCTGCTTCTCGGACACGAGTACTACGCCTATACGACCTCGGACCTCTCCGGCCACAAGACCGGGCTTCCCGGCGGCGGCATCTACGAACTGGATGCGGCGGCCGTCATCGTCGGCACGGGCAGCTCGACGGACGAAGACCGCATCGAATCGGTCTTCTCGCGCATCGGTTACAGCTACGACGACAAATACTACCTCTCCGGAAGCTGGCGCACCGACGGTTCGTCGCGCTTCGCCCGCAGCACCCGCTGGGGCAACTTCTGGTCCGTGGGAGCTTCGTGGCGCATGTCGCAGGAGGCGTTCATGCGCGACATCTCGTGGCTGAACAATCTGACGCTGAAATTCTCCTACGGCGTGCAGGGCAACAACAGCGTGGGTTCCTACTATGCCTATCAGGCGCTGTATGACACCGGCTCTCCGAATGCCACGCTTCCCGGTGCTACCATCAACGACGTGGCCAACGAGGATCTGACCTGGGAGTCGAACCACAATCTCAACGTCGGTCTCGAAGCCCGCCTGCTGGACCGTATCGACTTGAGCTTCGAGTTCTACAACCGGAAGACGACAGACATGCTGCTGAGCTATCCGCTCGCCTCCTCGTCGGGCTTCGACAGCTACTACCGCAACTCGGGCGAGATGCGCAACCGCGGTATCGAATTCGCCGTCACGGGACGGATCTTCGACCGCCGGGATTTCCAGTGGAGTGTGACGTGGATGGGATCGACCGTCAGCAACAAGGTGCTCAAACTGACCGAGGACGGCAAGGACATCATCGGTTCGACGCAGATCATCCGTGAAGGCGAAACGCTCTACTCTTACTACGTGGCCCGTTCGGCCGGAGTCGATCCGATGACCGGCGAGAAGATGTATTGGGCGACGGACAAGGACGGCAACGACTACATCACCAAATCGACGACCGTGGCCCAGGCGAACCGCGTCATCGCCGGAAGCCGCATTCCCGATCTCTACGGGTCGCTCTCCACGTCGCTGCGCTGGAAGAACCTCGATTTCTCGATCTCGACGAACTATTCGATCGGCGGCAAGAACTACGACGGCGTGTATTACGAATTCATGAGCTGCTACTACACGGCCCAGGCCAAACACAAGGATATGCTGCGCGCATGGCGGAAGCCGGGCGACGTGACGGACGTTCCCAAATACACGATCGGCGAAACGCCCATCGTCACGGACGACAAGCTGGTCGATGCCTCCTATTTCTCGATCAAGAACATCACGCTGGGCTATACGCTGCCCCAGCGGTGGACTTCGAAAATCGGCTTCAAGGCAGCCCGTGTCTCGGCTTCGGTGGACAACCTCTGCATCTTCACGCATCTGAAGGGCATGGACCCGCAGTATTCGCTCTCCGGCGGCACTTCGTACGCCTATGCTCCGACGCGCACCGTATCGTTCAATCTCGATCTCAAGTTCTAATTAAATTCGGACAACCATGAAAAAAACACTCTATATTCTTATCATAACGGGTTGCGCCGCACTCCTTTCCGTGTCCTGCTCGAAGGATATGCTGGATACGGCTCCGGCCGGTTCGCTTTCGGGTGCGGAAATATTCGGAGACGCCGGCAAGGCCCAGAGCGCCGTGGATGGCATTTACCGGTTGATGTACACCAACGGTTGGAGCGTTAACTGGAAGCCGGAGCATCCCGGACTGGCCGGCTTCACGCTGGTCCGTTCGCTGATGGGCGAGGACCACTTCCAGTACAGCCAGGGCAACGGCTGGTTCTATTTCGACTATTCGTTCAACGTAGCTTCCGACTGGACCCACACCTCGGGGCGTCAGTACGGCACGTGGAACATGTTCTATACGTTCATTTCGCAGGCGAACTACATCCTCGACAACGAAGAGGCCGTCAAGGACAACGCCGAATGGCAGAATGTGCTGGGACAGGCCTATGCGATCCGCGCCTATTCCTACTATTGTCTTTACGAGTCGTTCTGCCAGGGCAACTATACCGAGAACAAGGACAAGCCCGGAGTGCCCGTCTATACGAAGGGAACGAACAAGGAAACCGAGGGCGTGGGCCGGGGTACGATCGAAGGGCTCTTCACGCAGATCAACGGCGATTTCCAGCGTGCGGTGGATTATCTGGCTTCGGCCGGAATGCCGCAGGCGCACAGCTCGCACATCGACCTCTACACGGCCTACGGGTTGTGGGCCCGGGCTTCGCTGGGGCAGCAGAACTACCCGCAGGCTGCGACCTGTGCCGAAAACGCCTTGAAGAAAGACGGACTGAAACGGGTCGCCACGCTTTCGGAGCTGGGACAGTTCAACAACCGTTCCGTCGGCGATGTGCTGTGGGCTTTCGAATACATCGCCTCGCAGGCCTCTCTGTTCGGCAGTTTCATTTCGCACATGGCCATCGACGGAACCTACGGCAGTTCGGCTCCGCAATGTTTCGACGACTGGCTCTACGAGAAGGGCATGACCGATGCGGACGAACGCCGTGCGTGGGCCACGCTGCCTGCCGAAAGCCCGCTGGTGGCCGATGATTCCGATTTCAAGGACGCCGAAATTCACTGGCAGACCAAGTTCGGTTATCAGAATGCCTCGACGGGCGTCGCCGACATCATCAACCTGCGGGCCGAAGAGATGCTGTTGACGCTGGCCGAATGCAAGTGCCGCGCCGAAGACTACGACGGGGCCCGGAGCTTGTTGCAGGAGCTTTACGACAAGCGTTACAGCGAGCCGCGCGACATATCCGGTCTGGCCAACTCGGCGAGTGTCAGCCTCGATACGCACGCGCAGCCTCAGACGCTCCTCGATGAAATCCTGCTCCAGCGCCGCATCGAACTCTGGTGCGAGGGGATGGGCCGCACGCCCGATTTGAGGCGTCTGAATCTCGCATACACGCGGACGGAGACGCAGCCGAATGCCGTTTCGAAGAAGGCCAACGACCCCAGTTTCATCCTGGCCATTCCGCAGAAGGAGTTCGACACCAATTCGGCGCTCGATCTGTCGAAAGACCAGAATTAGCCCCTCTATTGTTCCACGACACAATCCGATAATGCTATGAAAAAGATAAAAACACTGTTTCTGCTTTCCGCACTCTCCCTTGCGGCCGCCTGCTCCGACGATACGGAGATGACCACGTATGCCGGCCGCGGCGACGAGGCTTTCTTCGACGACACTGCATACAGCTATACGGTCAGCGCCGAACTCGAAGACGCCTATTCGATCGAGGTGCTGCGCGCCACGCCTGCGGGCAATGCGTCGGTGTCCGTCGCCGTCGCTGTGGAGGACGCGGACGTCGCTTCCGCCTTCACGGCGCCCGCGACCGTCGAGTTCAAGGACGGAGAATATGCCGCGCCGCTGAAAATCTCGTTCGACCGCGCGAAACTGACGATCGGCAAGGAGAATGTCGTCACCGTCACCCTGCAATCCGAAACCGATCTTCCCTACGCCACCGAATGTTCGCTGACGGTGACGAGGGACTATACATGGAAAAATTATGGAAAGGGCGTCTATACCTCGCCCATCCTCTCCGGTATGTTCGGACAGACCGTTTCCTGGGAGCAGCCGATCGAGGTCGCCGAGGAGAACGCCTCACTCTACCGCCTGCCGGAATTGTACCACAATGCCGGTACGAGATATTCCGTCGCCGGTTATAACATGCTGTTTACTTGGGACGGAGGTGCCGCGATCGCTTTCACGGTTCCCACGGACGCAGATGGCTGCGTGACGATCCCGTCGGGATTCTCTCATCCGAGTTACGGCATGGTGTCGCTCTATATCAACCCGTCGCCCAAATATTCGGGCTATGACAGCGCGAGCCGGACTTTCACATTCAACTGTTGCGGACTGGTATCTCTTGGTCAGTTGACAAATTGGGACGATGATACTTTCGTATTGAGCGAATGAATGCGATACATGAACATTTCTTACCATAAGCGATAAAATAAAAAGTTCAAAATTTATCGGAAATGTTCATCCGGAGGGGCGCCGTGACGGTCAGCCCCTCCTTTTATGCCCAAAACTATACAGGATAGAGCCGATCTCTGATGATGCATATGAGCACTATCGAGTGAATATGCCTTTTTCGTATGCAGATTTAGCTGAAACAATTTTCGAGAAATGTAAAAAAATCAAAATCGGAATCTGATGTCAATGTAGACGAACATTTCAAGAACGACGACAGTTATCTTTCTATCCGAATTATAACGGATATTCCATGTCGTGCGCAATCTCAATTATTGTCATCTGCGCCATCTTCGTTTTTTCCGTCGTTGAATCTGTCTTTGCTGTTCTTCATAAGCCTGTGTATCGGCCAGATCCGATATCGTATCTACGATTCCAAAACCCGATTCTGCCGTATGGCTTGGTTGTTCGTACCGCTGTTTCGCGTGTTGTTCTGCAGCCTGCCGCACCTCTTTCGGTGCCGGATATAACTCATTGAAGGCGTTTGCCGAGAACTCCTTCCCCAGCACCGAACCGTTGGTGGCGATGCCGGCCTCGTGGTCGAGAAACGTTACGCCGTAGATTCTGCCTGTGGGATTAATACGGAATACCGCAGCCACGGCGAGGATGATTTTTCCGTCCCGGGCTTATCTTCCCCGATGGCAACCGATAAGGGATATCGAAAATTACAAATGTCTTTCATTTAGAGTATGTGTAGCGCCTAACCATTTGCAAGCTAATATGAGTCCTTAAAGATCGATCCGGATTTGGATGGAATATCGTAATTTTAGCTTTTTTGCGATTAAGAGTTGGGAAAAATATTATCTTTGAATAACGGAGACAGTCATATGGCAATCGTTTTTAGAAAGCATTCCAGAATTATGCCTCCCAAATCTTTTGAGTTAATTATTAATATATGTCTCTCGATGAATTGAAAATCGCATTAGACGATTACATGAAGGCATCTTGTCTTCCAGCGGAAGAATGTATGATGGAATACAGCCGACAGCATAATCCATATTTAGAATTCGAGGAAGTTCAAGATGATGATTCGGAACGCATCTTTTTGATACCGGTATCACAATCTTATCTCTATCTTTTCAGAGGACAGGAGACCATATATCACCCTTGTCTACCGACCTTATGGCGTGGAGAGCATTCGGATATCGAACTTTTTCTGGAACGATTGAGATTGGTTGAATTCGAGCACCTGATCCGGCAACACCCCGTGGTCAAACACATATTTATTCCGAATCATTATTTTATAGATTATGAAGGACTGGCACAGCATTATGGGTTGTTGACCGAAGTACTCGACCTGACAAGTGATCCTGACATAGCCCTGTTTTTTGCCATGTGTCCTTACGATCGTCAAAACGATTGTTATACGTATCACAATGACGGGAAAAAACATACGGGAATATTATATATGGTAGCTCCCTTTCGCAACAATAGGATGTTTGGCTCGGATGCATTGAGAAAATATCTTAACGACAGAATCCATCCGATAGGATTACAGCCATTTGCGCGTCCGGGAACACAAAGAGGATTTGCCTTGCATATCGACAGGAACGATAAAACAGCAGCAGTCCAATATGAATTTACGTTCACTTGTGAAAACAGCAAGGCCTATTATGACAAATACGAACAGGGAACAGCCTTATGGACCATGGATGAATTAACTGAACATGCCTGGACCATACGCACACAAAAGACATTCAACAAAAGAATCTTGGATGAAACCTTGTCGCAGTTCCCGATCGAAAAACTGAAAAGCAGAAACCGTTTGAAACAAGCGTTACGCAGTCTGCATGTTACCGTATCGAACACGATCCCCGTATCGAGTTTTTCCGAAGCCGAAATACAATCCATATGTATAAAATGGGACAATGGCGGATCGGATCGTTTTATCAGGAGTATTAGTAAAAGGACGGTATTTATTAATGAGGGAGATTATATTGACGAAAAGGGTGTACTACAAAAGAAATTAAAAAAGCTTCCACGTAGGTCAATATCTCAGATAGCAGATATCGATATGTTACGATTGGTCATGCATCCTGATTGTCCGGGCGGAGGAAAAGGTGTTTGGCTTTAATTCACTAATAACCAACCGGATGTAGCTTTATATGATTAGAGATATCTCTGGTAATTATTTGACATTGTTGGGGGGGGGTATATTAAATATCAGAAAACCATCACTCTCTTCGATCGACAACTTATCCATTATCAGAGTATCTCCGATTCGTATATCTGAACTCCTATCTTCAGCATCACAATGGGCCGCAAGCAAAATTTTGAAGTCCGGACGATACATGGCGAAAAGGGCCGGGATGCTGTTGATCTCGGCGTCACGGAAATCCCTGATGTCCGCGAAAGGGATGGATGATGCGTATGCCATGCTATTGAAATTATGCCGCCCGCTCGTTTCGGAACAGGCGGCAGGTGATCAAAGAAAGATTTGATGCCACGCTCCGCGCAGATAGACGTTACCTTCCACATAGAGCGAGTATAAGTCTATAGAGACAATCCGCAGGAACAGCGTCCTGTCGCCGTGCAGTTTCCCGATCTGGCGCCGGAACGCCTCGGCGGGAAAGGGTTTGTGCGAGATGAACCGTCCGCGGATCTCTGCCTCCGAGGGGATGTATTCGTACAAGCGGTAATTGAGCGCCAGCCAGCGAAGAATTTTGCGGCGGTTTTTCGCATCGTCCATCCGCAATGTGAAACGGTTGAAACAAAGATTGTTCATCGTAAATCGGAGTTAGTTCAGTGACAAGGCCCGACAGAAATAGTCCGTATAATCGAAGTCCAGTCCCAGCCCCGAGCAGGCCGTTTCAAGGTCGCCGTAGCACAGAGCCCCGGCATCCCGCAATTCCCGCAGGTTCTGAAGTTTCGCTGTCAGATATTCCTCGGCGCGTCGTTCGCCGCAGTGGCATGCGGCGCAGATATTTTCGATAATAATGTTTCGTTCCATAGTCGTCTTCATTTCAGGTTATACAATCGAAAAAGTTTGCGCCAGCCTCTTCCGGCCACGATCCGTTCGACCTTTGAGGCCAAACTGTCGATGAAATCCTGCACCCTCCAGCCTTCCCGGATATGTTTTTGCAAGTCGATCGCTTTTGTCGTACTCATAGCTGTAGTCGATCAGGGTTTCAGTATGAGTTTGTTGTCGGAGAGCGCAAGGAAATCATCGAGTGTGCGGCACCGATAATCCAAGGAAACATTTCACCTTTACCGATGCCTCCACACCATCCCGGGCGTAGGTTTTGAAGCGGAAGTCGTAGCCTGCCACCGCAATTTCGAACTTCTGATTCTTCATCGTCGAAATGAATTTTGGTTTGACATACGGCCGGCGAATACCCTCTGTGAAAGTGAGTGGCCGGCTTCGGGGGGGGGATTTTCAGTGGCAGGGGCAGCCCGCAGGCGCAATTTTTCGTGCGATACGACCCGAAGGGTGGAGATCGTGCGAAAAATGCGACAAGGACATAAGCACCTGACACTATCTTGCCCTGGAGACGGCAATCACAAGGAAAAAATATTATCTGTTCCAAGGGCCTGTCAAAACAAAAGGCCGCCCGATACGGAACCGACGGCCTCGGAGAGAGGGTGAACGAAAAGAGGACGAGGCTGGCAAAGAATGCCCCGTGTGTATGTCGGCAGCGGATTCAGCGGATTACAAAACAAGTGATCGTAGAGAGGATACGTTGGATTTTACGGCGCTGAAGATGTTCCGTAAGGGCGATCAGGTCGTAAGCGCTGTACATCATCTGTCCGTTGACAGCACGGGCTTTGATAATGCGTTTGCGCCGGTATTGCTCCAGTTTGTTGCGGTCGAGCCCCAGGACCTCGCAGACCTTGCGGACCGAGAGGAACATCGGGCTAAAGAATATACGATATTACAAGGCCATATTTTTGGCTACCACTCGCATATCCCGCAAGATTGACGAATCCAAAATCCGGGCATAGTGGCAGGTCATTTTAGTATCGGAATGCCCGAGCATTTTGGCAACATTTTCGATAGTTGCACCGTTTGCAAGCGTCAAGGTAGCGAACGTATGTCGCGCGGTATGTGTCGAAAGGAGTTTGCGAATACCGCATACATCGGCCAACTCCTTCAAATAAACATTCATCTTTTGATTACTGCACACAGGCAACAATACGCCGTGCGTTTGACAATAAGCGTTGGCGGTGTATCGGGACAGAATCTCCTGCGCTGCATCCATAATGGGAATATTACACATACTCCCGGTTTTCTGTCGCGGCTTACGAATCCAATGCACACCATTTATGTCTACCGCAATATGTTCCGGCCGAAGTTGTTTCACTTCCGAAAATGCCAGTCCTGTCAGGCAGCAAAACCCGAAAATATCCCGTACCTGCGCTAACCGGGGAATGTCGATTGGTTTGTCTAGCAGTTTTTTCAACTCGGCCTTTTCCAAAAAATCACGTCCCACCTGCTCTTTGTGAAATCGAATTCCAAGATAGGCGTACTTTTTTCAGCCATATTTAGGTACACCGAATAAGATACAAGCAATCTGCTTAAAACTGCATTTTCCTGTTTGGGACCAAAAACAAAATACACTGTAAATGTGAATTTTACAGTGTATCGCTTTTTTATTCGTCGTACTTTGGCGGAAAGTGAGGAAACTGAACCCATTCAGTAACACACAATATATCAACACATTAAAATTTCCGCTTAACCGAAATACACCGAATAGGCCACAACATGTTTGCAGCTATTTTTCCCTTAACTCACCTGGTTATCACAAACTTACGAATATTTTTCCAATTTTGCAACCAAGACAACCAACAACGCCCTAATTAATAGCCTATAATCAATTACTTATATTTATATCTCAATTCCGAATTCTTGCATATAAACATCGCCCTTTTGCCAAGGCTATAAGGCATCCATTTATAGCTGTTGCTATTTTTCTATAATCCCCGAAACATACATTGTGAAACTCTCTCAAACTTGAGGAGTTGTTTATCACTTTGAATTTTTATCTCTATATCCATGAATGTGCAAGAATCTCCTTTTGAATGGATATTTCCAGAATTCCGGAAATCTGTAAATCTGTAAATATTTATTTGGAGAAATCTCTTTTTAATCGAATATCCATGCTATCATGTGTTGGTTTGAATCCATCTGCCCGCAAGGTAATGCGGTTTTGGAAGATTGGTTCCGAGTGTCCTCCGGAGGCCTTGCATGGCCGACAAGAGCGCTTTTTAATCCTTGAAGATCCTCGTAATATTGCAGCGGAGAATCCGCCCGAGATTTTTCGTTTCGGAGATGCTTTTTCAGGAGAGGATTTGTCCTCTGCGAATGTCGGAACTGTACCCGTCGCCTGACGGGAGCGAGGTGTACCGTTGTCCGACAACCGGCGGTTTGTCCGACAAAGGTCCTCGCTCTGCGAGGCGGGTGAGGTTCTCCCAAGTCGAACCCCAAAGCTTCTATCGAATGACTCGTCAGCGAAAACACAACCCCCAATCTCAAACCCCGAGTTGCAAGTACTCGTTCCGGCTCAACGAAGAGCAGGAGATCCGCTTCCGGCAGCTGCTTGCTGCCGCCGGATTGGAGCACAACCGTAGCCGGTTCATCGTCAAACGACTCTTTTCCGAGCGTTTCGAAGTCATCCGTCGCGACCCTTCAAAGGTCGAGTTTCTGACACGGCTCAACGACCTTTACTTCCAGTTTCAGCGCGTCGGGAACAACTATAATCAGGTAGTCAAAGCCATTAACAGCCACTTTTCCAATGTCTCGATTCCCCGCCAGATCGCAGTGTTGGAACAGCATACCCGCGAACTGAAAGCGTTGAGTATAGAGATTCTGAATCTTACCAAACAGGCTGAAGGATGGTTGCGAATATAAGGACGGGAGCAACCGTCGGCGGCGCTATCCTCTATAACGAGGAGAAGGTTAATCGCGGGCAGGCCGAGGTACTCTTCTGGAATCGGATGCTTGATCCGTTTGATACCACGGGCCGCATGAGCCACGAACGGTGCATGGCCAGCTTCGAACCCTTTCTGCAGGCCAATCGGCGAACAACCAATACGGTCTTCCACGTCTCGCTGAACCCCTCGCCCGAGGACCGTCTGACCGATGAACAACTGAGTGAGATTGCCCGTGAATATATGGAGCGAATGGGCTACGGCGAGCAGCCCTACATCGTCTTCAAACACCGGGATATTACGCGCGAGCACCTGCATATTGTGTCGCTTCGTATCGACAGAGAGGGTCGGAAATTGCCCCATGACTTCGAGGCCCGACGTTCCGTAGAGATTACGCGGGACCTCGAGCGAAAATACGGACTTCTCCCGAGTATCAAAGGCCAGGAGCTGCAAGACCGAGAGGGATTGCGCAAGGTGGATTATCAGAAGGGAGACGTCAAGCAACAGGTTTCCTCCACTGTAAGGTCGTGCTTGCGGCATTACAGCTGCGCCTCTTTTAGCGAGTGGCGGACGCTGCTTGAAGCCTTCAACGTTTCGGTCGAGGAGCGAACCGGAACTATCGACGGACGTGATTATGCCGGAATGATTTACGGGGAGCTGACTGATGACGGTTATGGCATCGGAACGCCGTTCAAGTCGAGCCGGATTGGGAAGGATGTCGGATATGAGGCCCGGCAACGCTACTACGAGCGTTCGAAAACGGTCTTGAAGGAGCCCGGAGTACTTGATGAGTCGCGGGAAAAGATTGCGGATGAAATGGCGCGGTGTTCAAGCCGGTCGGAGTTCTGCGAGCAGTTGCACGACAAGGGTGTTGATGCGGTATTCCGCCTCAATGCTGCGGGACGAATCTACGGCGTGACCTTTATTGACCACGAACAGGGAGTTGTCGCTAACGGATCCTTGCTGGGACGGAATTTCTCGGCCAATGCTTTCGAACAGCAGTTCCATACCGAAGCAAAGGAACGTGGAGCCTTTCTGGAATCCTCAGCGCAGGCGCAGTCTTCCTCAAAGAGCCCTTCCTGTCCGAATCAGTCGTTCCATCCGTTGGACGCTATTCTGGAATTAGCCGATGTACAAACCTACGAAGAGCAACAACAGCAGATTCGGAAAAGGAAGAAAAGGTCCATGAATCGGCACTGATCCAACCTTTTATACTACGCAGACACAATGAACACCCGTCACTGCCGTCCAGTCCAGCAAGATAGCCACAACATGCAAAGAGGCCAAGAGAATTGCTCTTGTCCTCGCTTACGCTGGGTAGCTTTGTCTCTTTTGCTGTCCGGGCGTCCGAAAATTCCTCAAATGTTCCGACGGGCTACAACGCCATATTTTCAGCAACGACCTCCATGTCGCGTATGATTGACGAGTCGAGAACCTTCGCATAGCGGCGTGTCATGTTGACATTGGCATGGCCGAGCATCTTGGCGACGTTGTCGATTGTCGCACCGCTGGCCAGCGTCAGGGTTGCGAACATTTGATACGACGAATAAGCATTAAATCTGCCAAAACCAAATATTTCGTAATGATGTTTGAACGACCCTGAATAACCTTAAAGAAATAACATTATAAACAAGCTCCTGCAGTTTGAATTTGCAGGAGCTGTTTTTCACGTCACCACAAATCGGGAATGCTTTTCAGAATTTGAAAGTTTCCGATTCCGTATGGGCCGATTTCATGATTGCCGCCATCTTTTCGACCACTTCCGAATGCTGTTCCGCCACGTTGTGGTCTTCGTGCAGGTCCGTGCTCAAATCGTACAATTCGATCGGACCATCCGGATTCTCCTTTACGTCCTGTCTTACGCCCTTCCATTTCCCCTGGCGCACGGCCTGCTTGCCGCCCGCCTCATGGAACTCCCAATACAGGTAGTCATGTTCCGGCTGGCGTCCTGTGCCCGTGAGCGTCGGAAGGATCGAGATGCCATCCTGCTCCAACGTATCGGGAAGCTCCACGCCGGCAATCTCCGCAAAGGTCGGCAGCATGTCCCAGAACGCACAGATATGATCGCTCGTGCTGTGGGCCTCGATGCGTCCCGGAGCCCATGCAATCAGCGGCAACCGGATTCCGCCCTCATACAGATCGCGCTTGACTCCCCGGAACGGTCCGTAGCTGTCGAAGAAGTCCGGATCGGCCCCACCCTCCCGGTGCGGTCCGTTGTCGCTCGTAAACAGGACCAGCGTATTCTTGTCCAGGCCGAGTTCCTTCAACACAGCAAACACATCTCCGACGTATTTATCCAACCGGCTGACCATCGCTGCAAACGTAGCATAAGGCTCCGGCTGGGAGCAATATCCCGCAACTGTCGTCTGCGGACCGTAGTCCCCGGCCTTGTTGACATAGGGTTTCTCTTCGAATTTTCCCCGGTAGGATAGGATGATTTCATCGTCGGGAACCAGCAGCTCGGCATGAGGGAGCGTAATGGGCAGGTACAGGAAGAACGGCTTGTCTCGGTTCTCGCGGATGAATTGCAGCGCTTCGGCATGGATCAGATCCGGAGCATACGAGCCACAGGCGCCATCGCGATTCTTTTCCAGTTCGACACGTTCGAGGTTATTCCACAGATGGGTCGGATAATAGCGATGAGCCTCTCGCTGGCAGTTGTAACCGTAAAAACGGTCGAAGCCCTGATATACGGGATCGCCTTCCGAACCGGGGTATCCGAGACCCCATTTGCCGAAAGCGCCCGTGACATAGCCCGCCTGCCGGAACATCTGTCCCAACGTATAGGTCCCGGCCGGAAGCGGAGTCTGGCCTTCGCCCTCCATCTCCCGGTTGCCGCGGATCGGAGTGTGGCCCGTGTGCTGCCCGGTCATCAGAACCGAACGCGACGGTGCGCTGACCGTGCAGCCCGAATAATGTTGCGTGAAAAGCATGCCCTCGGACCGCATCCGGTCGATGTGGGGCGTCAGAATCTTCGTGCTGCCCGTACAGCCCAGATCGCCGTAACCGAGGTCGTCGGCCAAAATGTAGATGACATTCATGCGTTGCATGGAGGGTTCCGACTGCGGGAGGCACGACGCCGCGCCCGCCGAGACGATGGCCAGTGCCAGGCCTTTGTTCACTGTGTTGTTCATGGTTGCCTGTTATGTTTGTGTTTACCAATGTGCTGTTCCCAGATCCGGCAGGGAGCCCGAGGAAGCGACCTCTATCAGGTGAAATAGCGTATCCTCACCCGAATCCCAGCGCAGGAAGAAATGGCTGCCATACGGGCCTTTTCCCGAAACGTCGAGATCGCGGACACGTACCCGGTGAACACGCCATTCTCCGGAATCCGTATTGGTGACGGACAACAAGGTGCGGATCTCGCCGTTAGGTTTCGCGCAGCAAAGCGACCAACAGCCGATTCCCCGATCGAGACTGGTAACGTCAATGCGCACGGAAAGCGGATTGCACTCATTCCCGAAGCCCTCTTCCAATGCAAAATAGAGCCCGGTACGGCCGGCTGCATGGTCGAAACCTCGGGCGAAACAGCCGTAGATCGTATCGTCGACATGCCACCATCCGACCGAAGACTCGTCGGCATGGAGCTGATGGAGGAATTTTTCGTAGTTGCCCGGAAAGATGTTCCATCCGGCATCGTTGTAGTCGGCCCGCTGACGGTTCTGCATGTTCGTGCCAATGGCCTTTTCGGGATCGCCCTGCATAGCCCCGTGGTCGGCATACTGGCGGACGATTGCCTCATAGCGAGCGATGTTGTCCTTCCGGGCCGCACCGTACTCGGATTCGGGGAATTCGCACTTGTCCGCAGCATTGAGACCTTTGCGGAGCGCACAGAATGCAACCGAAGATTCCGTGGCCCGATGCGGCCCGGCGTATTTATTGAAAAAGTCGATTGCCGGAGCGAACCGCTCATTGGCACATGCGTCGCTGGGAAAGTTCCACATATCGAGTCCGCAATGCGAGGCGTAAATCGCAGACCAGTAGAACGCCTGATCCGGGTTTTTGACACTCCATCCGCAGTTACGCCACTCCTTATCCTGCTCCCCGCGGATGAAGAGCCGGCGACCTTCGTCATACAAAATCGAACGCAGCGAATCGATCATTCGCTTGCGCTGAATCTCATCGCAGATATCATAACCGTGAGAGAACATGCCGTTTTTAAATCCGACCACCTCGCCGAGACTGGCCTTCATCCAGTTGAATTCGGCCGAGAAGTTCAGATCTTCGGTAAAGTTGACCGCCAGCGGGAAAAGGATTTTTCCGGTTCCCGGATCGGTCAACGCTTCCCGGTACTGCACCCAAACAGCCTCCCGGTATTCGAGCCAACTTTCCTGCGTCAACCTATATCGCGCATCAAGCGGCGTTCCCTTGTAGGCTTGTCCGTCGCTGGTGCACCCTTCGGCCACTTGGACAAACAGGACGGTTTCACGGAGCTCCTCCGGCAATTCGCGAAGCCATTGCCCAAACGCCCGAATCATACGGTGCAGATAGTGGCGGTAGGTCTCATCGAGATACCACGGATAGGTCCAGTCAAGCGGTTCTCCGAACGGATCGGAGGAGTCTGTGACCTCGACAATCGGCACCCCTTTATCTTCAAACAACCATCTGGGACTATTGTACTGTTCAGGACTCAACGGCGAGATGTAGATTTTCAGGAACGTGCGCATTCCTTTTTCACGGAAGGCTTCAAGACGGCTCCCAATCACCTCGTCAAAACGGAAATCACCCTCCGAGGGCTCGAGGTCCGACCACAGCACGGTGGTGTTCGTACCTTTTATTCCCCGGTAAAACGGGGATGCCGCCGATCCGCCCCATCCGTAAACGCCCCAGGCCTTTTCGTGGGAGAATTCGTTCGGCGGTAGGGTCTGGCCTCCTCCGCCGGGTGTCGATGTTCCTCCATTTGATTCCATATCTCCGGTCTCCGAGCACCCGTTCAACAGAGCTCCCATAAACAACCATACGATGAAGTTGCGTAAAATTTTCATTCTGTGTCGAGTTTAGGCAATAAAGGCTTTCCGTTATTCCAGCTGCCGAGTTGTCCCCAAGGAGTTCGCCAAGGCCCGACCCAATTTGCGGGAGGTGTGGCGCCCCATCCGGCATCAGCCGGCTCGGGCCACAACGTACGGCTCAAAGCTCCGCTGTTCGTCAGAATGGCACCGGTAGGATTTACACCCGTCACGGCTACGGCATTTTGCGGGAAGGAACGGTCTGTCGCATGGAAATAGCTGTTTTCAATGACCTGTCCCGCCTGGTTCCGTCCGGCGATGAAACCTTTGACCGCATGTGGGGAGGAGACGTTCCCCGTCACATGAAGCGAGGCCGAAACTACGGCGGTCGTTGCGGCCGCATAGGAAGAGCTTCCGCTTCCGGGCACGTTCTGGCCGACGATTCCGCCGATACCGCCTGCCGACGGGGAGGAGACATGACCCTCGTTGCGACAACCGGCAATGATGCCGCCGGCATTGCTGCCCACGATTCCTCCGACATTGCCGTTGACTGCCGAAATGCAACCCCGGTTGATACAGCCTTTGATCCGACCGTAATGATACTCATCCGCCGTTCCGGAGGAGGCATTGGTTGCACAAACACCGCCGACGTACTGCTTGTCGGAGACAACCTCGACCTCGTTGACACAATTTTCAATCAATCCGCCGCTGTTGTAGGCACAGATTCCGGCCGACTGCGGTCCGCCGTGCACCGTACCCCGGACCGTGAGGTTGCGGATGACGCCCGGATAGTCGAGAAAACAGAACAGGGCCTGCTGGGCTGCCGAAGTCTCGATCCGAAGTCCGGAAACGGTATATCCCGCACCGTCGAAAACGCCCCGGAAGCGCTTGTCACTGGTATCGATGGCCCCTTGTCCGATCGGTTGCCAGATGCATTCGCCGCCCAGATCGATGTCGCGAATCAGCGAGATCTCCCAGCCTTCGAATCGTCCGTAAGCCGAGGAGTATACACTGACCTCATTTGCAAGCCAGGCCAACTCTTCGGCCGAACCGATACGGATCTGTTTTGCAGCCGGGTTGATCGAAGCCGGTTGAACGAGACTCCCACCCCAAGGGGCTCCGGGTGCAAATTCCGTCCGGTAATAGATGCCCGGAAGAAATTCCCGGATCGGTTTTTCGAGACGGTAGCTGGCACCGTCGGAGAAGCGGAACGAGATGCTCATGACGTCATCGGCCGCGGGCCGGGCGTCGGGATTCCAGAGTACCGGAACGATCAACCGGACGGTTTCGCCCTCCCGGAACGGTGGAAAACCGGCCGGTTCCACGCAGAGAACCGCAGCATAACGAGACATCTCCGGCGTCAGCATGCCTTCGGCATCATAGGCGGCCGTCAGCAGAAAGTCGGGATCCGGAACAGCCAGAGTCACCTCCGACAGGCTTTTGCCCTTTGTGGCGGCAGCCCCCGTGAGAAGGAATTCGAAGAACGTACATTGGTGCGTAAAGACCAGCTCCGAAGAGATGATCCGGTTTCCGGATACGGAGCCGGCGCTCATCAACAGGTAATCCTCAGCGGATCCGGCTCCCGAAGCGGAAAGAACGATATGTCCCGCGGCGTCGTAGAGTGCACAGTGGAGATATCCCTCTTCGACATACATCCGTCCCCGGTTGAGATGCATGGCCAGATAGTTCTGTCCGGCATCGGGTTCGGGACCGGAGAAGATGCCGCGCTTCGTGCCGGCGCCCTCGGTCAGATGGAATGCGAGGACCGACGATCGGATTTCCCCTTCGCCTGTGAGCGGAACCAAGCCCAACCGATCTTCGGATTTCCAGCAGAGTGTATGAGTGTCGTCGATTTGGGCGCGGCTCGCCGGATCCGCCCCCAGAACGGCCGTAATCCGGACATCGGCTGCGGGGAGTTGCGGCTCCGCAGCGCATCCGGCCAGCAGCAATACGGCCGACAGAACCGGAATTCTGTATAATGATCCCATAAGGTGTCTATTTGTCTTCCCGGAAGGTTACTTTGCGCAGAAGCGTGGATCCCAGCGGAACAAAGGTAACGGGAACGGTTCGTTGGTCGGGGCCGACAAGTCGTCCGCGAATGAATCCGTAGGGTTTGTCGAACGGATACTCCGCATCGGCGGCCGGATTGGCCTCATAGCGGAAATATCCCGGATTCCGAGCCTGGATCGTCGTCGGATTCCCCTCGATTCGGGCCGTAGCAAAGAACCGGCGCGACGCTTCATCGGCCGGAAACACGTCGTAGTTGGCCAGTCCCTTCTCTTCGAAACTGCGCGTGGCAATCATCCGCTCGTCGAATCGAAGCGCATAGACCAACGCTCCGCGGCGGACGTAGTTTTCGTTGTCGTGGAAGCGCTCGATCCTCACCGGAGCATCAAACCGGACACGGATCCGATCACCCGTAGTCCAGCGTTTCCGTATGTTGAGGAATCCTCCGCGGCGGGAGATCTCGGCTCCGGGAACTTCAACATCGCTTTGTGCCGACCACGCCGGTTCCCGGACAACCAACGTAAAGGTGCAGGGGCGTTCGGGCTCTACAATGAATGTCAGTTCGTTCTCGAAGGGATACACCGTTTGCTCCTCGATCTTCACGTCGATGCCGGAAAGCCGGGTGTCGACGGCCGACGGCCCCAGTAACAGGGCATAAAGGGTCTCACCGTCCGCACTCTTCATCCACATGTTGGACGTATAATAGGGCATCAGTTTGGCGGCGTTCAGGTTGCAGCAGGCCACCGAATGGCAGGCCGCCACCTGATTCCGGAAACCGTCGTCCTCAACAGCCTGTAAACGGTTGTCGGTCGTCGCATACGAGATGGCCTTGCCGTCCGGGAGACGTGCGCCCTGCCCGGCATTGAATGTCAGGTTTTCGATCCGGTCTCCGAGTGCTGCATCCGGGAATTTCTGCATGGCCGATGCGAAACTGATGACACTCTCCGTGATCGAACAATACTCGTAAGGGAGGTATCCCGAACCGAAATTCTCCGCCACGCTCTCGTGGATCAACGGATCCATGACGAGAATCCCGGTCGGTCCGGCCGAAAGCCGGTATTTGTGCAGGATGTTTTCCGCCGCGGTTTTCAATGCGGGATCTCCGGTGATCTGCGCCAGCCAGAAAACGACCCGCATGTGTTCGCACACATGGACCGAATGCTCGGCGAACCGTTTTTCGCGGATCAGCAGATTGTCCAGTTGGCAATCCACGTTTTTGAGTCTGGGCTCGGCCGAACTGTAATCCTCATAGAGCCAGCGTGCAAAATCGACGTATTTCCGATCGCCGGTCAGCCGGTGGAGCCATTCGAGCGTCTCGCAGAACATCAAGCCATGTGTCAGACCGCCGCCGTTGGGTGCCGGCTGGTGAAAATAGCTTTTGCCGCTCGACACATACCGCTCAATCGTATAGTCGGCCGCACGTTTTGCGGCATCAAAGTATTTCCGTTCTCCGCTATATTCGTACATGGCCAGCAGGGCTCCCAACATCCGACTTTGTGTCCAGAACTCTCCGTTCTCGTTGAGCAGGTTGTCGAGCCGGCACTCCTCGTCGTAGATGCCGATATAACCCGACTTCTCCTGCGCGGCAAGCACCCGGTCGAGGATCTGCCGCGCCCTGGCAATCCACGGTTCATGACGGGTCAAGAAGGCGTTGCGAACAACCAGATCCGCAAAATATCCTTCGTGCTCCCCGGGCCACCAGGTTTCACGACGTGTCACCCAGTTTCCGGCTGAATCAATGGAATAGTTTTTCGCCTTGACCGGTCCGAAGACATTGCCCTGCATGGTCGGTTGCAGGCGGTCGTATACTGAAATATATCCGGAGGTAATATCCCGCAGCATCTGGTTGCGAATCCATCCGCGTGTTTCGATCTCACGAAGCGGAAGCGGCCGGAGCGGTTGCGCCGCGGATGTCAATGCGGCTGCGAGGGCGAACAGGATCAGAAGTCGTTTCATCATGTCAAAGGTATGGAATTATAGGGCATTCAGTTCCAGCACGACACTTTCAGCCTCGCGCCAGCAGTTCATCCGGATGCCGTGTTTCATCAGGTAATCGCCCGTGAAGGAGTGTCCGACGGCCGGAGATCCCGCCGTCACACCGGCGTTGACCTCCGAAATGCGGTATCTGCATGCGGGGTCGAGTCCTTCGAACCGGACAACCGGACACTCCTGGATCGGATTGTGTTCCGTGACGTAGCAGAAGGCAACGGCCCGACGCTTGTCGCGGGTGACGTATGCAAAAGCCGCATAGGTCTCTTCATAAGGGGAGACGAACCGGTACAGATCACCCCGCTGCACAACCTCACGGATTCGTTTGTATTCGGCAATGCCGCATCGGAGCGCGTCGAACTCTTCCTTGTCTAACTGTCCGGGATCGAGTTCCACACCCAGACGCCCGCTCATGGCGACGTCGAGCCGGAATTTGAGTTCCGTACTTCGTTTCGATGTATGGTTCGGGACCCGTGAAACGTGGGCAGCCATGGAGTTGGCCGGAAAGAACTGACCGACACCCCATTGGATGAAGACCCGGTGGAGGGCGTCCGTATTGTCGCTGGGCCAGCATTCGTGGTGGAAATCCAAAGCTCCCCAGTCGAGACGTCCGCCGCCGCTTGCGCAGAGTTGGAAGATGATGTGCGGATATTTCGCCCCGATCCGTTCATACACGGCATAGAGTCCCTGGACGTAATCAGTCCAGAAGTTGGACTGTTTGTCCGCAGACAGGAAGGCGGATCCGTGATCCGGGGCATAACGGTTGGCATCCCATTTCACATAGCCGATGCCGGGATTTTCGGAGAGCAGTCTGTCCACCACTCCGAACACGAACTCCCGAACCTCCGGGTTGGTCAGATCCAACAGCTGCTGTCCATTCTGCCGGGATAGCTTCAACAAGGGGGTACGCTCCGGTGAATTCACGATCCAGTCGGGATGTTGTTCGGCGAGTTCGCTTCTTCCATTGATCATTTCCGGTTCGATCCAGATACCGAAAAGCATTTGGTTCTTCCGTGCGGCGTCGATCAGCGGAGCCAGTCCGTGCGGGAGTTTTTCGCGGTTGCACTCCCAATCGCCAAGTCCCGACCGTTCGTCGTTGCGCGGATACCGGTTCCCGAACCATCCGTCGTCGAGTACGAAAACCTCGGCTCCGAGCTCCGCGGCACTTCCGATCATCCGGAGAATGGTCCGCTCGTCAAAATCGAGTCCGACCCCCTCCCAACTGTTGAAGACGACGGGGCGGATCCGCTCCGGCTCGTTCAGCAGGCGGCGGCCCCAGGCGTGGAAATTCCGGGAAATCGGACCTTTTCCTTCGCGACTGTAGGTCATCGCAAACCACGGGGTTTCGAGCGATTCGTCCCGGTCGAGTACATATCCGCCGCCAACCGGATTGAACCCGGCAGAGATACGGCACGTGCGTGCCGCGTCCTTCTGGCAGGCGATACGGAAATTTCCCGTCCAGCAGAGCGCTCCTCCGATGACTTCTCCCTGCGTTTCACCTGCGGGGCTCCCGAGCGAAAGCATGAACGACGGATTGTCGGCATGGGCCGTACGGGCTCCGCGGTCAGAGGCGAAGACCTTCACCCCCTCCGACAATCGCTCACATTGCAACAGCGTCTCATACCCTTGCGTGCCGTAGAGGTGTTCCAGATAAAAATCTCCGGAAACAAGATTCAGGAAGGACGAAGCGCAGCGGTTTATGACGATACGCGATTCTTCGCTGCGGACGATCGTTCGGGACTGGATGATCTCCTCGTCGACATAGGCCCGGAAACAGAGCGATACGGTAACGGGGTATTCCGGGTCGCGGCACAGGATCTCGGTGCAGGCGACCCCCGGGAGGGTCGGATCCGTGAACGTCCGATGGCTTTCGTAGATCAGACGGGTGGTGGGATTGCCGTCGGCATGCAGGATTTCCAGGGCCGTTTCGCCGGGCGTACCTTCGCCGTAAGCCGGGAATGCGCCATCTGCATCATCGGGCATCGCTGCCAACTGTTGCGGATCGTCGAGCCGGGCTCCGTAATGACACTGTTTGAGTCTTCCGTCGGTATCGACGACGAAGTACAGTCCCGTCGATGCGGTCTCCACCGCAATGCAGGGAGCCTTTTTACGAGCGGTTCCCGATCCGGCAAACGGAAGGAGTGACATCAAAATAAAAAGAAAGGATCGTATCATCGTTGTTCAAGCATGTAATCCCGGGGAGCAACCGTCCGGGTATTGTAGACAAAGGGTTTCTGCGAAAAATTGACTATGATGCGCACGCCGTTGTCGAAGTCGCTGTACTGCACGTCCTTCTCCGCATCCAGATAACCGTGCCCGATCATACGGGCGTAGCGTACCGCCTGGTTAGGATCATAGATGCGTCGGGCGATACGGATCAACGTACGGGAATAACGGTCCCACATCGCAATCGGAACAGAAATCATGGCCGGCTGTCCCGTAAGAATCGAGAAGAGTTCGTGGGTCGAAACCCATTCTTCGTCGAGATACCGGTTCGTCTGCTGGTTCCACCGCAGGTAGGAGATCACACAGTCCCCGAAAGTCAACTGCCAGATCGGTGCGATGTAGCGTTGCGAGCGTTGCAGCATCTCCAATTCATCTTTCCGCAGGATTTCGCCGGCTTCCCACATGGTGTGCGCCAGTTCCGGTTTTTCGTCTTTCAGTCGGGTGTGCATCGTCAGCGGCGCAACGCTGCGCAGTCCCTCGAAAATATGGCAGTTCTTCATCGTGTAGAGGTTTCCGGCTTCGGTCCCGACAACCAGACCGCGATCATACAGCCGTCCGAGCAGCTCACTGCGGGCGTGCATTGCCTCCTCCCGGGTTGCCGGATGCCGCGGATCATAACACTCCTGAATCTCCACGGCCCCCAATACGTCGATGAAGCGTCCCGAATAGTTTTTCCGGGCCAGATCCTCGTCGATCTTTTGCAGGTGGTTCTTTATTTGCAGGTCGCACATCGAAAAGGTCTTGTAGGTGGATCCGTCGCGTGCCCGTACCGGCCAGTTGCGATGACGCTCTCCGTCGGCATCCAGCACGGCATCGGCAACGTCGACATTCCGCGGCCAGTTCGGATTGACGTTGACACGCGGGATGTCCGCTTCCGGAACAAAATCGGTCATAATATCGTACCGTGAAGTAACAAATCCCCTTGCATTGACCTTGTCGATGCACTTCGGCGACATGTTGGCGAACCATCCTCCTCCGCCGTAGAATGTTCCATGCTTCACACCTCCCCGGATGAAAGCATTCACGATGTCCGAATCGTCGATGGGCTGTCCGTTGTCGGTCATGATGTAGATGACCGGCCCGCCCACGGCGAGATCCGTTGCCGGAATATCCTCCCGTTTTTCCCGGAGCGTACGCACGAAGCCGCGCGCTTCAGCCCACTTCCGGAAATAGTCACACTGTGCTGCGTAACCGCCCCGGTCGAAAAAGACGTAACGGACGGTCCTCGGATCCCCGAACCGGCCCATTTTGCGGATCCAGTTCACCGAGGCGGTCCACAATCCCGCCACTTTGGTCCAGCGGATACGGGCATCGTACGGAGTCTCCGCAATGGCCATCATTCCGCTGTCGTCGGCACGCTGGACCCCCCACCAAGGCATGTTGTAGTTGTGTCCCTCGGTAAAAGAGTATTCCGTCCGGCGGATCTTGTCTCCCAACGCGTACGAGTCGTCGCACGGAATGCGCAATCCTTCACGATAGGCAAGGATCAGATGGTCATCGGCCGAGACCCGGAACGGATACGGATAGAAAAACCGTTCTTTGGAATAGGAGGGGTCGATCCGGGTGGTGACCGAGAAGGTCGGATTCTCCGTGTCGAGCCGGATCTCCACCGTACCGACAATCGTCCCGGAGGCGTCAGCCAACTCTCCGCAACAGAAATCGGGACCGAAGCGGGTGTTTTTCAGCGCGAAGGCTTCGGGCAACGGAGCCTGGTGCCAAACCGCACCGCCGCAGGCGACCGACAGCGACGAGTTGTCGGTGTTCACCCACACGGAAAGGATCCCGTTGGAGAGTTTCTGGGCCATACACCCCGACCCGAGGATTAGGAAAAAGAGATTCAATAGGAGTTGTTTCATCCCGGCAGCATTTTGGGTTCGTCTATTCGTATCCGTGATTTTGGCGAACGCCCAGATCCGTCTCCCGCAGCGGTATGGGTCGGAATACATGGAACGGTTTGACGTTGCGCATCTTTTTCAGGTCGTTAGGATTGTTCATTTCGGAGTCGAACTGCGCATCGAGGGCGTCGCAGATGCGTTTGAGATAATTCAACCGTACAAGATCGAACCATCGCTGTCCTTCGCCGACCAGTTCCCATTTCCGCTCGTTGAGCAGGAAGATCCGGAACCGCTCGATCGGGGTGTCCAGTTCACCCGGGACCACGTTGATCGTCCCGACATTGCTTCCGTTGAGGCTCATCGTGACCACACCGGCCACGGGTTTCAGATAGCGGTAGATCTCATTGCGCACGCTCTGGTCGTTCGACGAAAAGTCGGGAGCCGAGGTGACATAGGAGGCGGGAATGTCCTGCAATACGGTCGTCGAGCCGTTGCGGGCCCGTCGCCGGACCGTGTTGAGGGCTGCCAGAGCCTCGTCCCAGCTTCCATGCGCGTCGCCCATCGCCGCCAGCTCCGCCTGGGCTTCGGCATAGATCAGCCACACTTCGGCCAGACGCATCGCCGGATAATTCTGCGGGGTCTTCGACGGTGTGCCGCCGTTGGCCGAGTCCGAATAGTCGTGGTTGTACTTCATGAAGCCGAAGTTCCACGAATCGTTCGTCATGACGTACTGGCCCAAATTATTCCAATACGCCTTGACCTGGTTCCACTCTGTGCGGGTGTCCCCCTCTTCGAGCGTCCGGAAATACTCGTTCCCTGTCGGACGCATCCACTTCCGGCCGTTGTCGGTGCCGAGCAGCCCGTAGGCGTGGCCGATCATCCCGCCGACGTTCACTCCGTAATCGGTCGAGAACTGGATCTCGAAGATCGACTCGGCGCCGTTCTTGTTGGGCCAAAAGGTCGAACCGTAAGGAATATCCTCCAATTGGGCAGGGAATGTCTCGAATACCAATTTGCAGGCCTCGCAGGCTTTGGCGTAACGGGCCGCGGCATCCACCCAGTCATAGGAGTTCAGACCACCGAGTTTTACCTCTTCGGCTATTTCGGCCGTATGCTTCATGCCGGCTGCGTGCAGGTTGGCACGGGCTTCGAGTGCCCATACGGTCAGACGGGTCGCACGCCCGATCCGATCCGCCGGAGCCTCTGTTGGCAACATGGCGGCAGCCCGTTCCAGATCGCTGTCGATCTGGGTGTAAACCGTCTGAATATCATTGCGCGTGAGACCGATCTGCCAGTTTCCCAGATTGAGCGGTTCGGTGATGAGCGGGACCCCGCCGAACGTGCGTACCAGATTGAAATAGGCCAGGCCCCGCAGGAAGAGCGCATGCCCGAGCAGCGGACGCCATGTGTCGTCCAGTTCCCGTCCGTCATCGAGACGGCAGATGATCTGGTTGGCGCGCGAGATGACCTGATACATCGCCCCATAATGAGCCCCGATCGTGTTGTCCGCACTGGTCAGGCTGTACGTGTCGAGCATGATTTCGTTGGTGCGGTTGTCGTTGGCGGCATACATCTCGTCCGTTCCGCACTCCCCGAGCGCCAGCATGCCGTAACGGTAGTTGCCCAGGCTGTTGTCAATCTTGATTGTGTAACTCGACGACGACAATGCGCTGTATGCGCCGTCGACCGCCAGTTCGAAATCTTCATAGGTCTTGTACATGTTCTGCACCGTCGTGAAACTTTCCGGTTCCTCGTCGAGAAACGTGCAGGCCGGAGCGGTCAACAGCGCGGCAGATAGAAGCATCGGGAACAATATCTTCATTTTCATATTTTTTCAGATTTAACCGGTTCTCGGATGTTAGAAAGTGATGGCCACTCCGCCCATGACGGTCCGGGGCCGCGGATAGCTGAACTTGTCCCACCCGCTGGCCAGCGGATTGCGGAACGACACTTCGGGGTCGTAGTAGCTGTAATTGCTGATGGTCCAGAGGTTCTGTGCCGTGACGTAAACCCGCAGGTTTGCGATTCCCAACCGGGAGATCAGCCGGGTCGGGAAGGTGTATCCGAGCGTGATCTCCTTGATGCGGATGTAGGAACCGTCCTCGACCGACATCGACGAGGCCAGATCCCGGCTGCCCGAGATATCCGTCGTATAGGGATACTCGTTCTGCGGAGCATTGGGCTTCCAGCTTCCCTGCCAGATCTCGCGGGTCTTGTTGTTCAGCCGCATGGCCGTTCCATAGGCCGACATCGAAGCGTTGAAGATATCATTCCCGTAAGAGTACTGGACAAAAAGTTTCAGGTCGATATTCTTGTAGTTGAACGAGTTGGTCCAACCTCCGTAGAATTTCGGCTCGCTGTGTCCAATTACCGTCCGGTCGAGGTCGTTCACGATGCCGTTTCCGTCGAGATCGGCGTATTTGGCAAAGCCCGGGGCCACGTTGACCGAGGCGCGGTCCGCCACACCCGGCATCGGCGTATAGCGTTTGTTGGGCTTGTAGAGGGCCAGACACTCCTCGGGACTTTTGAGCGTCATGGCTCCCGACACGGGATCCACGTCGTAGAACTCCACGAAATCGCCATACTGGTATACGCCGCGATACTTGTAACCGTACATGTCGCCGACCGAGCCCCCTTTGCGCAGGATGAACGCATTGATGAACTGCGTGTTGTTGCTCGGGTCAACCAGATAGTAGTCCACCGATCCGAGATCGAGGACCTCGTTCCGGTTCATCGAGAGATTGAAGTTCGTTTCCCAGCGGAAATTGCGATTGTCCACAACCATGGCATTAAGGGCAAACTCTACGCCCTGGTTACGCACCGAGCCGATATTGTTGACGATGTAGTCGGCCCCCGTTGTATGGCTCACGGGCTGTTGCAACAGCAGATCGGTGGAGTTCTTGCGGTAAAGATCCGCCGTGAGGTTGATTCGGTTGTTGAACAGACCCAGGTCGATACCGATGTTGTATTGGTCGGTGGTCTCCCAGCGCAGATCCTGCGAGCCGATTTGCGACGGATAAATACCTCCGGCCAGATTTTTCTCGCTGTACAGCGTGTAGGCCAGACTCATGCGGTCGAACGTGCTGTAAGCGCCGATCGACTGGTTACCGGTGCGTCCGTAGCTCAACCGCAGTTTGAGATTGCTCACCACGTCCTGCGACCGCATGAAGTTCTCCTCACTGATCCTCCATGCAAAGGCAGCCGAGGGGAAATAGGAGAACTTGTTTCCCTTGCGGAATTTCGACGATCCGTCGGCGCGCAGGCTGGCCGTGAAGAGATACCGATTCCGGTACGTGTAGTTGACACGTCCGAAGACGGACATCAGGGAGGTCTCGGTGATGCTGTTGGTCACCGGCAGGGCCACCTCGGTGCCCCAGCCCATACTCTCCTCGCCGAGCGTTTCGTCGAGGATGTTCTGCACGGTAGTCGATTCCGTGCGGTTCCGCAGCGACTCGACCGTAAATCCCAGCATGGCATCCATCCGGGAGATGCGGTTGAACTGCTTCTTGAAGTTAAGCGTCGTTTCGCTCACCCATTTGGTATCCGTACCGTAGGCGCTCGTGTTCTTGCCGTTCGTCTGGTATCCGGGGCCGACGACCTTCGGCATGAACTCCTTAGTGCGGACGTTGTTGACGAACCCGCTGTATGCGGTCCGCAGATTGAGTTCCGGAAGGATCTCGTAGGTCAACGAGAAGGCGTACTGCGTGCGGTTGATGGTGTTCTTGCGTACGGCCTGTTCGTTGTAGAGCAGCGGGTTGGATACCGGCGGGGTCTGTTCCATGTCGATCTCATCCAGACTACCGACGTTCACGGGGCGGAAGACCAGCATCTGCTGGATGACGCCGGCCGCCGCACCCACGCCCACATCCGACGAGATGACACTGCCGTTCTGGGTCGTGGACGTATAGGTGAGCATGGCATTCCCTTTGAGGCGCCGCGTGATCCGCTGGTTGAGGTTGATGCGCATCGTCGTACGTTCGTAGGAGGAGTTCTCGATGATGCCCTCCTGGCTGGTGTGGCCGACCGAGACGGCATAGTCTCCGGACTGAGAGCCGCCACTGACGCTCACGTTGTGGTTCTGTTGCAGGGCCGTCCGGAACATTTCGCGCTGCCAGTTGTGTCCCACAGAGTCAGCATAGCTGACCGGCATCATCTGATCGTCGATATACCGGTAGTTATGGGCCACGCCGCCGTAACGCATGATGTTGTACTGGTAATCGGCATACTCCTGCGCATTGAGCATCTCCATCTCTTTCTGCGGTTTGACCGCAACGCCGACCGATCCCGAATAGGAGATCTTCGTCTGTCCCTGTTTCCCGGATTTGGTAGTGATGAGAATTACGCCGTTGGCACCCCGGGATCCGTAGATGGCCGTAGCGGAGGCATCTTTCAGTACTTCGAGCGACTCGATGTCGGCCGGATTGAGCAGTGCCAGCGGGTCGAGAGTCGAGGTGCCCATGCCGCTGAATGCCGATGACTGGGTGGCGCTCTTTTCATACGGGATTCCGTCGATCACGTAGAGCGGCTCCATGTCGGCGTTGATCGACCCGGCTCCGCGGATCCGAATCGAGAAGCCGGCACCGGGCTCTCCGCCCGAAGAGGTAACCATCACTCCGGCCATGCGCCCCGACATGATGTCGTTGACCGACAGGGCGGTCGAACTCTCGATGTCGCGACTTTTCAGCGATCCTACGGACCCCGTAAGATCACTTTTAGTCGTCGTACCGTATCCGATGGCCACGACGGCGTCGATGGCGTAGGTGTCGGGTTGGAGCAGAACGCCGATCACCCGCCGGCTGCCCACGTTTTGCTGCTGCTGTACATAACCCAGCGAAGAGAAGGTCAGAACGGAACTTTCCGAACGGACGTTGATCTTGTAGTTGCCTTGCGAATCGGTCGTCACGGCATTGTTCGTCCCCAGTTCGATGACAACCACTCCGGGCAGGGCCGTGGTGTCGGCGCTTGAACGGACGGATCCGGTGATCTGTCTCTGGGCATATCCTGCGACCGATAGCAGGATGGCGATAAGGGTCAATATGTTTTTGAATTTCATGTCTGTCGGGATTGGATTAGTAGGTGGTTCGGTCGGCATGGGGGAGTCCGACGAGTTGGGGATAGGGATATGCCGCAGGACTCAAACCGGGATTCACGACCCAGATATCCGAAGAGAACGTGTCGTAGAAGTTCGCCAACGACTGCATCTCGTCCGGAGTACCCAGAATCTTGCCGGTGACATTGTCGGTTTTGGTCTTAACTCCCATCACGGCGTCCGGAGTCCCGGAGGCATCGGCAAGACCCACGACGTTGGTGATCGACGGATTGGCACCCTTGTTGCCGCAGATCAGTCCGCAATAGGCGTTTCCGGCAGCGGATTTGATGGTTCCGGCATTGTAGCTGTTGCTGATGAAGAGTCCGGTAATCGCCGGATTGATGTGACCGCAGATGCCGCCTGTTGCGACGTTCGTATTGGCCGCGTTGCGGGTTTGGATCACCTCGCCCGCATTGTAGCAGTGGTTGATCAAAGCCCGTTGGATCTTGCCTCCGATACCGCCCAGAATATTGTCGGTGGTGATGCGTCCGCTGTTGAAACAGTGGTCGATCGAATAGTTGCCGAGGTTGCCGTTGTAGTCCACACGCCCGAAGATTCCTCCGGCGGCACCGATGATCGTCTGGTTCGAGCTGTCGGTGGCCAGCGTGATGTTCCCGGCCAGCGTGATGCCGTCCCCCGGATAACCGCCGTAGACATCGCCCGTGTTGTAGCAGTAGGAGACGGTTACCTTGCCGGCATTCATGGCGTTGTGCGTCCCTCCGACGATGCCGCCCGTTGTCGTCAGACCGACGATCAGACAGGCGTTGCTGCAACGGAGGATCGAAGCGTTCCCGCCGGCATCGGTCCCGTTGTCGATGGCTCCGGCGATACCGCCGCAGAAACCGTTGTAGACCGTGGCCACGTTGCTCCGGCCGGCGTTGTTCGGACAATAGATGACCGAGTAGGCATCCATCCCTTCCACATGGCAGTTTTCGATAAGACCCTGATTGAGGGCCGCGATACCTCCGACATTGGTCGTGGAGACGGCATCGCCCTGGATGCGGTCAACCGCCACACGGAGATCCTTGACCGTACCGCCCTTGCCGACCTGGGCGAAAGGAGCCACCAGCACATTCGCCGAACTGATATAGACATTGCTGATGCAATGGTTGCCGCCGTCGTAGGTTCCGTTGAACGGGAGGTTGTTCGTGGCGATGATTTCCAGATTGTATCCCGCCGCTCCGGGTTCCGAAATCCCGGCCGGATCCGGAAGCGCGATGTCGGAGATCTGTTTGAAGTGTGCCGACTGCAACGCCTCGGCGAATGAGGTCCACAGTTTGCCGATATTATTCAGGTGACGGCTGTTCGCAATGCCGTAAGGTGCGGACGAGGAGCCGGTACCCTCGGCGAAATGGGAGTGCGAGCGGAGGGTTTCGCCCATGGCCAGGATCGCCTCATCGGTTTTCTGCACCTTGGCGACGACGCGGACCGCAATTTCCCCGAAGTAACAGGGCGCGGTCTGGGTATAGGCATTCGCAAACAGGTCCAGCGCCGACAGGTCATAGGACGGGGTATCCGATCCGGCCGTCGTCTCGCTCACGTCGATAACGGCCAATTCCCGCGAATCGGGGTCGGTGATCCGCAATTCATAATATTGTACCGCAGGGTTGGCCGCCTTGTCCCAGGAGACGATGAGTCCGCGATCGCTGTTCTCGATTTCGGACCGGAGGGTCTCGACATGATACATCTGCGAGAGGTAGATCGTGTCCCGAAGGGGTTTGCCGCCATCGTAGGTTCCGCAAAGCAGGTATTTGGCCGCATGAATGCGGGTGTCTTCGTTGGCCGGGCAGGAGAACTGGAACCGATAGGTATAATCATCATCCTTGGTCAGCGAGACATCGTAAAAATCCTCTCCGCCCGCTTCGAACCCGTGTTCCAGATCGAGATTCGAGAAGACCTCGACCGTGAAATCCTGCGGATTGTAGTCCAGTTCGATTTTCTTGTTCTGTTCGATGCGGAGCTGCGGAGCGGCTCCCAGTTGGTCGATTTTCAGTTCATACGGCTCCCTGCCGTCGGGGCGGAACGAGATAGCCGTATTCCGGTCCGAAATTCCGAAATTCCGTTTGACGGTGAGCAGCAGGCTGGTGCGCTGTCCGCCCTGTGTGACGTTGAGCGTCGCCCAATCGCAGGAGTTCTCTGCTGTCCAGGGGGTGTCAGACGTGACGATGATGTTGATGGTTGTGTCTTTCTGCAACTCGTTCAATGGAATATTCCATCCCGTCGAAAGATGGAATCCGCGGATCGTTCCGTCGTCGAGTTCGGTCTCCCGACATCCGGGACCGGACAGGGCGATGCCTGCGGCTGCCCCCAAAAGAGCAATCCGGATCGGGATTCTGAAATTGGAAAGGTTTCGCATATGAAATTTGGTTAGTTGGATTTTGCGTCTTTACGGTCCGGGACCGTTCGTTTTTTCGTCTGTACAAAAGTAGTGAGAAGAGTGTCGAGAATCCTGCCGGAAACCTTTCAATAGGTGTGAAATTCTTTCAAATGTTTTGTCCAGGCGCGTAAAATAGCTATTTTTGACTTGCAACCGAACGAAAATCCATGGAACGATATCTTTTCCGACACCTCTCTTTTATTCTTGCTCTCCTGCCCCTCGCTCTGGAAGGCGCCGAGAATTACGGCATCGACCTGTCGGCCGTTACCGGTCAGCAGGGACTGGCTTCGAACGAAGTCTTTTCGGTCGCCGAGGACGGCAACCGTTTCATTTGGGTCGGAACAGCCAACGGACTCTGCCGCTATGACGGCTATGCTTTCGAGACCTTCAAATCGAACTACAACCATCCGGCCTTTTTCATCAACAATACGATCCGGTCGATCAACCGGGATGACCGGGACCGGCTGTGGCTCATCACGTCGGCCGGCCTCGAAGTGATGGACCTCCGACACAACCGAGTGGAAAAGTACGGATTGGAGCCCTTCCCCGGAGCCTCAAAAGTGTACGACATCTGTGTCTCGGACGAGGGCCGGGTTTTTCTGACCGTCGACCGGTCCATCTACGAACATACTTCGGAGGGGTTCCGGCGTCTCGATTGCGAATCGCCGCACTCCGATATCCGGGTCCTCTATTGCGACAGCCGCGGACAGCTTTGGGCCGGGACGCTCGAAGACGGCTTCTTCACGGTCGATCCCGACACCGGAGAGACCCGTCGGTATGCGGAGGTCGAAGCAATCCGCAAACCGACCTGTTTCTGGGAGGACAATGCCGGCGGAATGTGGATCGGAACCTGGCGCGAAGGACTGTTCCGTCTCGATTACGGCAACGGTTCTCCGGCTCATAATTATGACGTATGGTTCGACGACCGTTCCCTGGGAAGCATCATCACCGGCGTGACGCAGGACGACCGGGCCGGATACATCTGGGTGTCGACCTACGACGGCGTGAAGGTGATTCCCGATTTCCGTAAACCCTCCGGGATCGTTGTTTTCAACCGGAAATCGCATCCCGATATGTTCGTATCGAACGAAGTACAGGATATATGTGCCTCGTCGAACGGTTGTGTCTGGATGGCAACCATGGGAGGAGGGTTAATGAAAGCGGTCGTATATCCGCGCTGCTTCTCCACCTGGCAACCGTCGGACTCCGACGGCAACATCCACAACAACGAAGTTCATGCCGTACACCTGTCCGATGACGGGACCCTGTGGTTAGGGATTCGGATGGATCTGTTCGCCTACCGCACGCCCGACGGTCGATTCGTCGAGCACAAGGCTCCGGAGGCGCTCGGCAGCCGGAAAGAGGGACAGACCGTATGCGATTTTCTGACACTCTCCGACGGCCGGTTGTGGATCACGACCCGCTATTGGGGAGCCATCATCGTCCGCCGCGACGGCAACCGCATCCGATCGGCCCATTACGTTAACCGACAAAGCTACCCTGCTTTGGTCACGGACCATTTTTTCTTTGCCGAGGAAGACGAAGCGGGAAACATCTGGGTCGGTACGCAACACGGCATTGAGGTGTTCCGAACAGACGGAGACCATTTTCGTCTTGTCACGACGGACTCGTTGCGGAGTATTACCTCCGACGTTGTCCAGACTTCTTATATAGAGGCAAACGGCACCATCTGGCTGGGGACGGAAAAGACGGGGGCAATACGGCTTCGCTACAATCCCAGCTCTCTGGCAGTGTCATCCGTGGATCGTTATACAGTCGAGAACTCACTGGCACCGGGAAACGACATCCAATGTCTATACCGGGACTCCCGCGGACGTTTCTGGATGGGATCGCAGGGCGGCTCCTTCTTGTCGTTCGATCCGGGGGCGAATCGCTTCTCGATCGTCGAACCGATCGGCACGCTTTATACCGACGCTGTCTTCTCGATTATCGAAGACCTCCAGGGATGCCTCTGGTTGGGGACGGACAAGGGGCTGGTCCGCTATACGCCGGGCACGGAGGGAGACCGCCCGGTGGTTTTCAATTCGAAGTTCGACACGCAAGGTGCCTCCTTCACACGCGGTGCGGCGTGCCTGGCATCCGACGGACGTCTGCTGTTCGGATCGAACCGGGGCCTGCTGACGTTCGATCCCCGGGAGGTTCAAGTCGACCATACGCCGCCCGGTATCATCATTACGGATATCCTCATCAACGGGAAGTCGATCACCGCACGGAACACCGCATCCGACGATCAGCTGGCTCCGGCCTACCTGGATCATCTGCGGCTCGGTTATCGGGAACATAACATCACCATTCTCTTTTCGGACCTTTCGTTCGGAGCCAGCGGCACGGAACGGTATGTCTACTCCATGGAAGGGATCGACACCAAATGGAATTTTACGAAAGGGCCCGAATCCATGGTAACCTATAACCTCCGCAAAGGCGATTATGTCTTTCGGGTAAATACGGCCGGCAGCAACGGCGTGTGGAGTTCGGTGCCGGCCCAATTGCGCATTTCGGTGGATCCGGCTCCCTGGGAGACCTGGTGGGCCTACCTTTTCTATGGGGCGGTCGTCTGTTGTGCGATTCTCTACTATGTCCGGAACTTCAAGAAACGGACCCAGTTGGCACACGATCTGACGATCCAGCAGATGGAGCACCGCAAATCGGAGGAGGTGCATCAGGCCAAACTGGTCTTCTTCACAAATGTCTCGCACGAGATCTTCACGCCGCTCACGATTCTCTCCTGTGCTCTCGATGAATTGCAGGAGAAGGAGATGTTGCCGGCCCAGCGCCCGCTCTTCGAAACGATGAAGTCCAACATCGGCCGCCTGTTGCGGCTCACGCTCCAAATCCTCGAATTCCGCAAGGCCGAATCGGGGAACCTCGTGCTTAAAGTCTCGTACGGGCAACTCTCGGATTTCGTGCGGCACATTTGCGAGGAGAATTTCGATCTGCTGGCCGGACACCGCAACATTGCGCTGCGCTTTCATTGCGAACAACCCGTCGAAGGCTATTTCGATACGGACAAAGTCGACAAAATCGTCTATAACCTGCTGTCGAACGCCATCAAGTACAACTATGAAGGAGGCAGCGTCGATGTGACGGTTTCGGCCGTGGATGGCATGGCTCAACTGGTTGTTTCCGATACGGGATGCGGAATTCCCGAGCAACAGCTAGGACAGCTCTTTACCCGTTTCTATGAGGGAGACTACCGCAAGTTCAACACCCACGGTACAGGAATCGGACTTTCGCTGGTTCGGGATCTGGTGGAACTGCACAACGGTACGATTTCGGTTGAGAGTCGGGTCGGCCACGGTACGACATTTACGGTTCTCCTGCCGCTCGGCCGAAATTGCTACCATGAGGTGCAGATTGCAGGAGATACCGCATCCCGGGAGGAAATCCCCGCAGTCGAGCCCGGCCCGGAGACTTCGAAGAGCGAAGCTGCGAAAGAGCGTCCGTCAATGCTGATCGTCGAGGACAGCCACGACATGCGCGAAATGCTGAAAGGCTATTTCGAACGCAGTTTCGCGGTTTCGACGGCTATCAACGGGAAGGAGGCGCTGTGCCAGATCCGAAAACAGGATTTCGACCTGATATTGACGGACTATGCAATGCCGGTCATGGACGGCGTGACGCTCTGCAAAACGCTCAAATCAGATCTCGACACCTCCCATATTCCGGTCGTACTGCTTACGGCCCGGAGCAGCACCGAGGACAAACTGGCCGGTTTCGATGCCGGGGCCGACATGTACATCACCAAGCCGTTCAATATCGCGGAGCTGTCGGCCAGCATCACGGCCCTGAACAACAACCGTCGGCGTATTGCCGAGAGTTTCCGTCGCCACGCCGCCGGAAGTGCGGAATCGGAGTTTACCTTCACGACGCTGGACCAGAGTTTTCTCCGACGGGCTACGGACATCGTGTTGAGCAATGTGGACAACAGCGACTTTTCGACCGAACGGTTCAGTCGGGAGCTCAACATTTCGCAACCGACGCTCTATCGTAAGCTGAAAACCCTCACGGGGCTTTCAGCCAACGAGTTCATCCGCAACATCCGCATGAAACGGGCCTGCGAACTGCTGCTGGAATACGACAAGAATATCTCCGAGGTGGCCTATGCCGTGGGGTATAACAACCCGCAGCATTTCAGCAGCAGTTTCAAAAAGGAGATGGGACTTACGCCCCGGGAGTGGATCAACTCCAAGCAACGCTGAATCACCGTACGTCATCCCATGTATCCGTGCGGAACGGGAACGCCGGCATGCCGACCGTATTGGCCAGATTGGCGTCGTTGTAGTTGTGGAAGGCGTAACGTACGGCAACCGGTTCCGTGACTGCATCCGAAGAGACGAAGAGGGTCGGCGTATTGGGATCGATGCGGACCTCGGCCGGATGGAACACTCGATCCTTGCCGGCGATTTCGAATCCCCGGACCGGCTCGAAGCGGGGGATCAATCCCATGCGGGCGTTTTCGAAACGAATCTTCACGACATTTCCTTCGATGATGTGGGACTGATAGACGGGACCGGTGGACGGTGTGGAGGCCGCCTTGTAGGTCCGAACCAGTGCCAGATTGGCCAGTCGCAATCCGACGGGAGCCTTCTGCGGGGGATGGATACAGTAGTCGTTTCCGATGTCACCGGTCGGGACCATGCCGCTGTTCGGGATGTCGCGCAGGGCGCGAAGCTGTGCTTCGACGAGCAGCGGACAGAGCGTTCCGTTCGGATCATTGTAGCGGTGCGGTGCAAGTTGCACGCAGTAAAACGGCATCTCCTGATTGCGGTCACCCCAGCAGGTACGCCACAAGGCGACCATTTCCGTCATCATCCGGGCATAGGTCCGGTGTGTCCCGATATTGGCCTCGCCCTGATACCAGAGAAATCCCCGCGCCTTGAAGCCGAACAGGGGAGAGAGCATGCTTTTGTAGAGATTGGCCGGAATTTGATGCAGTTGTTTGTTGTTGCGGGCTTTTCCCAGATCGAAGCCTTCGATTCCGGAGAGCGTTTTTTCATCCATCCAGGCTTCGATTTTCGAACCGCCCCATGAGTTGTGGACGATTCCGACGGGAACACCCAATGCCTCGGTAAGATTCACGGCGAAGAAATAGGCTACGGCGCTGAACCGAGGTGCTGTTACAGCCGACGGAATGGCCCATTGTCCATTGAAGTCCTCGCGGGGTTCCTTTGTGATCTGAGGGTCGACGTCGATGACACGGATCCGGTCGGCATAGCGTCCGGAGGTTACGATGGCGGACAGTCCTCCCTCCATTGGTTGTCCCCGTTGTCCTTCGAGCCGGAAACCCATGTTCGATTGTCCGGAGCAGATCCAGACTTCTCCGATGAGAACGTTTTCGAGTTCGACGATTTCACCATCGCTGATGGAGATGCGGTATTTTTCCAAAGAAGCCTTCGGAGTCTGAACCTTTACGCACCAACGACCGTTACTGTCAGCATCAGTTGTAACCGGCGAAGTGAGCCAAGAGGCGCGAACCTCAATATGGCGGCTCGGCGATGCCCAACCCCAAAGATTGACTTCTGCCTGTTGCTGAAGGACCATGTTGTTCCCAACGAGAGCCGGAAGCCGCACTTTGCCTTGTCCGCAAACGGCAAGCGACAGCAATGCGAAAAGAAGAAGGATTCGTTTCATAGGGACGATTCATTTAAAATCGGGTTATACCATTGTACAAATTTCCGAGTCTCTATTCATATATGCAAACAGAATCACTCCTATTGAACGATATCTTGCAAAGATGAATGATATTATCTATAAAAAGTGATTATTTTTATTCCATATTGCAATTTGACGAATCAAAGACCTCCTCCTGTTATAAAATTGGCAGGAACACCAAACTTTTAGCCGTTTTTCCTTATAAAGTCCTATTTTACATTTTAAGCGAATCCTCAAACTTTCGATAATTAAAGATTCAAATACCAATCTTGCAGAAACTATAATTCCGAAAATACTTTCAGAGGATCTTCCTCAATAAAAGGAGCCCCATCTATCCGTAAACCAGCAGAAACTACGGGTTAATCGTAGTTTCTGCCATTTCCAATAACTTCTGTGTCCTCCTTCAAAATAGATGTAAAAATGAAATAAGAGCAGAGATCCTTTGCAGGCCGCGGATGTCTGACATTAGATTATAACGCCATATTTTCAGCGACAACCTCCATGTCGCGCATGATTGACGAATCAAGGACTTTTGCATAATGCCGCGTCATATTGACGTTGGCATGACCGAGCATCTTGGCAACATTGTCGATCGTGGCACCGCTGGCAACGTCAAGGTTGCGAACGTATGGCGCGCAACGTGAGTCGAAAGATTCTTGCGGATGCCACAGATATCAGCCAGTTCCTTCAGATATGCATTCATCTTCTGGTTGCTGCATACGGGAAGTAAAACACCGTGCGTCTGGCAATAGGGGTGATCCCTGTAACAATCGAGGATCTTTTGCGCTTCGGCCAGAAGCGGGATATTACACATGTTTTTCGTTTTCTGACGAGCCTTGCGGATCCAGATCTTGCCGTGGATGTCCGCCACCAGATGCTCCGCCTTGAGCTGCTGCACGTCCGTAAAAGCCAGACCCGTCAGGCAACAGAAACAAAAAATGTCGCGGATCTGCGCCAGCCGGGTGATGGTGATCTCTTTGTTGAGCATGGTTTTCAGCTCCTGTTTCTCAAGAAATTCCCGTTCAACAGGATCCAGATGAAACCGAATTTGGGCAAAAGGATCCTTCTTCATCCATCCTTTGGCCAGCGCAATGCGAACTATTTTCTTAAAATTTGCAAGGTAACGGGTGGTGGTATTATGGCTGCATTTGCGTACGGTCTTCAGATGTAGTTCGTAATCCTCGACAAACTGTCTACTCACCTCATCCAAGAAACAGTCCTCCTTCTTATAGGTCTTACGCATAAATTCTTTGACCAAACGCAAAGAGGTATCGTATCGTTCAACCGTACCAGGAGCAAAATTGATCCCCATCAAAACGCGACACTTCTCGTTATGCTCCAGAAAGACCTCCATCAACGTGTGACGGTCCGACTGAGCCTTGCCCAGATAGCGGTTCAGTATGATCTGGGCGGAAACCTCTTTTTTGTCGAGTTCGAGGTCCCTTTGAATCCGCAGAATGTTGGCGGAAATGGCGTCCAAATATAGGTTCAAATCCTTTCCGCCGCGGCATTTTTCGTTGGCTTTTCCTTTTGCAGAGTTCCAAGCATGCGGCTCGATGAAGCGTTTGATCGAGGCATCAGCGCGTTCTCCATTGATTGTCAAACGCATAAACACGGGAGCTTCACCTTTCTTGTTGGTCTTGTCCCGCCGAATGTAAAACAACAGTCCGAATGTTGTCCTTTCCATAAGTACACCGAATTAAGGGTTACAAAATTAATTTCCCAAGTGTATCACATCAAGAAGAAGACCGCTGCAAACAAATGCAAACCAATCTATTACGAGCAATTCGGTGTACTTTTTTCCAAACTGAAAAAGTACACCGAATAGGCCACAGGCAACCTGCTTTTCGATGCCTTTTTCTGCATTTTCGGCCAAAACAAAAATCCCCGTAAATTCATAATTTACAGGGATTTGCTCTTATTTTCGGTATTATTTCAGCGGAAAGTGAGGGATTCGAACCCCCGGAACCTTGCGGTTCAACGGTTTTCAAGACCGCCGCGATCGACCACTCCGCCAACTTTCCGGGGACAAAAGTAGCACCGTTTTTCCATTCCGCCAAATCTTTACCGCGATTTATCGTCCGCAACGACGGTCCGAAAATCAAAATCAGACGATAATTTTCTTCTTTATCCGAAAATTGCATATCTTTGTCAGTAAGTTAGGACCGAGAGGTTAGTTTCTTCACGCACGACACCATGAACAAAGCGCAGTTTGTCGAGGCCATCGCCCTCGACGCGAACATCTCGAAGATAGACGCCCGCAAGGCCGTCGATGCCATGATCCGGGTCACGGTGCAGTCGCTCCGCGAGGGCGAACGGCTGACCCTGACGGGGCTGGGTACGTTCAGCGTGCAGCAGAAATCCGAACGCGTGGGCCGCAATCCCCGCACGGGCGCCGCCGTGAAGATCCCGCCCCGCAAGGTCATCAAGTTCCGTCCTACGGCCGAGGTGGAATAACACCCCGTACGCAAAAACACCGCAACATGCCCGAAATTTCACTCCGCGCCGAGCAGATGCCGGCCTCCCCGATACGCAAACTCGTCCCGCTGGCCGACGCGGCCCGCGCCCGGGGAACGAAAATCTACCACCTGAACATCGGCCAGCCCGACCTCCCCTCGCCCAAGGAGGGTCTCGAATCCCTCAAACACATCGACCGCAAGGTGCTGGAATACAGCCCCAGCGACGGCTACCGCTCGCTGCGCGAAAAGCTGGTGACCTATTACGAGCAGTATCAGATCAAGCTCTCGCCCGAGGAGATCATCGTCACCACGGGCGGCTCCGAGGCCGTGCTCTTCGCCTTCATGTCGTGCCTCAACCCGGGCGACGAAATCATCGTTCCCGAACCGGCCTACGCCAACTACATGGCCTTCGCCATTTCGGCGGGCGCCGTGATCCGCCCGGTGGTGGCCTCCATCGAGAACGGATTCGCGCTGCCCCCGATCGAGGAGTTCGAGAAGCTGATCAACGACCGCACGCGCGGCATCCTGATCTGCAACCCCAACAACCCCACGGGTTACCTCTATACCCGCCGCGAGATGAACCGCATCCGCGACATGGTGAAGAAATACGACCTGTTCCTCTTTTCGGACGAGGTCTACCGCGAATTCATCTACACCGGTTCGCCCTACATTTCGGCCTGCCACCTCGAAGGCATCGAGCAGAACGTCGTGCTGATCGACTCGGTGTCGAAACGCTACTCCGAGTGCGGCATCCGCATCGGCGCGCTGATCACCAAGAACAAGACGCTGCGCAATGCGGTGATGAAATTCTGCCAGGCGCGCCTCTCGCCGCCGCTCATCGGGCAGATCATCGCCGAAGCGTCGATCGACGCGCCGCGGTCGTACAGCACCGAGGTCTACGAGGAGTACATCGAACGCCGCAAATGCCTGATCGACGGACTGAACCGTATCCCGGGCGTCTACTCGCCGATCCCGATGGGGGCTTTCTACACGGTGGCACGGCTCCCGGTCGACGACAGCGACAAGTTCTGCGCCTGGTGTCTCTCGGATTTCGAATACGAAGGCGAAACCGTTATGATGGCGCCTGCGTCGGGCTTCTACTCCGATCCCGAATGCGGCCGCAACGAGGTCCGCATCGCCTACGTCCTCAAGAAGGAGGACCTCGAACGGGCCTTGCTGATCCTGGGCAAGGCGCTCGAAGCCTACAACGCCAGAAAATAAAGACAAGACCCGCCAGCGAGCGGGTCTTGCTCATTTCCGGAGACCCGACGACCCGACAACCCCGGAGGCCTGCCGCCCCGATGACCCCGGAGACCCGACGACCCGATAACCCCGGAGACCCTGACGACCCGACGGGAGGCCCGACGACCCGGCAACCCCATCCTGCCGCCCCGGCAATCTCCGGCCCCCGGCCGCGGAAGTCTCGGCCGCGGAAGTCCACGGCCCGCTGCGGTGTAGCCT
>OKWG01000034.1_pt1 | contig 95690 bp, 76 predicted proteins | sample 1607091 | NCBI WGS metagenome assembly OKWG01 (sample SAMN04414080, study PRJEB24778) | human gut metagenome | material: faecal | host: Homo sapiens
CCCCGGAACTGTCCCCCCCCCGCCATCCGGCCCGGATGCGCAGGCTGCCGGGTCACCCTGCAAAAGCAGCCGCCCCGGTTTCCCGGGGCGGCAGACTCAGCAATCAGGTTCGCTGCGAATTATTCGGTTGCCGTGGCAAGCGGCGAAGCCTGCTGGTAAACGCGGGCCGCCAGTTCCTTGTCGAGCGTATAAAGCCCGAACTTGTTACCCTCTACAGCCTCGCAGGCGGTAATCATGTCGCGTGCCGACTCCTCCTCCTCGACCTGCTCGTCGACGAACCATACGAGCATGTTCGACGATGCGAAATCCTTATCTTCGGCAGCGATGGCTGCCAGGTTGTTGATCATCGAAGTCACTACCTTCTCATGCTCCAGCGTATCCTTGAACATATCGAGCGGCGACGTCCACTCGGTACGCACCTCCTCAATCGGCTTCAGCACGACCTTGGCATCGCGCGAATTGATGTAGTTCATCAGGATGCGGGCATGATCCTGCTCCTCGCGGAACTGGACGAAAAACCAGTTGGCCACACCTTTCAGCCCCTTGTTCTCGGCGTCCATCGACATCGAAAGATAAAGATAGGCCGACCACAGCTCGGCGTTGATCTGCGCATTCAGTGCGTCATGTAATTTCTTGCTTAACATAGTAATATTGTTTTAAGTTTGTGTTTGTATTTTCTTTTCCTGATACAAATATACAATAGTTTCTACTAATTTGTACGAAAAACACATCATATTATTTTATAACGATATAGCTCTATGTTATAACAAAAAAAACGGGGCCCGCACCCAGGGATGCAGGCTCCGTACAAATATGCGGGACGATCAGAGCAGGGTGCCGTCCCCGAGGATACGCACCGTCGCCTCCCGTTCGGATCGCGGGTCTTCCATGTCGAAGGCATACCATACGCGGTCGGGGCTTTCGTAGAGGTCGGCATCGTCGATCTCCCACGTGCCGTACTGCGATGACTGCAAAGCCCGCCTCACCACATCCGGAATCTCCGAAAGACGCAACTCGGTCTTCGTCCACAGCCAGGCGCCGCCCGTACCGAAGCACACTTCGAGCGCTTTCCCGGCGAAGATGATATCGACCTCGGTATTTCCCTTCTCCCGCTCCGCGTCGATGATACGGGCACCGGGGTATTTCCGGGCGATGAAATCGCTGACTGCCTTCGGCAGTTCCTGCGGGAGCATATCGCCGTGGTCGCCGTTACCGTCCGTATCGGCCGCCTCGCGCAACAGCACGCCGTCTTCGGAATAATAGAGGTCGAATTCCTGCCTGGCGTGTTCGACTTCGATCACGTAGACCGTCTCCTGGCCGTTGCGCTGCAACTTGTCCACGTCGTCCACATGCCAGGCGGCATAATCGCCGGCCTCGTAGGCTGTACGCACCGCCTGGGGCAGTTCGGCATAGGAGATGTCCTCCTCGGTCATGTGCCATTTGCCGGCGGCATCGAACCATGCCTGCATGACCGTGCCCGCGCTGCGGAAATCGGCGACTACATATCCGCCCCTGTCTTCCCATTCGACATGGCTCGCAGCGGGGAACATTTTCCCGAAAGCACCCTGCACGGCGGCCGGCACCCTTACCGATTTCCTATCGTCGTCTTCACAACCCGCCATCGCACCCAGCGACACGAGTCCCATTACCAATACCGTGAATTTCTTCATACGATTCCGAATTTGAGGTTAATACCGGGATTAATCGTCGATGTCTATCAGACGGAATTTCAGGTCGAATTTCAGGTCGAGGCCGTTGTCCAGTTCAACTTCATAGTCGCGGCGGTCGCGGTCGATCGCCGTGACCTTGCGGTCGGGATAGTTCTTGGCGACATAGTCGCGGATCTGCTGCGGTACGATGGCGGCCGGCACCTCGCCGTATTTGCATTCGACATCTTTCCACTCGCCGTTCTTCGTGAATTCGACCTTCGCGCCGTTGACGAACACCACCTTGTAGTCCTTGTCAAAAAGTTCCTCGTCCACTTTGGACAAGGCGACCTCGATGCCGCCGAAATGCGTCTTGATAAATTGCTGTGCCGGGGCCGGAAGTTCGCCGACTGCGATCGGACGGTCGTTGCCCGCGAATGCGGGGGCGGAAGTTGCAATCAGGGCTGTGCCTGCGAGAATCATCATGAGCTTTTTCATAATCGTTTCAATATTAGGTTTGACTTATATTCACAGTGCAAAGTTGCGACCCAAAGCTGAAACGAATTTGAAATAATCGGCCCCGATCCGTTTTTTTTCGTTTTTTATATCCGGAAATGCACCGAGAAACAGTGGCACCTATTTATATAGGAGTACCCCACGCGCAGCCCGTAAAGGCGGCACACGGCGTCGACGATCGAGAGGCCGAGCCCCGTCGAGCCCTCTTTCTTCGTCCCCTGGTAAAAGCGCTCGAAGATATGCTCCGCGTCGAGTGCGCCCCCGCCGCCGCTGTTGCAGACGCGCAGTTCATGCGGGGCAACAGTGACCGACACCGTCCCGCCCCTGTCACCGTGGACATAGGCGTTTTTCAGCAGGTTCGACACCAGGCTGGCCGCCAGCGACGGATTCATCCGCGCCGACAGGTGCCCCTGCTCATGCAGTTCGAAACGCATTTCGCGCCCGGCGTAGATCTCCTCCATATCCTCGGCCGTGCGCCGCACCTGGGCGTTGAAATCGACCTGTTCCGTCTCGGGGAACTGCCCGTTCTCGATCTTCGAAAGCAGCAGCAGCGAGCGGTTGAGCCGCACGAGGTAGTCCAGCGTCCCCTGCACCTTCAGAATTTCGCCGAGCTGCGCCTCGGTCAGCGCCGAACCGTCGTCCACGAGCATCTCCAGCCGGTTGCGGCAAATGGCCAGCGGGGTCTGCATCTCATGCGAGGCATTGCCGATGAATTGTTTCTGGCGTTCGAACAGGGACTCCGCCCGCTCGGCATAACGGTTCGCCGCCTCGTTCAGCCGCCGGAACTCGATGACCTTCGTGTCGTTCACCAGCGGGGCGTTCTTCCCGCCCACGGTATAACTGTCGAACCATCGCAGCAGGGCATAGAGCGGCCGCAGAGTGCGATGAAGCACCAGCACGTTGACCAGCAGGATCGTCAGCAACAGGAAAAGATAGAGATATACGATCCACCAGAGGATGGCCTCCTGCAGGTCGTCCTTTTCGATGGTCGGGGTCATCACGGTCAGCTCCTTGTAACGTCCCCCGCTGTCGCGGAATATCGTCCGCAGCACCCGCGCCGGCTCGTCGTCGTCCTTGTCGGGAATGAAAAACACCTCGTCCGAGAACTCCATCCGGGGCCGCCCTTCGGCGTACTCCGCCGACACGTCGTGCAGGTAATAGCCGTTGTTGCTGCCCGAATAGGCCGCAGGCAGCTCCCGCCCTGCGAGGCTCCGCGTGACCAGCATCTCGGCGTAATTCTCCAGGGAATCGTCCACCTCGTCGTTGATCTCGTCGATCATCGTCAGGTAGAACAACACGGCCCACCCCGCCAGCAACAGCGAGAGGGCCCAGGACATGTGCAATACGATGCGATAGACCAACCTCATGGGGCAACGAGTTTATAGCCGAACCCATAGACGGCCCGGATCTCGATGTCGGCCTGCGCGTCGTGGAGCCGGCGGCGCAGGTTCTTCATCTGGGCGTATACGAAATCGAAGTTATCAGCCTGGTCGATATGGTCGCCCCACACGGCTTCGGCCAGCGTGGCCTTATCGACCATATGGTTCGGGCGGCTCATGAAATAGTAGAGGATGTCGTACTCCTTGCGCAGCAGTTCCACCTCGCACCCGGCCACCTCCACACGGCGGCTGTCGGGGTAGAGGCGGACATTCCCCACGTCGAGGCTCTGCTGCCCGTCGCGCTGGTGACGGCGCACGACGCTGCGGATACGGGCGCTCAGTTCCGCCAGGTGGAACGGCTTGGGCAGGTAATCGTCGGCCCCGAGCTCGAGCCCCTCGACCTTGTCATCGAGCGAATCCCGGGCCGAAATGATGATCACGCCGGCAGGTTTTCGCTGCCGCCTGAGCTCTTCGAGTATCCGCAGGCCGCTGCCGTCGGGCAGCATGATGTCCAGCAGAATACAGTCGTAATCGTATCCGGCGATCTTTTCGAGCGCCGATGCGTAATCGGACGCCTGCTCGACCACATACTGTTCGCGGCGCAGCGTCTGCACCATGATCTCCCGCAGGGAGGGTTCGTCTTCCACGATCAGGATTTTCATAAGCAGCAATATTCTTCGGGGCAAAGTTAGACCGCGAATCCGAAAAGAATCTGAAACCGCGGCAGCAATGCCCAAGTCCAAATATACGAAAAAATCCCGCATCCGCCGCTCCGGCACGTGCGGTTCCGGTACGGAAAGGGCGGAAACCATATAAGTTTCCGCCCCACCTGTGCTTTCGGGCGGGCTCCCGCCCGCACCGGATTATTTCTCGGCAGGATCGACCTGGCAGGCTTTCGAACCGTCGTAAGCCCACTTCACATAGATGGCACCCCACGTATACCCGCCGCCGAATGCCGACAGGATCAGGTTGTCGCCCGGCTTCAGCTCCTTCTCGTAGTCGTAGAGGCACGAGGGGATCGTCGCCGCCGTAGTGTTGCCGTTGCGGTCGATATTGATCATGCACTTGTCATGGTCGAGCCCCATGCGGCGTGCCGTAGCGTCGATGATGCGCAGGTTGGCCTGATGGGGAACCAGATAACGGATGTCGTCCGAGGTAAGGTTGTTGCGCTCCATGATCTCCACCGATACGTCGGCCATCTTCGAAACGGCGGCCTTGAATACGGCGTGTCCGTCCCACATGATCGTGTGCCAGTTGTTCTGCACGGTCTCGATCGAAGCCGGATAGCGCGAACCGCCGGCCTTCATGTAAAGCTGCAACTCGCCCGAGCCGTCCGAACGCAGGATCTCGTCCAGCACGCCGTAACCCTCCGTATTGGGTTCCAGCAGCACGGCTGCGGCACCGTCGCCGAAGATCGGACAGGTAGAACGGTCGGTATAGTCGACGATGGTCGACATCTTGTCGGCGCCGACCACGACTACCTTCTTGCACGATCCCGACTCGATGAACTTGGCGCCCGTCGTCAGTGCGAAGAGGAACCCGCTGCAAGCCGCCGAAACGTCGTATGCGAAAGCGTTTTTGCAACCCGCCTGGTCGGCGATCAGATTACCCGTCGAAGGGAAGAACATATCGGGGGTCACCGTGGCGCAGATCACCAGATCCACCTCCATCGGGTCTACGCCCGCCTTGTCCAGCAGGTTGATGACCGCGCGGGCACCCATATAGGAAGTGCCGACGCCTTCGCCCTTGAGGATATGGCGCGTCTTGACGCCGATATGCGACATGATCCACTCGTCGGACGTGTCGACCATGGTGCTTAATTCTTCGTTGGTGAGGATATAATCGGGGAGATATAGACCCACACCGGTAATTGCTGCTGTTATCTTGCCCATTAACTGTTTCTTTACCTAATGATTATTAATTTTTGAAAGCGCGCTGCAACTTGGCGGTCAGATCCGCCGTAATGCACCGCTCGGTCGAAAGGATCATGCTCCTGATTGCCTTGGGCGATGAGATGCCGTGGCCGATGACCACAGGCGCATTGACACCGAGCACGGGCGTGCCGCCCACGTTCTCGTAATTCATCGCATCCCAGAAAGCGTTTCCGCCGCCGAGTTTCTTGTTGATGTGGTAGAGGCCCTCGGCCATCTTCAGCACCGTGTTGCCCACGAAACCGTCGCAGACGACCACGTCGGCGACCTTGCCCGTGAAGAGGTACGATGCCTCGACGTTACCCACGAAGTCGATGCGGCCGTCAGCCTTCAGCAATTCATACGTGGCCTTGGACTGCGTATTGCCCTTGGTCTCCTCCTCGCCGATGTTGAGCACGGCTACACGGGGTTTCCGGATCCCGAGTACGGCTTCGGCATAAATCGAGCCTATCAGCCCGTACTGCGCCAGCACTTCGGGTTTGCAGTCTACGTTCAGCCCCACGTCCAGCAACAGCGCGGGATGCCCCGTGACCGTAGGAATGATGGATGAGATCGTGGGACGGATGACTCCTTCGATCGGTTTTACGGCGTACATCGACCCGACCATCATGGCGCCCGTGCTGCCGGCACTGGCAAAACCGTCTATGGCCCCTTTGGCCAGGTAGCCGAAACCCACCGTGATGCTGGAGTCGGCCTTGGCCTGGAACGCCTTGGCGGGATGATCGCCCATTTCGATCACCTCGGTAGTGGCGACGATGTCGAACCGTTCGGCAGGACAGCCTTCGGCCGCGAGCACGGCCTTGACCTTCGCCTCGTCGCCGAACAATACGATACGGCTGTCCGGCCCGATCGCATCGAGTGCCATGACAGCCCCCTTGACCGCAGCCTCGGGCGCATAATCGCCCCCCATGGCATCTACACCAATCTTTAACATAATCGTGCGATTTGGTTAAATTTCATCTCCCGCCCTCCCTGCGCCGGCATCCCGGCCATAGGCCGGACGGCCGCACGCAACAAAGACAGGTGCTTGCATAAACTAAAAAGAGGGCAGCCTCGCGGATGCACTCTTTAACCCTGCCGATTTATTCGGCAGCCTTTTTCTCGATCGCCAGCTTTCCGCGATAGAAACCGCATTCGGGGCATACGCGGTGATACAACGTCGCTGCGCCGCAGTTCGAGCAGATGACCACCGTCGGAACGACAGCCTTGTAATGAGTTCTTCTCTTATCGCGTCGCGTCGACGAGACTTTGTGTTTAGGATGTGCCATTTTACAATATAAATTATAAGTTTAACGTATTTCCAGTCAAATATTCCCCGGCCCGGGACAAAAGCGCCTCCCCGGCCGGAAATAGCTTATTCCTTTCGTTCTGTTTGCGTCCCGTCCCCCCGGTCGGCCTCCATCTGCTCCTTGAGCGCGGCCAGCTTGGCCCATTCGCCCTCGTTGCGGCCCTCGGCCTCGGCCCGGGCTTCGATCCCCCCGAACTCCTCGTCGGAAACGATGCGGAAGCGTTCCAGCATCTCGGGATTGCACTCCCCGTCGGGATGCACCCGCTGGTAAGGCAACGCCAGCACGACACTCTCGTAGATGTACTGCGTCAGGTCGACTTCATCCTCCATCGGCAGCAGCCACATGACTTCGCCGTCGTACTCGTGCACCTCGTCCGAGAATTTCACCAGCAACTGCCCCTCGTAGTGGATCGGCACATTGCAGTCTTCCAGGCAGCGGTCGCACTCCACGACGACACTACCGTCCACGGTAACATCGAGCGTAAGCATCGACTCGCCGCGCTCCAAGGCGACCGAGACATCGCAGTCTCCGTCCTTGATCTCCGTACTGCCGTAAGCCCTGAACAACCCGCCGTCGACCTTGAAATGAAAGTCGTGCAGGCCGCTCCTGAGCCCCCTGTAAGCAATCGTATATCTTTTTGTTTCCTCCATAGGAGCGCATTTAGGGCACAAAGTTACGAAAATATAAGACATTTGCAAAGAAAATGCAGAGTTTTAGCATCCCCGCACTCCCGGATATCCGGTCGCCCGCCCGCAGAAGAGGCACGGCACAGGCTCCGGAAATTCCGGCCGCGGATTCCATCTTCGGCAAAAATCGCTATATTTGCACCGTATGGCAACAAAAGAGGGATTCACAATCGAGATTTCGAGCCGCTACGAAGGTTGGTGGCGCTACAACGTCGCACTGATGTGCGGCTGCTTCGACACGGCAGGCAACCGCACGGGCTTCGCATCGGCCGAGGCGCATGTCGCCGACGTCGGCTCGAACCTGCGGGAAAAGCCCGCCGGGATTCCCGGCGACGGCCGCGCAAGCCTCGAAACCGGGCCGTGCGACCACCTTCTGCTCTACATCTATATCGTACCCCATACGCTGCCGGCCGGCAACGACATCGGCGACACGGCACCCTTCGAAGTCGAAATCCGCATCGCATACGGCGGGCGGCGGCTCCGCGCGGAGAAGCGCCTCATCAACCAGTGGTCGGGCGCCTCGATCGAGATGCGCGTGGATTCCGAAGCCCGGTAGCGGGCATCCCGGGACAACGCCCCCGCCCCGAGACACGCGCCAGGCAGCCCGGCAACCTCAGCCCTCCCCGCAGCCACAAAAAAAAGAAGGAACCCACGCGGGTTCCTTCTTCCATTATAGCGACGGCTTACGATTATTTGTTGTTGTAAGCGGCCATCTTCTGAATCAGCATCACGACCTTGTTCGAGTAGCCCCACTCGTTGTCGTACCAAGCCACGAGCTTCACGAAGTTCGGGTTGAGTGCGATACCGGCCTTTGCGTCGAAGATCGAGGTGTTGGCGTCACCCGTGAAGTCGGTCGAAACCACGTCGTCCTCGGTGTACTCGATGATACCCTTGAACTCGTTCTCCGAAGCCTTCTTCATGGCAGCCTTGATCTCGTCGTACGAAGCGCCCTTCTCCAGACGGCAGGTCAGGTCTACGACCGAAACGTCGAGCGTCGGAACGCGGAATGCCATACCGGTCAGTTTGCCGTTCAGGGCGGGGATCACCTTGCCTACGGCCTTTGCAGCACCGGTCGACGAGGGGATGATGTTGCCGCCGGCAGCACGGCCGCCGCGCCAGTCCTTCATCGAGGGGCCGTCTACGGTCTTCTGCGTTGCGGTGGTAGCGTGTACGGTGGTCATGAGACCCTCGACGATGCCGAAGTTGTCGTTGATGACCTTAGCCAGCGGAGCGAGGCAGTTCGTGGTGCACGATGCGTTCGAAACGATCTTCTGGCCGGCGTAGCTGTCGGTGTTCACGCCGCATACGAACATCGGGGTGTCGTCCTTCGAGGGGGCCGACATAACGACGTATTTGGCACCGGCTGCAATGTGGGCCTCGGCCTTCTCCTTGGTCAGGAACAGACCGGTCGACTCTACGATATACTCGGCGCCGACTTCGTTCCACTTCAGGTTTGCGGGATCCTTCTCGGCGGTTACGCGGATCACGTTGCCGTTCACGATGAGCTGGCCCTTCTCCACGTTATAGTCGATCGTACCGTTGAAACGGCCGTGTACCGAGTCGTACTTGAGCATGTAAGCCATGTAGTCTACCGGAACGAGGTCATTGATACCTACAACCTCAATGTCTGCATTGTTGCATGCAGCGCGGAATACCAGACGGCCGATACGACCGAAACCGTTGATACCAACTTTGATCTTTGACATAGTTTTATGATTTATTTGTTAATAAAAAAATGCACTATTTTTTCACTGCGCAAAAGTACATACTTTATGTATATTACGCAAATAAAAAATTAAATTTTTTTAGGAACCCGGCTGCCTACTTTGCAGCCAGCTTGGCCTTTTTGGCCATCGCCGAGGCGAATACGAAATCGTTGAGTTCCGGGTTGTCGGCATGCAGGATATCGTCCTTGGTACCCTCCCACCACTTGCGGCCTTCGTGGATGTATACAATTTTCTCGCCGATCTCCATCACCGAGTTCATATCGTGCGTATTGATGATCGTCGTGATGTTGTACTCGCGCGTGATTTCGTGGATCAGGTTGTCGATGACGATCGAGGTCTGCGGGTCGAGGCCCGAGTTGGGCTCGTCGCAGAACAGGTAACGCGGGTTGAGCACGATGGCGCGGGCGATGGCCACGCGCTTGATCATTCCGCCCGACAACTCGGCGGGATAGAGGTGGTTGGCGTCTTCCAGCCGCACGCGCTGCAGGCAGAAATCCACACGTTCCATCTTCTCTTTCTCGCTCTGCGAGGTGAAGAGGTCGAGCGGCAGCTTGACGTTCTCCTCGACGGTCGAAGAGTCGAGCAGCGCCCCGCCCTGGAAAATCATGCCGATGTCCTTGCGGATGGCGCGCCGCTCGCGGAAATCGAGACGCGTGAAATTCGTATCGTCGTACCACACGTCGCCCGAATCGGGTTCATGCAGCCCTACCAGCGTTTTCAGCAGCACGGTCTTGCCCGAACCGCTGCGCCCGATGATGAGGTTGGTCTTCCCGGTCAGGAACTCGATCGAGATGTCGTCGAGCACCACGCGCCCGTCGAACGATTTGGTGATGTGCTCGGCACGTATCATATCAGCAGGACTTGCGTAAGGATCAGGTTAAAGATCATGATTACCACGGAACTGGCCACCACGGCGCGCGTCGAGGCGGCGCCCACTTCGAGCGAATTGCCCTTGGCAAAGTAACCGTAGAACGCCGAAATCGAGGTGATGATATAGGCGAACACGGCGGTCTTGATAAGCGAGTAGACGATCGAATAGGGCTTGAAGTCCATCAGCAGTCCGTCAACATAGTCGGCCGGGATCATGATGCCGGTCAGGTAGGCGATGGCCCAGCCGCCGATGATTCCGATGGCGATGCTGAGGATCGTCAGGAACGGGAAGAAGACCACCGCGGCGACGATCTTCGGCAGGATGAGGTACGAAGCCGAATTGACACCCATGATCTCCAGCGCGTCGATCTGTTCGGTAATGCGCATCGTGCCGATCTCCGAAGCGATGCTCGAACCGACCTTGCCGGCCAGGATCAGCGCCACGACCGTCGACGAAAATTCGAGGATCATCGTTTCGCGCGTGGCGTAACCGACCAGCGAACGGGGGATGAACGGCGAATCGAGGTTGATGCACATCTGCAGGGTGATGACCGCACCGATGAATACCGAAATAATGGCCGTCAGGCCGATCGAGTCGATTCCCAGGGACTCCATTTCGTAAATGATGCGCCGGCGGTAGATGGCAGCCTTCTCCGGACGGGAAAAGACCTTTCCCATCAGCATGAAATAACGGCCGATCAACTCAAATATCTTCCACATGGCGCTACTCCTCTCCGGGCTCCTTGGTCTCTTCGAATTCGACATAGTCGCCCACGTCGCGCGAGACCCGTTTCTCGGGCGTTTCCGAGGTTTTATATACCTTCACTTCGCCTTCGCGACCCTTGCGGGGCTCCCCTGCAAAGGGCGAGCCGAAGCCCTGTCCGCCGAAGTTCCCTTCGCCGAACTGTTCTTCCATCCGGCGGCGCATCTTATAGACGCGCCAGCGGAACAGCAGGATCGCCGCTACTACCAATACGATGACTCCCATAATGAAATAGAGAAAAAAAAGTGCGATTCCCCTGAGCAGCGCCGGGGCGCCGACAGCCAGGATGAGGATGACCAGGGTCGTCAGCGGATTGCGCTGCACGAACCTCACCAGGCCATCTATGATCGCTGTCAGAAAATTCATTGCATTTTCGGTTTACAACCCTACAAAGGTAGGGAAAATTATGCGTATTTCAATTAAATGTCGTAAATTTGGTGCCGGAACTTTGCCGGCGGGCGGGGCAAAGCCTTCGGGCAGGCCCTGCCGAGCGCAGGCGGAGTCCGGACGCCGGAGGCGTATTATATAAAACCATACATAAATCCATGAACTCCAATCCGCTCAACAGCCTTACCGCCATCTCCCCCGTCGATGGCCGCTACCGTAATACAACGGGGAAATTAGCCGATTATTTTTCAGAACAGGCGCTCATCCGCTACCGCATCCGCGTCGAAGTGGAGTATTTCATCGCGCTGTGCGAGTTGCCGCTGCCCCAGCTGACGGACATCGACCATACGAAATTCGCAGCCCTGCGCGCCCTGTACCTCGATTTCGCACCGGCCGACGCCGAGCGCGTGAAGGAGATCGAATCGGTCACCAACCACGACGTCAAAGCCATAGAGTACATCATCAAGGAAAAAATGGACAGCCTCGGACTGGGGGCTTACAAGGAATTCGTACATTTCGGCCTCACCTCGCAGGACATCAACAACACGGCCATCCCGCTCTCGCTCAAGGACGCCATGGCAGGGGTTTACTACCCGGCCGTCGAAGAGGTGCGCGACAAACTGGCCGCCTTCGCCGACGAATGGCGCGACGTGCCGATGCTGGCCCGCACCCACGGCCAGCCGGCCTCCCCCACGACGCTGGGCAAGGAGTTCATGGTCTTTGTCGAACGCGTGGAGAAACAGCTCGCCATGCTGCACGACATCGCAGTGCCCGCCAAATTCGGCGGCGCGACAGGCAACTTCAACGCCCACCGGGCAGCCTACCCGCAGTACGACTGGGTAGCCTTCGCCAACAAATTCGTGGGCGAAACGCTGGGGCTCTGCCGCTCGCAATATACCACGCAGATCGAGCATTACGATAACCTCGCGGCGATCTTCGACAACATGAAGCGCATCGACACCATCCTGATCGACCTCTGCCGCGACATGTGGACGTACATCTCGATGGAATACTTCAAACAGCAGATCAAGGCGGGCGAAGTCGGTTCGAGCGCCATGCCCCATAAGGTCAACCCCATCGACTTCGAGAACGCCGAGGGGAATTTCGGCATCGCCAATGCCGTCTTCGGACACCTCGCGTCGAAGCTCCCCGTTTCGCGCCTGCAACGCGACCTGACGGATTCGACCGTGCTGCGTAACATCGGCGTCCCCATTGCCCATGCGGCCATCGCGCTCCGCTCGCTGATGAAGGGGCTGAACAAGGTAATCCTCAACCGCGAAGCCCTCGAGCGCGACCTGGAGAACAACTGGGCCGTCGTTGCCGAAGGCATCCAGACCATCCTGCGCCGCGAAGGTTATCCCAAGCCCTACGAGGCGCTCAAGGCCCTGACCCGCACCAACGCCCATATCACGCACGAGTCGATCGCCGCATTCATCGAGACACTCGACGTGGCCGAGGCGGTGAAAGAGGAGCTGCGCGCCCTCTCGCCCTCGACCTACACGGGCATCTTCCGGTAAAAACACGGGGGCATGCTCCGCGCATCCGTCATTATGACCGCCATCGCGCTCTTGCTCCTGCCGATGGGCATCGCCCTGGTCAGGGAACGGGGCAGGTGGCTCGTTACGGGTTACAAACACCTTTTCAAAGGATACGGGGCGCTGACGGGAAAAGACCGTGTGGCATTCGAACGGAGACTATGCCGGTTTACGGGCAGGTTATTGCTGCTCATCTGCTGCGGGCTGTTCCTGTGCGGTGCCGAAGCGCTCTTGCGGGGCTACGGACTGTTCGCCGCAGGCGCGGCACTCGCCGTAACCGGAATCCTTTTCTCCGTCATATATCCGGCCGCAGGCGGCACCTTTCCACCTGCGGGTTCCGAATAACACCCCGCCCCCTGTCCGCACAAAACGACCCGGCCTGCAATCTTCCGATTGCGGGCTCTTTTTTTGGCATGCGTTTTGCAACAGAATAGTCAACTGCGGACAGCAACCGCAGTGAGGTTTCTTCATTTATTTAAGTTTGGGTTAGTAGTTTTAGGAGGGCAATCCTCCAAGGGCAGCAGGCAATCGTGAGATTCCCTGCTGTCTTGTTATATATTGTCCTCCACCCTTTCACCCCGGCACCCTCACCCCCGATTTATCGCACTTTCAGGCAAGACGAATAAAAAAAATTTGGATTTTCTTGGCAGAAAGGTTACTTTTATCCCGTCACACATTGCACGGCTGCCCCGTAACCTGATTGAATATCCAAAGACGGCCGGCCCTGCGCCAGAATAACAGTATTAACCCACTAATTTCCAAAGTTTAACCACTATGATCAAATCTTTCCTGTCATGGGGGACGGCACTGTTGGTGCTGTGCTCCGGTCTGCTAAGCTCATGCGACGACAAAAACGAGGGGGGGGGAAATCCTGACCCGACCGTTACGATCGCCATCGGCGACGCCGCATTCAACGCGCTGAAATTCACGCTCACGCTCAAGGATGCGGACAAATGCAGCTACATCTGCGCCAAGGCCTCCGAAACCGTCCCCACGGCCGAGCAAATCCTCGCCAACGGAAAATCCGTAACCGCATCGGGCGTCATTGAGGTCGGCAACCTCGAACCCAATACGGCCTACCGCCTCTCCGCCGTCGCCCAGAAAGGCAATATCAGCGGCAAGGTCTACTCCATCGAACACACCACGTCGGCACCCGGCGTACATCCCGCGGTCGTCCTGACACCGGGCCAGTCCACCACAACGACCCTTACGTTCAACGCCGCCCTGACCGACCGCGAAACCGCAGCCTATGTCTGCCTCGAAAAGACAGAGGGGCTGACCCTTCCCACGGCCGAGGAGATCCTGCGCGACGGCAAAGCCATCGCACAGACGGGCGACATCCTTGTCGAAAACCTGAAGCCCTCCACCACGTATGTCATTGCGGCGGCCGTCGCCAACACCGGGATCTACTCGGAAGTCAACAGCATCGTGATGGCAACCGGAACGCCGACGCCCGTGGTGACACTGGCAGCCGGAGCCCCCGGCATAACGGCGCTCACCTTCACCGTAGGGCTGACCGACGCTGAAAAGGCCGCCTACCTCTGCATCGAAAAGGTAGCGGGTGCAGTCGTCCCGACTGCCGAGAAGATTCTCGCCGAGGGCACCGCCATCGCACAGGCCGGGGAAATCACCGCAGACAACCTGAAAGAGGGCACGGCCTATATCATCGCCGTCGCAGCATCCAACAAAGAGGTCTATTCCGAAGTCAAGTCGATTGAAATGTCCACCGACAAGGATCTGAGCGGCCCGGCCGTATTCGACCGCCAGGTAGCGGGCGGTTATTACGGCATCCCCGAAGGCGGCAGCTACGGCGAATACATCGTCGTACTGGCCGACGGCGAAACGATCGATGCCGGCGGCGTCCACGCCACCGTCAACGCCGGCCGCGCCATGAGCCTCGATTTATTCCAGATGAAACCCTACAAACTGGACAACATTACCTTGCCGGATCGTACATACAGGTACGCGACCAGCCAGAGCCTTTCGACATTCCACCCGGACAAGACCTACTGCATGGTCAACGACGGCAAGGGGAACATCACGAAAGTGGAATTCAAGGCCGGAACGATCGCAGTGACAAAATCCGGTTCGACCTTTACGATCGAGGCCACGCTGACCACGACCGACGGCAACGAGTTCACGGCCAGCTATACCGGCCCGATCACGATCGAGGACAAGACTGCCAGTGCCATCGAGCCCCTGCCCGACCTTGAAAACGACGTCACGAACGCCACCTTCATCCGCGCCCTGGGTAAATACTATAACAACGATGCCGGCACGGCAAACGACTGCGTCGTGAACCTCTACGATGTCCAGCCGACGGTCGGCGACGATTACGACTACCTCATGGGAGCCGGACACATGGTATCGCTCTACCTCACGACCGCACTTTCCGAAGAAATGGTACTCCAGGAAGGAACCTACACCGTGTCCGACACGGGCACGCCGGGCACCTACACACCGGGCGAGCAGATGGAATTCATGGAATCCATGCTGGCCACGGGTACCTATTGCGAGGAACGCAACGCCTCCAACGAATCGGTTTACGGGTTCATCACGTCCGGCACGGTGACAATCACCAAAGTCGGCACCGACTACCGCTTCGTCCTCGACTTTACGACCGACAAAGGCCGCAAGGTCAGCGGCACCTACGAAGGCGCCGTGGAGATGAGGGACAAACGCCGGTAAGCGCATCCCCCTTCCGCAACCCGGATATTACCGGGAAAGCACACGCAGGATGTCCCCACGGGCATCCTGCGGTTGTTTATGCCCCTTCCTGCCGGCATGTATCATAGCCCGCACCCCCGCCGCACACACAAACGCCTTTCCGACACGGCGCCGCGGCACGGGATTTGCAACATACCGGGTAACTGCGGAACAGCAACCGCAGTGAGGTTTCTTCATTTATTTAAGTTTGGGTTAGTAGTTTCAGGAGGGCAATCCTCCGGAAGGCAGCAGGCAATCGTGAGATTCCCTGCTGTTTTTTTGCGCCCCTCCGCAGGCGGTCAACACGCAGGCGCAGAGGAGCCCGCGGGGCGCGGAAACGCCCGCATAAACCATGCACACGCCCGAAAAAACATCCGCCCGGCCGCGTTGCGGCATAGAAACTGATTGACGGCCAGTTGTAAAACACAATTCCACATTATGGCAAAACGTAAAAATATCACGACGACACAGCTTGCCCTGATGACCGCGGCGGCGGTTATCAGCCTGCGCGGACTCCCGATGATGGCGCAGGAGGAGCTGACGATGTTCTTCTACATCTTTTTCGCCACGTTCCTGTTCCTGATCCCGGCGGCGCTGGTAGGGGCCGAACTGGGAAGCGCCTTCGCCTCGAAGGGCGGCGGGGTCTACACCTGGGTCAAGGAGGCGTTCAACAAACACCTGGGGTTTACGGCCATCTTCCTGCAATGGATTCAGAACGTCGTATGGTACCCCACCGTGCTGGGCTTTGCCGCAGCCTCGATCGCCTATATGATCGGGATGCCCGGCCTGGCGCAGAACGGACTTTTCGTGGGGCTTTTCTCGATCGCCATGTACTGGTGCGCCACGCTGGTCACGCTGCGCGGCACCTCGGCCATATCGGGCATTACGAGCAAAGGGTTCCTGATCGGCACGGTGCTTCCCGGCATCGTCGTAATCGTCATGGCCGTCATCTGGATGGCCGGAGGCAACCCCGTCGCATTGGAGCACATCCCCGACACCGTCAGCCAGGTCGTCAATATCGACGCGGCGCACCACGTGCATCCGCGCCTCTTCCCGCACATCACGGGCATGAGCGACATCGCATTCCTGGCCGGGATACTGCTGCTCTTCGCCGGCGTCGAGGTACACGCCGTACATGCCCCGGAGCTCGATAAGCCGCAGACCCAGTTCCCGCGCGCCATGTTCCTGGCGGCGCTGATCTCGTTCGGGCTCTTCACGCTGGGTGCGCTGGCCGTGGCGATCATCACCCCCTACGACCAAATCAACCTCCAGTCGGGGCTGTTCACCACGTTCCAGATCGTCTTCGACCACTACCACATCGGCTGGCTCTCGAACGTCATGGGGCTTCTCGTGGCATTCGGCGCACTGGCAGGCGTCATGTCGTGGATTTCGGGCCCGAGCCGCGGCCTGCTGTGGACGGCCCAGGAGGGCGTGCTGCCCTGTTTCCTGCAAAAAACCAACAAAAACGGCGTACAGGTCAACATCCTCATCATACAGGGCTGCATCGTCACGCTGCTCTCGTCGCTCTACATCGTCATGGACGACGTGAGCGTGGCGTTCTTCCTGCTGAGCGCACTGACCGTAGGGCTCTACCTGGTGATGTATATGATGATGTACGCTGCGGGCATCCGCCTGCGCTACACGCAGCCCGGCCTGACCCGCAGCTACCGCGTCCCGGGCGGGAACGCCGGCATGTGGGCCATCGGGGGCATCGGGTTTCTGGCCGTGCTCTTCTCGTTCATCGTCACCTTTTTCCCGCCGTCGCAGCTGCCCGTAGGCAGCCCGGCCACCTACACATGGCTGGTAGCCGTCGGCACGCTCGTCTTCCTCTCCATGCCGTTCATCATCAGTTTCGCGATGGATCGCAGGGGCGGTACGAATACCCCGGGCACCGGGAAATGACAGCCGGCACGTCCCGGATCGCAAGAAACCGCAGGGGTCGGAGATGCCTACCCCTGCGGTTCCGTATTTTCCTCCCGACACATTCCTGCCTGCCGCTGCGGCATGCCGGAATCCCGACTCCGCCACCCCGGATACCGCGCCCTTATCCCGGGATAACCCCCGGACGCGACACCGTACCCTCTAAAACTCGACGGTGACACCCAGCGTAGGGATAAGCGACCCGCTCTGCTGCCTGATATACTTCATGCGGTAACGCTGTTCCGCCGCCGGGGCTCCGGGATTCTCCACCACGCCCGTCGACATCAGCACGTCGGGACGGCGGAGTTTGCTGCCCGTTACGTTCTGCAGGTCGATGTAAAAGCCGAGCATACAGCGGCGGAAATAGAAGGTCTTGTCGATACGCAGGTCTACCTGCGCGAAGGCGTCGAGCCGCCCGTCGTTGTAACGCCCATAGTCATAGTACGGGCGTCCCTGGGCGTCCCAGGCCTCGACCAGCGACGATTTTTCGACATCGTAGGGCGTATAGGGCGTCCCGCCCACGGCGCTCAGGCGCGCCCCGACGCTCCAGTTGCGCGGCAGGTCGTACGTACCGCTGAGGTTCGCCACGAAACGGCTGTCCCAGGCCGATACGATATACTCCGATGCGGCATCGGCACGGTACTCGCTGCGGAACAGGGTCACCGAACCGACGAGGTTGACCCTCCCGGGTATCTGCCAGCGTGCCATCGCCTCGATGCCATACGACCGCCCGACGGCCGTCGGGCGCAGCGCTTCGTTGCCGACCACGCCATAGTCGTCGCCTTTGCACGAGAGCGGGATGCCGTCCGAAACGGAAAGCGGGATATTCCCGTATTTCTTGTAGAACCCCTCGACCGAGACGACCAGGCGGTCGCGCAGGCGCCATCCGCCTCCGACGCTGAACATTCCCACACGCAGGTAGTCCAACGCCTCGTTCACCAGCACCCCGTCCTGTTTGAATCCCAGGGCCGTATAGGGCGGCAACTGGTAATAAAGCCCGGCGCTTCCGCTCAGCGACCACCCTTTGCCGAGCTGGTATGAGACCGACGCCCGGGGTGAAAGCTGACGCCAGAACCTCGCCATGCGCGCGGAATAGTCGGCCCCGTCGGCACGCACGCCGACCGATGCCGTGAAGCGCTTGTCCGCCGAGGCATAATCCGCGCCGGCGAACAGGCCCCAGCCCACGATCCCCAGCCGGGTACGATAGTCCGAGAGCGCCGCCTCATCGGTGAAAAGCCGTTGCTCGGTACGGTTCGTATAGCCCGAATAGCTCAGCTCGGCGCCTTCGCGCACCGTCCAGCGCCCCAGATAGCTGCGGTTTTCGGCGCGGAGCGTGGTCTTCTGCTCCACGGAGCGCAGCCGCAGCGTCAGGTTGTCCTCCGACGAGTCGTCGTTACCGCGGTATTTGAGGTTGCGGTTATTCAGATAAGTGTGCCCGAGCGACACGGTCTGCACATGGCGGCCCGCATAGTGGCGCCATGCGGCCCCGACGGTGAAGGTCTCCTGGCGGATGCGGGGCAGGTAACTCAGCAGGTACTCGGCGTCTTCACCCTCCTCGTCGAGGTTGAGTTTCATGTTGTCGAAGCCCGCCAGCCCCAATACCGTCAGCTCGTCGTGCTCCGAAAGGCGCGTCTTGACTTTCAGCTGCCCGTCGATGTAGTTCGGCAGGAAAGGCAGGCCGATCATCTTGAACAGCAGTTGCAGGTAAGACTGGCGCAGCGAGAAGAGGTAGGAGGTTTTCTCGCCGATATGGCCGCTCCCGCTCAGCGACACCTCCGAAGCCCCGAGCGTCGCCTTGAAAGTCTGTTTCTCGGGGTTCCCGTCCCGCAGCCGGATGTCCAGCACCGAGCTCAGCGCCCCGGAACGGTCGGCCGGGAAAGCCCCGGTATAGAAATCGATCTCGCGGATCAGGTCGGCATTGAGGATGCTCACGGGGCCGCCCGTGGCGCCCTGCGTGGCGAAATGGTTGATATTGGGGATTTCGATGCCGTCCAGATAGAACTTGTTTTCCGACGGGCCGCCGCCGCGCACGATCAGGTCGTTGCGATAGCCCACGGGCGAGAACGACACGCCGGGGTACGAACGTACGATACGCGACACGTCGCGGTTGGCGCCGGGGCTCTTTTCGATCTCCCGCACCCCGATGACCTGCAGCCCGACGGGGCTTTCGGCCGTGGCGCGGAACGGCGAAGGCACGACCGTCACGGCTTCGAGCTGCGTGGCATCCTCCTCCATTTCGATTTCGATGAACGGCGTGGCGGCCGAAACGAGGTATTCGGGCGTGACGACGGTCTTGTACCCCACGGACGAGGCCGAGAGGCGGAAAATACCCGCCCGAACCCGCTCGAGGCGGAAGCGTCCCAGCGAATCGGTCGATGCGCCGCGTTGTTCCTGCCCGACGGGCACTACAGCGGCATAGGCGACCGGCCGGCGCGTCAGGCGGTCGATCACCCGGCCGCTGACGGCATAGGCGCTGCCCTGCGCCCTTGCCGCAGAGGCAAGGCACAACGCCGCAAGGGCGAAAAAAAGTTTTATCCGCAATGCAGGAGACATGGTTTTGCAAAAGTATAAAATTAAGGCGGATTCCCGCCGATCGGGGCGACAAAATTCCGCACGTTCCCAATTTTCCCCACCGTCCTCCCACTCCAATAATAAAGCCATTTCCACCAAGATGCAATTCCGAACATTATTAATCCGATAACGGAACAAGCGAAAAGACAAGAAAAATCGCCACGGATTCACACCCCTTCCGGCAAAGGTATTATTATATTAATATAATAATAAAATCCGATGCAAGTTTTTTTTCGATTTTTTGCGTTGAAAAAATTACCATATAAAGCTTGGATTTCAACACATTATCCCTACCTTTGCCGACACGATCACGGCAGTGAACACTCCTGTCTGCGATACAGCCGGATTCGAAAGCAGGCTGTACCGGTTATTTTCGACGCAACATATACCGACCATTTTCCCGCCGGGTAAGCCGGCAAAATTGCAGTGCATACACACGCTGTCAGGGGGCCGATTCCGAATACTTTGGGTCGTTTAGAATTGATGAAACAAAACTTCAATTATAAAAAAGATAAAAGTTATGAAAAAGCAACATTACACAGCCGAAATCCCAGTTTCCAACCCGTACAATTTTGCCGCGTTCGAAGACCTGATCGCCAACATCCAGTCCGGCTACAACGAAGAAAAAAGGCTGAAGAACGCAGCTTTCGAATTTATGATCAATAAAGGCATATACGTCGATTTCCACGAATGGCTGCACAACCCCGCCCGGCAGCCCCAGAGCGAAAATATCCAGGGACGGTTCCGCATGGGTACTGCCGCGGCCACCCGGATCGCAAAATTTTTCGGGCGGTAAATGCCCCCGCGTCCGCAATGGCGCCCGGCCTGCATTTCAGAGGGCCGTTTCCATATAGCGCATCCCCGGCTACGGATCGCGTGACTACTGAAAAGGGATAGAGAATAAGCCCGTTCCGGAAACATCCGGAGCGGGCTTATCACATATAGACTGTCTTCCCGTTATTCGATCACGGGCAGGGCACGCGGCTCGCAGGCCCACCGCGTCCCGTCGATCCGGTTCCCGGAGACCGTGATGGCGAAAATATTGATGTCGGCATCCTCGGGCAATGTCAGCTTTCCGGCTCCGGGGGCGATATCGAACCCAAGCCTGTAAAGGTACGTGAAGGTATAGGCATCGTTCCGGCCGTTCATCTTGTGCCGGTGGTTCCCGATATGGGCGATCGTCCCGTCCTTGACGAACGACTTGGTCTTGTCGGCCCAGGCCCACTGAGCGCGGAAGCCCGAGTAATAGGGCACGACAGCCTCGTACTTGCGGCCGCCGACGTCAAAGACGGCTTTGCGGTCGCCCCTGGACGACGATGCGAGGATGTAGACCTTGTTATAATCGCCCTGCGGCAAATCGACCGTGACGGACTCCCTGCAGTTCAGCACGTTTTTCACGTCGGGTTCGCCGCGGCGGTATTCGATGCCGCCATGGACGATCACTTCGGGCATGAGCTCGGCAGCATAGGAGTTGCACTCCTTATCCACCTTGGCGACGGACTTGAACGGGTCGCTCGAAATGGAGTTCTGGTTTACAGGGAAATCCACAAAGGCATTCTCGATCGCAGGGGCGGCCACGGGAGCCTCCGCCAACGTGACCTTATAGGTCTTGGGAGCAAAATGCCCGGCATCGACGAGCAGCCGGTTGCCTTCGAATCGTGCTTCCCCGACAGGTTCCTCGATTCCGTTCACCTCCTCGGCCGAAACGATCCGCACGGGGAAAGCCAGCTCGGCGCCGCGCACCTCCCTGCCCGTCGTCTCGAATACACGGACGATATAACCGCTGCCGTCCTCGGCCTTCTTAAGCGCCTTGACGGCGATCTGCGGGGTCGAAGCCGCGACAAAAGAGAACCTGCGTCCCAGTTTCCCGGGATGCTTCGGCGTCGTGAAGCTGAGGAGCGGCTGATTGAGCAGCTCGCCTTTCTCCACCACCCCGGCGCGGTTATGGTCGCCATCGTGCCCGACGAGCGAGTAAGTCATCGTATGGCGTCCGAAATCCAGATCCCGTTGGTCGGCATAGCGTTTCTCGGTCGAAGGCGTATGCAGCAGACTCAGGCGCAGGGTATTGTCGGCGGGTTTGTCCCAGCCGTATTTCGAATCGTTCAGAACGGCGATGCCATAGTCTCCGTCCGAGAGGTCTGCCCAATGGTGGGCGAATGTTTCGTGCGCCCGCTGGTGGTTGGTGGGACGGCGCTGGTTGCCGATGCCGATGTCGTAGACAGCCTCCTCGGCGGAAACGGACATCGGGAATTCGGCCTTGAGCAGGGCGTCGGGCGTCTTCCAGTCAATGTCGGCCACGATATCGATACGCTCGTCGTCCCCGCCGTCGGTCAGGCGGATATACTGCACCAGCCGGGAATCGCCGTACCGCCGTTCTACTTTCAGGGAGGCCCGTGCGGCGCCGCACTCCGCCACGCTGATCCGGACATCCGTATCCACGGGTTCGGGTGTCTGGTCGAGCGTCGCCTTGTGGATCTCCCATGCCGGATAGCGGTTCGACACATTGGGGGTCAGCACCGCAAGGCGGAAGGCCCTGCCTTTTTCGACCAAATCGCGGCCGTTGCGTTTGTCGATGACCGAGGCGATGTCGCCGTTGGCATCGAGCGTCACCTTATAGACCCGGTTCTCGAGCGTATTGCCCGAAGCCCTGAGCACCTTGCCCTTGCCGGCCTTGCCGGCCCTCACGTCGTATACCGCATAGCTTACGGGTTCCATCGCGGCGGCAAACAGCACGGTCGCCCTGGCACCGTCGCGGGCAACGATCTGCGCAGGAACGGTCTTCCCGTCCGGCGCATAAACGGCCACCCCTTCGGCCTCCGCAGGCAGGTCGACCGTCGCCTCGACAAGGCTCCTGCGCGAATAAGCGGCGGGGTTATAAACCAGTACCGGACTTCCCTTCGCGCGGGTGTCCATTACGGATGCCGCAGCCCCGGCCGAGGCGAGGATCACATCGCAGAATTGCCCCTGCGCCAGGAATTCGTCGTTCCAGGAATAGGTATAAGCCTCCCAAATGCTGGTTCCCGTAAGGTCGTCGTGGAACTGGTGCCAGAGGAAACGCTTCCAGGCATCGTTAAGCGCCTCTTTCGGATAAGGTACGGCTCCCATCCAGTCGGCGATCACGGCCGAACGCTCGGCGGCATCGGCCAACTGTTCGTTACGGCGGTTGTAACGCTTCATCTCGGCCTGGGAGGTATAACAGCCCGGAGCGTGGACGTCGAGAGGCATCTCCCCGACGAACACCGGGAGTTCCGGATGGTTCCCGTAGGGCATATAATCCTCGTAGAGCTGCGAGGACGTGGCGCTGACAAGCTGCACGGGCCCCTTGCCGTTCGTAATCCCCTCCTCGAGCAGCTGGATGCTGCGGGGCAGGGCCGAGCCGCCGTGGTCTCCGGCTCCGTTCGCCAGTTTGTTGCCATAGTACCGGTAAGCGATGCCGAAAGGCGACTTCCGGGCGCTTTCGGCCAATTCCTCGTTGGCGCTCAGATCCCCTTCGGGAAACTCGTTCCACGAATAGCGTCCCGGCTCGAGCGCCACCATGATGCGGGCGCCGTCGACCCCTTCCCAGAGCCCGATCGGAAACGGGGTTTTGGAGTCGCCGACAAGCGGCTCGGTGCGCCACGACAATTTCTGCGTCGAGAAACCGATCAGGCCGCAGTGGTGTCCCAGCGTCGGCATGACCTGGCTGAATCCGAAGCAGTCGGGCAGGAACATATCCTTCGACTTGATGCCGAACTCCTTTTTATAAAACTCCTGTGCAAGCAGGATGTTGCGGATAAACGACTCCGACGACGGCATGTTCGGGTCGTTGGCCTCGAACGAAGCCCCCGAAATGTTCCATCGCCCGTCGGCTACGAATTTCCGGATGCGCTCGAAGAGGTGCGGATAGTACTCCTTGATCCATTCGTACTTGACGGCACCTTCGAAATTGAACACGTAATGCGGATATTTTTCGAGCAGCGCCAGATTCTGCACAGCCGTATTATATAGGTAATCGTCGATCGTGGCTTTCACGTCCCACCGCCACTGCGTGTCGAGATGGGAATTGGAGACCATATAGACCTTGTATTTTTTCCCGGAATCCTGCGCCGACGTATCCGACGGGCTTCCCGCCGAAAACAGCGCGAAGACGATTCCGATAAATCGCATGGTTTTCATATTTGCTTGCTTAAAAATTAAGTGATGGAAAGAAGATGGAAGTTGACCGGACTTCGACTACGTTGCGGACAAAAGTAATAAAAGGCAAGACAAATAGCAACATAAACACAACAAATAATCAAAAATAAATTTCCTTTTAATCTCTTTTTAACACCTGTATTAAAATAAAACTTATATATTTGCCATAACTTTAAAGCTAAAATACGATGGAAAAGAAATTCCGGACTCTTTCAGCCTGCCTCCGCCGCGGGAGATTATCCATCCTGTTCGCCCTGCTGTTCGCCCTGCAAACCGGCTACGGCACACCCGCTGCCGCCCAGGACACCGCCGCCGGAATCTCCGGCCAAACCTGCTCCGCGACGGCCTCTGGCAAAGTGACCGACGAAACCGGAACCCCGGTGTCCGGTGTCGTCGTAAGCGACGGCCGCAATTGTGTCGCAACCGACAAAAAAGGACGGTACACGCTCAGGTGCGACCCTTCGGCCACGCACCTGTTCATCTCAGTCCCGGCCGGATACGAGACGACAGGCCAGCAGGGATTCGGGAGCTACCCCGATTTTTACGTCCCGATCGAGCCTGCAGCCGGAAAACCGGGGAAACTCCGCGCCGATTTCAGGTTACGCACCGTACCGCAGTCCCAACAAAACTTCACCCTGTTGCTGGTCGGCGACCCGCAATCCGACAGCGACCAGCAGATCGTCCGCTATGAACGGGAGACGATCGCCGACATGAAACGCACGCTCGGCCAGGCCGGCACCTACGCGGTAGCCATCGCGCTGGGCGATGTCGTGGGCCGGGGTGACGGGCAGAGCCACCTGAAACACAAGCGGGTAATGGGAACGCTCGGGGTGCCCTATTACGCAACGGCAGGCAACCACGACAAGGATGCCATGGATTACTCCGGCGAAACCTTCTCCAAGGCACTGGGGCCGCGTTGGTATTCGTTCAATGTCGGCGACGTGCATTTCGTGTGCATGGACAACGTAGACTCTTTCGAGGAGCAAAAAAAAGGCGCGAAATACCATGCCGGGTTCTCGGACATCCAGCTGCAGTGGCTCAGGCAGGATCTCGCCTTCGTCGGCAAGGACAAAATGATCTTCCTGTATTACCACATCCCCGAGCGCGACCACACCTCGCACAGGAACCACGACGCCGTTTTTTCGCTGATAGCCCCCTATGAGAACACAGTGACCGCATGCGGCCATACCCATTTCTTCCAACCCTACATGGAAACGGAATACGGCACGTCGGAATATATCATGGGTGCGGCCTGCGGTTATTTCTGGCGGTCGCATTGCGCCGGGGACGGCGTCCCGAACGGCTATTCGGTCATGACGGTCTCGGGAACGGAGATAACCGACGCCTATTTCAAAGGTACGGGGCACAGCCGCGACTACCAGCTCCGGCTCTACCGAGGGGACGACATTTTCGGCAGCGAACGAGCCTCTTATACCTACGGGATGGGCAGCGACGTCATACTTGCCAACGTATTTTTCGCGGGCATGGGCGGCAAATGGAAAATCGAGGTATTCGAGGACGGGGAACTTTCCGGCGAAATGGAGAAAATGGATCCTTCCATCGGCGACCTCTGGATCAGGGGATATCACACCGGGGTAAAAAGTTTCCCGAAGAAGAGCGCGAGCGCACCGTGTCACCACCTGTTCAGCTACAAACTGAAAAACCCCGACGCCAAGGTAGTCGTCCGTGCGACCGACCCCTTCGGCAACACCTACACCCAGAACCGGATAACCCGGGCCGGGGATTACGGCGACGCCACCGGCGAATTCCTGCAATGCCCGGCGGACTGAAAACGCATTAAAATCGCAACCGCCCGGACAAAATCCCGGCAGTCCCGATTTTAAAATGTATATTTGTATTACGACAACCTAACCCTCGACCAGACATGAACCGTAATTTCCTTCTGCTTACCGGCCTGCTGATCTGCTGCTGCGTCCCGACAAATGACTTTATCGTCCGCACAATGCGTGGGGGGGGGATTTCCCTCTTTTAATTTCGGGAGCCGGCAACATACTGCCGGAACGAATAGTCCTGTCGGCTTCGCGCGGCGGCGAAGCCGGCAAAAACAACGCTGACCCCGCGCCGGCAACAGCGGGGATCACGCAAGCCCGAAGCCCGCGGAAAAGCAAGGCCGCACTGCCGGCCATCGCAACGGGCGCATTCCTCCTACTGGCGGCCATCTCGCTCGCCCTCAGGCAAAAACACCAAATCAAACGGTTGCGTGCGCAGCATGCGCAAACCGACGCCCGGCTGCACGAACTCAGCGAACAGCTCGCCGCAAGCAGCCTCCGCCACGAAACGGCCACCCGGGAACTCTCCCAGGCCAATACCATCAAAGACAAATACCTGCGTTACTACATGCAACGCAGCACGTTCTACATCAACAAATTAGAACGTCACCGCACACACCTCTACAAGACTGCGCTCTCGTACGGGCAGGAGCGCCTTTTGCGTGAGTTGCGCTCGCCTACGCCCATCGAGCAGGAATACAAATCGTTCTTCCACGAATTCGACCGGGTATTCCTTTCGCTTTATCCCGACTTCGTGGAAAAGGCCAATGCCCTGCTGCGGGACGGGGAGCAAATGAAAACGCCCGGCCTCAACACCGAATTCCGGCTGCTGGCCGTGATCCGGCTGGGCATCACGGGCAACAGCGAAATCGCCCAGTTCCTGCATATCTCCATAAATACGGTCTACACCTACCGCAACCGGCTGCGGAACGCGGCAAAATGCCCGCCCGCCGAATTCGAACGCCGGATCATGGAGATCGTCTGACAGCCTGAAATCCCGCGCCGGCAATTCATACGGAATTCATATAATAACACCCGGCCTACGGAAATAACATGCTATTTACCAGAATATTGGCTGAAATACGCATTCATATTTCATTTTGATGCTGTTGACACACATTTCCCAAAAGCATACTTTTACAAACAACAAAGCGGCACTTCCTCTGAAATAAACACAAAAGAGCACGATAGGAAATCGAATATATTTCTCTTTAATCTTCATTTGTCTTTCATTCAATATCTTTTCATCAACTTTTAAAATACGGACATGCCTATGACAAAGTAAAGACTGCGACCCCGGACTTTTACGACTACGAACCATTCATTCATCCAAATATTCAACCCTAAAACTTTCATTTATGAGAAAATCTCTTCATTTTCTTATTTACATGCTTTTTGCCGCACCGCTATTGCTGTCCAGCTCCTGCGGCATCGAGGATGTAGAGGCAGAAGACGGTGCGATCGTATTCGAACTCTATGACGCGGAGGGCAACCTGATCGAGGGCCTCCAAAGCATGCGGTTCGGCACGACGGCCACTTATACCTTAAAGAGTGCATTCGTCACTTATACAGTGGCCACCCCGCCCACGGGCTGGAAATGCACCGTGATCCCCAGCTCCCGGAGCTGTTCGGTCACCGCGCCCCCCGCTTCCGATCTGGGAGCCAAAGCCAGCGGCGACGTGGTCATCGAAATACAGTCTCAGGCCGGCCGCACGGAGACCTATACGCTCGCCGTAGCCGCCCTGGAAAACGACATCACGCTCACATTCGACGAAGAGACAACCTCGAAGACCCATGTATTCTCCTACGGGAAGAGCATGGAATTCGAATTCACCAGCGAGAACACCGCGTCGCTCGACGTAAGCGTCCCCAAGGGATGGACTTACACGGCCGATGTCGATGCGGGCCTGCTGACCGTCACCGCGCCCACGCAGGAGGAGGCCGACCCGGCCATGGAAGGCAGCGTCAAGGTTACGCCGCTGAGCGTCCGCGGGACGGCCGGCGAGGGTGCGTCGATCCCCGTCGAACTCTCGACCAAGTTGCCGATCATCTCCTTTGCCGAGGCCGATTACAAATTCGCCTTCGGCGAGCAGCGCGACATCCCCTGTACCGTCACCAACGTAGCCACGTGCGACATCACGGCGCTCAAAGGCTGGGACATCGCACTCGACATCGAAAATTCGGTGCTCAAAGTCACGGCTCCGGCCGACGGCGCGGACTGCACCGGTGCGGGCACGATAGAGTTCGCAGCCGTTTCGGCGGAAGAGCTCACGGCATCGTTCAGCGTCCGCCTGAGCTGGAAGGGCATCTCGACCCCCGAAGAGTTCGTAGCCTTCGGCAACGCGGTGACCGAAGGGGCGCCGCTCGATGCCTACACCAACGGCGGCAGGATCGTCCTTGTCAGCGACATCGACCTGAGCGCCCTTACCCAAAACAGCTTCGTAGGCTCGGCCGCCAATCCGTTCAAAGGGACTTTCGACGGCCTGAACAATACGATCACCGTCAAGCTGGCGGATCAGGATTCGAAGGAACTCGGCCTGTTCCACACGCTCGACGCAACGGCCGAAATAAAGAACCTCTCGCTGGCGGGCAGCATGTCCGTATCGCAAGCCACCCCGGTAGTAGCCGGCACGCTGGCCGTCTATAACAACGGCGCGGCACTGACGAAAGTCACCAACAAGGCCACACTGTCCTTCTCCGGGGCGAAAACCGTTGCCACGGCAGGTTATCTCGGCGGGCTGATCGGCCTGGCCAACGTCGGTTCGGTCTACACCGATTGCCACAATACGGGCGAATTCATCATCACGGGGACAGCCCGGACGGAGTTCATCGGCGGCATCGTCGCCGGCACCGCGGACAAAACGGAAGGGTCGCTCGTGAACTGCACGAACAAAGGCAATTTCAGCTTCGACTTCCCGGGCGCCGTCGACACCGGCCAATACGGAGGATTGTTCGGCCATGCCGAGAAATCGAACTGGACGTTCAGCAACTGCACCAACGAAGGCACCTTCACCGTCACCTTCGCCGATCCGGGGCACCAGTTCCACTCGCTGGGCGGTATCCTGGCCACCGGCTACGGCGTGTTCGACAATTGTGTCAACAAGGGCAAGATCACGTTCAACAACTCCAACGGCACGAAATATCGCCGCACGGGCGGTATCGTAGGCTGCGTCGGATCGGACGCAGGCCTGGGTTATACGCTCAGGATGACCAACTGCCGCAACGAGGCCGACATCGCGGCTTCGACGGCATCGGTCGGCGGTCTGATCGGCATTGCCGAAAAGGTGGCGTCGCCGGCCCTGATCGAAAACTGTGTAAACACGGGTAACATGACCAGCCCCACGATGGCCGACTACGACCTCTTCTACATGGGCGGCATCGCCGGCAAGGTCGCCGGAGCCTTCACGTTGAAAAACTGCATCAACCGCGGCAACCTCACGGCGGCCGTCGAGCGCGACATCGCGGGTATCGCCGTATCCGGAGACGACAATGCCGTTTTCGACGGTTGCGAGAACTACGGCGACATTACGGCAGTGGCCAACCACAAAACCGACAAATGGCGCCCGATCGTGGCCGGCATCGTCGCCATAGAAAACGACAAGGTCACCACGATCACGAACTGCACCTGCAAGTGCACCATCGATGCGACGCTCTACCAGGCGACCAGCGTCGGAGCGGTCTATGTCTTCCAGAAAACCTGGGAAAAGGGTGTCGAAGATAAGAAGACCGTATGCGACGAGGCTTCCAAAACCAATTCGGCGGAAACGACAATCAGAATCACGACAAGAGAGTAAAACCCAATAAGAATACAATACGGTTATGAATAAATATCATATTATAACACTGATATTGTGTCTGTTTTGTCTGGGAGGGGCCGCCACGGCCTCTCCGGACAGGACGGCAGCCGCCCCGGACACCCAGGCGCGTTCTTCGCAGCTAAAGGTCTCGGGTATCATCAAGGATGACGCGGGAAGCCCGCTGATCGGCGTGACCATCGTCGTCAAAGGCACCTCCTCGGGCAGCGTATCGAACTCCGACGGCAGCTATACGATCACGGTTCCCTACGCCGAAGCAACGCTGATGGTCTCCTACATCGGCTATGCCCCGCAGGAGATAAACGTAAACAACCGCACGAGGATCGACATCACGATGGTCGAGGACAGCAAGGCGCTCGAAGAGGTCGTGGTGGTAGGTTACAACGTACAGAAGAAGGAGACCATCACCGGTTCGATCTCGACGATCACCACCAAAGACCTCAAGCAGTCCCCCACGGCCAACATCAACAATGCGCTGGCCGGGCGCATGCCGGGCCTGCTGGTCAACCAGTTCAACGGCGGCGAACCGGGTAACGACGCCGCACAGCTCAACATTCGCGGTAAATCGACCTACGGCAAGTCGGACGTGATCATGATCGTCGACGGTATCGAGCGCGACATGAGCTACCTCTCCCCGGACGAGATCGAGACCTTCACGATCCTCAAGGACGCCTCGGCGACGGCACCCTACGGTATCCGCGGCGCCAACGGCGTGATCATCGTCACGACCAAGCGCGGCCGAAAGGCGAAAAACCGACCGTCGATTTCAAGGCGTCGGTCGGTGTCAGCGAACCCATCCGTTACCCCGACTACCTGGGTTCGGCAGACTATGCGACCCTCTACAACGAGGCGTTGCTCAACGACAACCCCTCGCTGGATCCCGGCTCGGCATCGCTCTTCTCCCAGGAGACGATCAGCAATTTCCGCCGCGCCAAGGGCGACAACTCCGACGGCCTGGGCTACAACTGGGATTACTTCGACTACGCATTCAAACCGTCGATCCTCCAGGATTACAGCCTTTCGGTACGAGGCGGCACCGACCGCGCCCGTTATTTCATCCTCGGCAGCTACTATAACCAGGGCGGCAACTACAAGCATTCGAACTCCGACAACGTCAACAAGTTCCTGCGCTATAATTTCCGCGCCAACGTCGATGTCGACGCCACCAAGCGGCTGAAGATCTCGGTCGACCTGGGCGCCCGCGTCACGGAATACAACTACCCGGGCGCCACGGCGGCCAACATCATCTCGCTGGCCAACACGCAGCCCCCCTACCTGCCGATCATCCTGCCCAACAACCACAACGACGTCAACCAGGCCGATTTCGAGGAGAACGGCGGCTACCTGCTCTATGCCGACAACGACTACCGGTACAACATGCTCGGGCAGCTCAACCGCACCGGCTTCAGCAAACGTACGCGCCGCTACCTGCAGGGATCGTTCAAACTGAGCCACGACCTGGACTTCATTACCAAGGGCCTGAGCGTCGCCGCGCAGTTCTCCTACGACACCTACAACCAGCACACCATCAACAACAGCGTGCCGACCCACAGCACGGGCAACCTGACCTACCCGGGCTATTCGACGTGGATGCTTCCCACCGAATACAGTATCGACGAGTGGAAGAACAACGCCGACTACTGGATCAAGAACGGCACCTATGTAACCGCCAACCAGCGAACCACGGACGATGCGCAAAGCAACAGCATCAGCCACGGCTCGCCCGAAGGGACGTCGCGTTTTCAGGCGCGCCTGGACTACGCCCGCAAATTCGGCGACCACAACGTGTCGGGCATGCTGCTCTTCTACCTGCAGAACAAGGTCATCAGCAACCAGGTTCCCTATCGCTACATGGGATTTTCAGGCCGCGCGACCTACGACTACCGGAACAAGTACCTCTTCGAGTTCAACATCGGTTACAACGGCTCGGAGAACTTCGCCCGCGGCAAGCGCTACGGCGTATTCCCGGCAGGCGCCGTCGGCTGGGTCATCACGCAGGAGCGATTCATGAGGGACGTAAAGTGGCTCGACCACCTCAAGCTGCGCGCATCGTACGGTCTGGTGGGTAACGACCAGCTTTCGGGCAACCGTTTCTCCTACCTGCAATACTACAAGTCGTCGGACGGCATGACCACCTATTTCGGCGAGACCGAGGCCGGCTATACCAGCTACCTGGTCGAGGGCGTGTTCGCCAACCCGAACCTGACGTGGGAGAAGGCCCGCAAGTTCAACTTCGGTATCGACGCCCAGTTCTTCAACCAGCGGCTGACCTTCACGCTCGATGTCTTCAAGGAGCACCGCTACGACATCCTCACTTCGCTCTCGGGGGATGACAAGGTCGGGTTCCCCTACATCGTCGGGCAGGTCGCCCCGATCGTCAACTCGGGTATCGTCGACAACCACGGCGTCGAATTCGAAATCGGCTGGAACGGTCATATCGGGCAGCATTTCCGCTATTACATCCGCCCGAACTTCACGTTCGCACGCAACAAGATAAAATACTGCAACGAAATCTCCTACATCGACAACAACGGCCGTGACTGCCCGTGGCGTTACCAGACCGGCAAACGCCTCGATGAGAATTTCTGCTACATCTTCGACCACTTCGTGGCCGACCAGGGTGAGGCCGACCGCCTGAACGCGATGAACGGCGGCAGCGGATTCGCCATCTGGGGCCCCGTACAGCCGGGCGACGTGGTCTACAAAGACCTCAACGGCGACGGCGTGGTCAACAACTACGACCGTGCCGCCATCGGCAACCCCCGTACGCCCGAGATCCAGTTCGGTATTCCGCTGGGACTCTCCTACAAGGGCTTCGACTTCAGCATGCTGTGGCAGGGCTCGGCACTCTGCTCCGTACAGCTGAGCGGCCCGGCCGTATGGGATTTCCCGCTCTACGACCAGTCGCGTATCGGCAAGGTGCGCCGGATGCACCTCGACCGCTGGACGCCCGAAACGGCAGCTACGGCGAAATACCCCGCTCTGCACTACGGCATCCACAACAACAATAAACAGCAGTATTCGAGCCTCTTCCTCTACGACGCTTCGTACATCCGCCTGAAGAACGTCGAGATCGGTTACACGCTGCCCAAAGCCTGGACTTCGAAAGCCGGCATCCAGAACGTCCGCATCTACGTGCAGGGACAGAACCTGCTCACGTTCGACAACCTGGGCGACGTCGACATGGATCCCGAGATCAAGAACGGCGACGGCAGCTGGTTCCCCGTACAGCGTGTCATCAACATCGGCCTTAACATGACATTCTAACCCAACAAAAACCAATGACAATGAAAAAAATCTTATATCTGCTCTGTAGCTGCTTTGCAGTCACGCTGATGGCTTCCTGCGAGGATTTCCTCGACAAGACCCCGCAGGGCGACAAAACGGATCAGGACATATTCTCGCGTTTCAACGAGACTGAAAGCCTGATCAACCGGCTCTACTTCTACGCCCGCGCCGCCGACCAGCCGCTCGTGCACATCCGTTTCTTCAGCGACTCTGCGCTCACGGACGAATGCGAAGGCTCTTCGGCCGAGAACGGATGGTCCAACAAGTTCAACGACGGCGACTGGGAACCGGGTTCCCAGCTCTACACCTCGTGCAACGCCACGACCAATGCGGGTGCCTGCCACACCTTCTGGCCCAAACTCTACGAAGACATCCGCTGTGCCAACGTCATCCTCGAAGGTATCGAGAAGTACAACACCCCGGATTCCGAAGCACGCCCCGGCACGCTCTCGCAGCGTATCGGCGAGGTGCTCTTCATCCGCGCCTACCTGCACTACTGCGTGCTGAAAAGCTACGGCGAATGTCCCTACGTCGACTATACGGTAAACCCCAACGCACTGCCGCCGTTCGAACGCGAGAACATCCATACGATCGTCGAGAAGATCTGCCGCGACTGCGACGAGGCCTATGCCCGCGTCCCGGCGCAGAACCTGATGGATCAGTTCGGCCGCGTGGAGAAAGGCGCCTGCCTGGCGCTGAAGGCCATGGCGCTCTGGATCGCAGCCACGCCGCTCTACAACGGGTCGACGCTCAAGGGCGACACCCGCAACTATGCGTCGGTCTACCAGTCGTACGACCCCGCGCGTTGGGACGCCGCAGCCGCGGCCGCCAAGGCCGTGATGGATTTCGAGGCCGAGGGACAGAAACGCTACTCGCTCTACCAGGGTTCGCCCAAAAGCCAGACGACCGACTCGGGCGGCACGGATCAGAGCAACGGCGCGGTTTACAGCCGCCTGTGGGAGCTGTTCCACCGCACGATGAACGACGCCAAGAAAGCCGAATGGATCTTCTTCCACCTCCACTGCAAGACCGTGGGTTACCACAACGACATGTACCCGCCTTCGGCGCAGGGACAGGCACGCGAGGTTCCCGTACAGGATCAGGTGGACGAATACGAGGTGATCGGCCCCGACGGCTACGGTTATCCGATCTATGCGCTCAAGCAGAACCACAAGGCGCTCTACGGCAGCCTGATCTCCGAGGAGGACATGGCCAAGGCCTATGACGACGGCAACCCCTATGTCAACCGCGACCCGCGTTTCTACCGCGACATCATCTACCACGGATCCATGTTCAAGGGCAAGTGGATCAACACGGCCACCGGTGCCGACGCCATCAACGCCGCCAACTCCACGTCGACGGGCTACTTCACCCGCAAATATTTCGACGGCTATTACACCAAGGGCATGTCGGGCAACTGGAACTTCGATGCGCCGCTGATCCGCCTGGCGACGATCTACCTGGTCTATGCCGAAGCGGTCACCCGCTCGAAGGGCGCCACCCCCGAGGTCTACAACCTGATGAACGAGCTGCGTGCCCGTTCGTTCATGGCCCCCATCCCGCCGGCCGCGCAGACCAACAAGGAGTTACTGCTCGACTACATCCTGCGCGAACGCCGCGTAGAGCTCTACCACGAAAAGAGCCGCTTCTTCTCGACGCGGTTCTACCTCGAACCGACCAGCCCCGAAGAACTGGCCAAGGATGCCCAGTGGAGTTCGATCCAGGGGACGAACGACCAGAAGGCACAGTTGTATTTCGACAAATACGGCGCCTACCCCAAGACGCAGCACCGCATCTGCGGCATGCGCCCCGTGGAAGACCCCAACGGCAAGATATCGATATCCGGCAAGACCTACCGCATGGAACGCTTCTGGAAGGAGAACCGCGTATTCCTCGAGAAGCACTACCTCTTCCCGATCCCGACCGAAGAGTTGCAGCGGGCCAACATTCCGCAAAACCCCAACTGGTAATTGACAATCACCGACCCGACCGCCCGAACCGGCGGTCGGGTTGACAGTAAAACAAACTATGAAAAACGATTCAATCTTCACATGGTTCCGCCGGAAACTCCGCCTCCCGGCCGCAGCACTGGTAGCTGCGGCAATGATGGCTTGCGGCGGAGACGACAAAATGATCACCGAACTGCCCAAACCCGGCGGCGATGACGACGGGGGCAAAACGGAGATCACGCCCGACAAGGGCATCACCCTCTACGGGCTGGTAAGCGACAAGGAGGGCAACCCCCTCGAAGGGGTCGTCGTAAGCGACGGGTACAGCGTCGTGGCGAGCGATAAGAAGGGCGTCTACCAGATCGTGCGCGACCCCAACGCCAAGCACGTATTCATCTCCGTGCCTTCGGGGTACGAGATCCCGGCACAGGCGAACTTCGGCTCCTACCAGGGTGCCTACCAGGCGGCCAACTCCGTCACCGGCAGCAGTTCGAAACCCTACCGGGCAGACTTCACGCTTAGCAAGCTCGCCCAAAGCGACAAGCGGTTCCTGCTCTTCGGGCTGGGCGACCCGCAGCCCGACAACAACGACCATATACATCGGTTCCGCACGGAAACGGTACCCGACGTGAAGAAGATCGCCGCCAAGTACTCGATCCCGATGGTCGGCATCGCCCTTGGCGACATCCTGGGCAAGGGCGACGCCCAGACCTTCACCTCGATGAAACGCGCCTTCGGTGAAACGGGCGTCCCGTTCTTCACCACGATCGGCAACCACGACAAGAGTTCGGTGGACTATACGGGTGACACCTACCGCGACGTGCTCGGGCCGCGCTGGTACTCGTTCAACCGCGGCGACGTGCATTTCATTGCGATGGACAACATCATCTTCACCGGCACGGACTACACGGGCGGCTTCACCGACGAGCAGGTGGCATGGCTGGAGAAAGACCTGAGCTTCGTCCCGACGGATAAAATGGTAATCCTCTACTACCACATCCCGCTGCGCGACAACACGGGCTACCTCAACCGCAAAAAGGTGCTCGACATGATCTCCAGGTATAAGAACCCCACCCTGATGTGCGCCCATACGCACTATTTCCAGCCTTACCACATGCGCTCGCACAAACTCTTCGAACGCATCCACGGCGGCACGTGCGGTTATTTCTGGCGTTCGACATGCGGCGGCGACGGCACGCCCAACGGCTTCATGGTCTACGAGATCGACGGCACCGAAATCATCGACACCTATTTCAAGGCCTCGCAGCGCGCCGACGATTACCAGATCCGGCTCTATCGCGGCAACGCCGAGTTCGCAGGCCCCTATGCGACCTACAAATACGATGTCGGGGCGGACGTAGTCGTAGCCAACGTCTTCACGTCCGGGATGGACGGCACGACCTGGAAAGTCGAACTGTCCGAAGACGGCGGCAAGACGTGGAGCGTTATGACGGAGATGTCGCAGAGCTACGGCGACCGCTGGATCCGCGGCTACCACATCGGGGTCGAGAAACATCCGGTGGAAAGCGGCACCAGCCCCTGCTACCACCAATACCAGTGCAAGCTGAAAAATCCCGAAGCGACCGGCATCGTGGTTCGTGCGACCGACAGTTTCAACCATGTCTACACACAGACGCGCTTCAACGAAAGCAACGATTTCACCGAGGCCGAGGGTTATTGACCCTCCCGGCCGTATACATCGAGCGGGCTGCCCTTTTTGCGGGGCGGCCCGTTTCCGTCAGGCATACCATGAAACCCCGCGGAAATCATGGACGAAGCGAGCCGGCACACCGAAGCACCGGCCGCCCAGACCGTTCCGCATTCGGTGCGCCGTATATGAAGTGCGCCGCGAAAACAGCAGGGTTCCTGTACCGCATGTTCAGGAAAAGATCCGAAGCCGAAGACGCCGCACAAAGACATAATTCCTTCCGTCCGTCTTTACAGACACGAATCATCAGCGGGTGCGCTCCGTTTGCAAGCATTTTTGATTTGTAACACAAGATGCTAATACTTGCTGCCATGTGGTTTTCTGGTTTAACTCCCGGTTTAACTCGAAAGCTAAAAACAGCAGTAAACCACGAAAACAGCACATATGAAAAAAGCAGCTACATTGCTGTAACTGCTTGATTTTCATTAGTGGGAACATGCGGATTTGAACCGCAGACCTCCTGCTTGTCGAGCAGGCGCTCTAAACCAACTGAGCTATGCTCCCGGCACAAAAAAACCACTTGCATTACTGTAAGTGGCTGATTTTCAGTTGTGGGAGCTGAGGGATTCGAACCCCCGACCCTCTGCTTGTAAGGCAGACGCTCTGAACCAGCTGAGCTAAGCTCCCGTAGTGAATGGCTTGGGACTGCAAAGGTAATTCAAAATACATGAACTCCAAATTTTTCATCGAAATTTTTCATTCTTTTTATCACCTACCCTGCAGGCGTTTCTGAAAGAACCTTACGCAACCCTCGCGCATCTGCGCCTGAACAAGGACTTGAACCTAGGACCCCATGATTAACAGTCATGTGCTCTAACCAACTGAGCTATTCAGGCATTCGGAAATCGGTTTTTCAACCGTTTCGGAGTGCAAATATATAGCAAAATTTCATTCCCGCAAAATTATTGCACGATTTTTTCTCAAAAAATGTACCTTTGCATCATAGACACCAATCAGCACCATGACGGCACGACGACATATCCTCCTCACACTCTTGGCCCTTTGCGCTTTCGCAACGGCGGCGCAGGCACAACTGGTCTTTACCCCCGACACCTGGGATTTCGGCACGATCCGCGAAACCGACGGCCGCGTGAGCCATACGTTCACGGGCGAGAACCGCGGCAATACGCCCGTGGTGATCCTCGACGTGGTCACCACCTGCGGCTGCACGGTACCCCAATTCACCAAGCGTCCGATCCGCCCCGGCGAGAAAACCACCGTCAAGGTGACATTCGACCCGGCCAACCGCCCCGGCGCCTTCACCAAGGAACTGGGCGTCTACTCCTCCGAGCGGAAAAAGGTCGCCACGCTCACCATCCGGGGCAATGTCACGCCGCGCATGAAATCCACCGAGGAGCTCTACCCGGTCGATGCGGGCGGAGGGCTGCGGCTCTCCACGACCCTCAACGCCTTCTCCTACATCCGCCCCGGGCAACAGGTACAGTCCGCCATCGGCTATGCGAACACCTCGGGCAAAACCATCCGGCTCGAACTGCGCCCGCTGGAATCGAGCGGGCTGCTGACGGTGACCGCCCCGCGCGAGATCGCACCGGGCGAACAGGGATCGATCAACGTTGCCTACCTCATCCCCGAGACCGATCCCCGCTACGGCACGCTGCGCGACGCCCTCGAGGTGCGCGTCGACGGCCGCACCAACGGCACGGCGATCGTCACCCACGGCATCGGCATCGACCGGACGCCAACAGGCGCCGAAGGACAAAACGCCCCGAAAGCACAGATAATCGAAAATATTATTAAATTTGGCCCGGTAAAGCATGGTGCCCCCAGGCAGGAACGCACCTTTACGCTCTCGAATACGGGCAGTGCCGAACTGGTCGTGCGCGCCGTCGAAACCAACGGCAGGATCGCCACGACGCTCGTCCCCGGACAACGCATCCCGGCGGGCAGTTCCTTCACGGCGAGGGTGTCCATCGACCCGGGCGAACAGGATTTCGGCGTGCTGACCGATTTCGTGATGATCGTCACCAACGACCCGCTGCGCCCGATGCGGAGGCTGAGGGTGACGGCCATCATCGAAGAATAACGACAAAATGCGGCTCCCGCCCGACGGCAGCGGCCGGAAAAAATATATTGATGTACCCGATACTTGAAAAAAGACTCCTCGCCGAGGGCATCTGGCTGATGCAAGTCCTCGCACCGCGCGTCGCACATTCGGCGCAACCCGGGCAGTTCGTCATCGTCCGCGCCGACGAGCACGGCGAACGCATCCCGCTCACGATCTCGGACTACGACCCCGCGCAGGGCAGCGTCACCATCGTGACGCAGGCCATCGGCGCCTCGACACGCAAAATATGCTCGCTGGATGCGGGCGATGCCTTCGCCGATTTCGCAGGCCCGCTGGGACACCCCTCGGAATTCGTAACGATGCAGCCCGGCGAGCTCCGCAGGCGGCGCTACCTCTTCGTAGCGGGCGGCGTGGGCACCGCCCCGGTCTACCCCCAGGTCAAATGGCTCCGCGAGCACGGCGTCGCGGCCGATGTCATCATCGGCGCCAAGACCCGCGACATGCTCATCTATACCAACGCCATGCGTGCCGTAGCCGAAAACCTCTACATCGCCACCGACGACGGTTCGGAAGGGTTCAAGGGGCTCGTCACGCAGCTCGTCGAGGAGCTGGTCGAAAAACAGGGCCGGCATTACGACGAATGTGTCGCCATCGGGCCCATGGTCATGATGAAATTCGTGGCGCTCACCACAAAAAAATACGGGCTCAGGACAACCGTGTCGCTCAACGCGCTGATGGTCGACGGCACGGGCATGTGCGGCGCCTGCCGCGTGACGGTCGGCGGCAGGACGCGTTTCACCTGCGTCGAAGGCCCCGAGTTCGACGGCCACGAGGTCGATTTCGACGAAGCCATGCGCCGGCAGGGCATGTACCGCACGCAGGAACAGCGCGCCGCGGCCATCGAGGCCGAACGCGCCGCCGGGCACCAATGTAAAATAGGACTGGATAAATAGACACCGCCCGGGACGCACACCCCGGGAATCCCCAAAGCATACACGACAATGGCAAACAAGATACCGCGCGTCCCCGTGCGCGAACAAGACCCGCAAATCCGCGCGACCAACTTCGAGGAGGTCTGCTATGGTTACGACCTCGACGAGGCAAGGCTGGAAGCGTCGCGCTGCCTGCACTGCAGGAATCCCCGCTGTGTGGCTGCCTGCCCCGTCAGCATCCGCATCCCCGACTTCATCGGAGCCTTGCACACCGGGGAGTTGCAGCAGGCCGCCGACATCATCGCCGGCGACAGTTCGCTGCCCTCGATCTGCGGCCGCGTCTGCCCGCAGGAATCGCAGTGCGAAGGCTCTTGCATCCTGGGCATCAAAGGCGAACCGGTCGCCATCGGCAAACTCGAACGCTTCATTGGCGACTGGAAGCTCGAACACGGCGCCGCCGCGGCACAGACCGCACCCCGCAACGGGTACAAGGTCGCCGTCATCGGCAGCGGCCCGGCCGGGCTGGCCTGCGCGAGCGACCTTGCGAAACTGGGCTATGAAGTCAAGATCTTCGAGGCGCTGCACAAGGCGGGCGGCGTACTGGTCTACGGCATCCCCGAGTTCCGGCTGCCCAAGGAGCGCATCGTGGCACGCGAAATCGCCGAGGTCGAAAAACTGGGCGTAGAGATCGAGACCGACGTCATCGTCGGCCGCACCGTGACCATCGACTCGCTGCTGGACGAAGAGGGCTACGCCGCCGTGTTCATCGGCTCGGGTGCCGGGCTGCCCCGCTTCATGGGCATCCCGGGCGAGAACCTCAACGGCGTGGTCTCGGCCAATGAATTCCTCACGCGCGCCAACCTGATGCACGCCTACGACCAGGCCTACGACACCCCGATCTACGTCGGCAAACGGGTAGTGGTGGTCGGCGGCGGCAACGTGGCGATGGACGCCGTACGCACGGCCAAGCGGCTGGGTGCCGAGGCGACGATCGTTTACCGCCGCAGCGAGAAGGAGCTCCCGGCACGCGCCGAAGAGGTACACCACGCCAAGGAAGAGGGCATCTGCTTCAGGATGCTCACCAACCCCACCGAGGTGCTCGGCGACGAGCGCGGCTGGGTGACCGGCATCCGGTGCGTGGAGATGGAGCTGGGCGAACCCGACGATAGCGGCCGCCGCTCGCCCGTCGTGAAGGCCGGCTCGGAGTTCGGGATCGCCTGCGACGTAGTCGTCATGGCACTGGGCACCTCGCCCAATCCGCTGCTGGCCGCCACAACCGCAGGGCTCGAAACCAACCGGCGCGGCTGCATCACCGCCGACGAACGCGGCGCCACGTCACGCGAAGGGGTTTTCGCGGGCGGCGACGCCGTGACGGGAGCCGCCACGGTAATCCTGGCGATGGGTGCCGGCCGCACGGCGGCAAAGGCCATCGACGAATATATCCGAAAGCGTTAAACCTTTAAAACACCATACGAACGATGAAACGCATGAAAATCATGGTCGCGGCCATCGCCTTGTGCGGCCTGGCAGCCTGCAGCGACAACACCCCCAAGAGCTTCACCGGCACCATCACCGATGCGTCGATGAACACCGTAACCGTCGAAAATGCCGAGGGGACATTCACCTTCTCGACCATGGATGCCGACAAAAGCGAGGCCAACGGCCTGCTGCTGGGAGCGCCCGTCACGGTCAATTACAGCGGCAAACTCGAAGAGGGCGCGGCCGCCTCGAAAGTGGCCACCGACCCCACCTATGCCGAGGCTGTCGGCAATTGGACGATGCCCGACCCGATCGACCCCGATGGCGTCATGGGCATCCGGATCATGGTCGAAGGAGAGGCGCAGTCGATCAACATGGCCACGCTGCGCTACGCGTCGTGGGAATTGCAGGGCGAAGCCGGCAAAATCCTGCTCAAAGGCCAAAGTATCGGCAACGGTCAGACCATCGACTTCACCGAAACGGCCACCATCGCCAAGGATGCCGACGGCATCTATACGCTGACGATCGAGAGCAACGGCGCCGTCTACACCAAAGCCAACGAATAGCCGCAGCCCCCTGCGGTCACACGCGCCTTCCGCAATCCCGGAGGGCGCGTTTCATTTACCGGAGGGCGGCCCCGCAAACAGTTCCGGGAAACGGCTTGTCCAAATAGGTTTTATTCGTTAAATTTGAATCCGTCAACCACACTGCAACTATGGCCAGAATACTCTTCGCAGCCCTGCTGCTCCTGTTCACCCTCCCGGCCGCGGCACAAACGCCCGGCGACTCCATCGCCTTCGTCACCGCCGACTGGCATACCACCGACCTCGGCCGGGGTGCCGCGTGCCGCTACGCCCAGGTCGAGATGTTCGGTTCGCGGCAGAGCATCTCGGTCGTCAGCTACCCCGCACGGCACTTCGCCACGCAGATCGTACAGCTCGACGGCAAGGGTGAAACCACGGGCCGCATGGGCGAAGCCGCCGACGCCACAGCAGCCATCAACGGCAGCTATTTCAACATGAAAACCTTTACGCCCATCACCTTCGTGATGGTCGACTGCCGGGTATTGGGCCGCACGACGCCCGGCGAACTCATGCGTACCAACGGCATCATCGCCATCCGGGACAAACAGGGTCACGACGTCGCCATTTTCGCCTGCGACACCACCCAATACCCCCGCATAGCCCGCCGCTACCGCGCGGCGCTCGCAGCCGGCCCCCTACTGGTCAGCGGAGGCAAGATCATCGAATACGACTCCGGCGACAGCTTCTATACCCACCGACACCCGCGTTCGCTGATCGGCAAGCGCCCGAACGGCGAAGTGGTGATGGCCGTGATCGACGGCCGCGCCAAAGGTCAGGCCGCAGGTGCTACGATCGCCGAAACGGCTTACATCGCCCGCCTGCTGGGGCTCACGGACGCCCTCAACCTCGACGGCGGCGGTTCTTCGGCACTCTGGACGGCACAGGAAGGGGTGGTCAGCCACCCCAGCGACAACCGCCGCTTCGACCATGCCGGCGAACGCGCCGTGCCGAACGGCATCGTCGCCCGTCCGCGGAAATAAAGGGGCAGTCCTGAAAAGGTGCCCGGCACAGAGTAGTCACAAAAAAACAGCCCTCCTGATCCGGAGGGCTGTTCGCATATCCACGGCGAACCTATTCACCGACCATTTCGGCCACCCGCTCCGCAATCATGGCGGGCGTCACGGCATACAGGCAGCGGTAATCCCCGTAACGGCACGGCTTGTTCCCGAAGACCGAACAGGGACGGCATTCCATATCGGCCTGCAGGATGCCGCGCGGGTCGCAGCCATAGCCGAAGAACCCCAGCCCGGGATGGGTAGCGCCCCATACCGACACTACGGGCGTCGCCACGAGCGAGGCCATGTGCATGACGAGCGAGTCCATCGCTACCACGCAGTCCAGGTTGGCGATCAGGTCTAATTCGCCGTCCATCCCGACCCGTCCGAACAGCGCCGTCACATTGGGGTGCGCACGCTCCATTTCCTGCGCGAACTCCGCTTCGGCTCCGCCTCCGCTGTGTATGAACACCCGGTCATAGCGTTCGGCCAACAGACGCACCGCCTCCCGCCCGAGCGCCGTAGGATAGGTTTTCCCCTGCTGCGCCGAAAACGGCGAGAAGCCGATCCACGTGCCCGTCTTCTCCCCCATCGGGTTGGGACGGCAGCGCCGCAGGGCCGGCACGGGGTCGTCGAACACAAATCCCAGTTTCCGGAACACGTCGCAATAACGGACGACGGTATGCTTGGCGGGCTTCACGTCGCGGCCGCCCTTGCGGATAAACTCCTTTTTCTCCTCGCGCCCCTTCTCGATGGCCGCCACGGGGACTCCGCGCAGCCACAGGGCGGTGCGGAACATCACCGAGCGCAGCACGCCGTGCACGTCGGCCACGGCATCCACCCCCAGGCGCCGCGCATCGGCGGCCAGGCGCCACATTCCCCGCAGGGAGTGGTGCACACCCTTGATATCTACATCCATAAAACCGAGATCGAGCCCTGTAAAAAAGGCTCGAAACACGGGTCTTGTCGCTACCGTCACCCTCAGGTCAGGATAGGCCTCCTTCAAGGCCCGCAGCGCATGCGCCAGCATCGCCACATCCCCCATCGCCGAAGTCCGGAAAACGACCAGATGACGCGGAAGTCTCTTATTTTTTCTGCCCATAAAGCACCGGGTTCAACGCCGGGTCGTTATACATCTTCATCTGCTTATAGGTCTTCATATACTTGCGGCCGGCCTCGATGTCCCCGATCAGCTCTTCGATCGCCCCCGAGAGGTCGACCTGCTGCGCCAGCAACACGTCGAGTTTCTTGCGGCACGCCGCGCGGTGGGCATCGCCGACGTCCGTACGTTCGGCCTCCCGTGCCATGTGGTAAATCTTCAGCGCCAGGATCGACAGACGGTCGATAGCCCACGCCGGGGTCTCGGTATTGAGCCTGGCATCGGGCCGGGGTTCCACGTCCCTGTATTTGTCGAGCAGGTACGAGTCGATATATTCCACCATGTCGGTACGATCCTGGTTCGACTTGTCGATGCGGCGTTTGATGGCCAGCGCGGCCACAGGGTCGATCTGCGGGTCGCGGATAATATCCTCCAGATGCCACTGCACGGTGTCGATCCAGTTCTTATGGTATAACAGGTGTTCGAGCGAGCCCGGCTCATAGGGATTTTCGATCGGGTGATCCACATCGTCCCAGCGGTGGTAATCCCCGATGGCACGGTTGAAGATCTCGTTTGCGGTTTCGGTAAACATAGCTCAGCAGTGCATTTTATATTGTAATTCTCACAGGAAAATCATACCTTTGTCCATAAAGATTAAACAAAGATAATGAATTTTTCCAAAAAAGCAATATCGCTCGCAGGAATCCTACTGATAGCCCTGCAAAGCCTCCCGGCACAGGTGCGGCAGACCCGCGAGGAATATATCGACCGTTACAAATCCATCGCCGTGGCCCACATGGAGCGGTACGGCATCCCCGCCAGCATCACCATGGCGCAGGGCATCCTCGAGTCCGACTGCGGCAACAGCTGGCTGTCGCTGCAATCGAACAACCATTTCGGCATCAAGTGCAAACGCAACTGGACGGGCGACAAGGTCTATTACGACGACGACGCCAAGGGGGAGTGCTTCCGCAGCTACCCCTCGGTCGAGGCGTCGTACAGGGACCATGCCGAATTCCTCGATTCGCAGCCACGCTACGACTCGCTGTTCGCCTACTCGTCCGACGATTACAAGAGCTGGGCACGGGGGCTCAAAGCCGCCGGCTACGCCACGGCGCCCGACTACGCGCAGCGGCTCACGCGCATCATCGAGGAGAACCAGCTCTACCTGCTCGACCGGCCCGACGGCGAGCGGCTCTACGCCTCGCGCATGGGACGCAAGGTAACCGATCCCGAAGGGTGGTTCGCCGACCAGAGCAGCGTCGAACCGGTTTCCGGATCTTCGTCGGCCATCGACCCGGACAACTACCGGGTGACGATCAACGCCCACAACGGCTACAATGTCTACCAGACCAACGGCGTACACTACGTGCTGGCCAAAGAGGGCGACACGTTCGAGAATATCGGGCAGAAGTTCCGCATTTCGGCACGCAACCTGCGTAAGTTCAACGACCTGAAGGACAAGAAGGCACAGCCGATGACCGACGAGGTGGTCTACATCGAGCGCAAGAAGAAGCGCTGGGAGGGCAATGCCCACACCCACATCTGCCGCCAGGGCGAAACGGCCTATGCCGTAGGCCAGTCCTACGCCATCCGCACCCGTTCGATCGAGAAGCTCAACCGCCTCAAGCCCGGCAGCACACTCGAAAAGGGGCAACAGATACGCATAAAATAAAAACAGCATAGCATGGAAACGACACCGCTCAGAAGCAAGATTCTGGATACGATCATCCGCAAGTCGACCCTCAAACAACGGGTCTTCGACAACACCTTCGCAGCCTTCAACGAACTAAAGGAGACGCTGCTCGAAATGGCATCGGAGATGGACGACGAACTCGACGGCAAGCTCGACCGCCGCGTCAGGCTCGAATACCGCGACCGCGGAAAATTCGAAGCGCAGCTGCAGGTGGCCAACGACATCCTCATTTTCCAGATGCACACCGACGTCTTCGAATTCGACGCCAACCACCTGATCTGGCAGAACCCCTACGTACAGTCCGACCGCGAGAATTCCTACTGCGGCCTGATCAACATCTACAATTTCCTCTCCGACTCGTTCAAGTTCAACCGCAACGCCGACGAGGGATACCTCATCGGGCGTATCTTCATCAACCGCGAGCGCCGCTATTTCGTCGAGGGCAAACAGCAGACCTCGATGCGGGCGATGAACTTCGGCAAGGCCGAGATCGACCGCGAAGCCCTGATCGCCATCCTCGAGCCGGCGATCTGGTTCGCCCTGAACTTCGACCTGCTGATGCCGCCCTACGAGGACAACAAGCGCGTGACGGTCGACCAGTTCAACACCAAGATGGACAACTCGAAATTCGTCACGGGCAAACGCCTCGGCTATGATTTCGAAGTAGAGGACATTTAAACCCGATTTCCACGTGAAGGCACAACTTTTCACACTCCTCGCAGCCGCAGCGGTCGGCACAGGTACGGTACAGGCGCGGGGCGAATATGCCGAGATCGCACGCCTGCGCTCGATGAACGAAACCGTCCGCGGCATCCGTTCGATGGCCGACGGCGAACACTATACCATCCTCGAAAGCAACAACATCGTCCGTTACGGCTACGCCACGGCAGGACAGGGCGAGAACATGCTCCCCAAGCCGACGGCCAACCTCGTCGTCACGGACTACGCCTTCTCGCCCGACGAACGGCAGATACTCATCGCCTCGGGCGCCAGGCCGATCTACCGCCACTCCTACACGACCGACTATTTCCTGGCCTCGGGCAACAGCCTGATGCCCGTACTCCGCGAGGCCGAAGCCCCGCGCGACGCCTCGTTCTCGCCCGACGGCAAGCTGATCGCCTATTCCGACCGTAACGATCTCTATGTATACGACACGGCAGCCAGGCGCACGCGCCGCATCACCGACGACGGAGCGTGGAACTCGGTCATCAACGGCACCACGGACTGGGTCTACGAGGAGGAGTTCGGCTTTACGAAGGCCTATGCCTTCTCGCCCGACAGCCGCCGCATCGCCTACCTGCGCTTCGACGAATCGGAAGTGCCCCTGATGGAGATGATGCGCTTCGACGGCAAACTCTACAACCAGGCCTATTCGTTCAAATACCCCAAGGCCGGGGAGCGCAACTCCACGGTCGAAGTGTGGGTCTGCGACCTTGCGACAGGGGCCCGGGAGCGCATCGACACGGGCGGCGAGGCCGACCAGTACATTCCCCGCATCGGCTGGACACCCGACGGCCGGCTCTACTACTTCCGCCTCAACCGCAGGCAGAACACCTTCGAGGTGATCCTCTGCGAGCCCAACGGTGCCCAGCGCACGATCTACGACGAACGCTCGCAGCAATACGTCGAGCGCGTGAATGACAAGACCGTCACCTTCATCGACGGCGACCGCTTCCTCGTGCGGCAGGAGGGACACACGGGCTACATGCACCTCTACCTTTACAGCATCCGCAAGGGGTTGCTCGCCCAGGTAACCAAAGGCGACTGGGAGGTGACCGACGTGGTCGGCACCGACGGCAAACGGGTCTGGTACCTCTCGACCGAAACCTCTCCGCTGCGCCGCAACCTGTACAGCGTACGGCTCGACGGCAAGGACAAGCGCCGTCTGACGACCGGCGAGGGCTACTACGCCATCGCCCCGAGTGCCGGGATGAAATACTACATCTCGACCTTCTCCAACGCCACGACCCCCAACCGGGTCGAAGTCTGCGACAACGAAGGCAACCCCATCCGCACGCTGGCCGACAGCCGCAAACTCCGCGAAGAGCTGGCGGCCGTACAGCGCCCCGTCCGGGAGTTCTTCACCTTCACGACCGAGCGCGGCGACACGCTCAACGCCTACATCGTCAAGCCCCGCGGCTTCGATGCATCGCAGCGTTACCCCGTGCTGCTGACCCAGTATTCGGGGCCCGGCTCGCAGTCGGTAAGCGACCGCTGGTCGCTCGACTGGGAGGATGCGCTCACGGACAAAGGCTACATCGTGGTCTGCGCCGACGGCCGGGGCACAGGGTTCCGGGGCGAGAAGTTCAAGAAATCGACCTACGGGCGCCTCGGGGCGCAGGAGGTCGAAGACCAGCTCTCGTTTGCCCGCTACATGGCTTCACAGCCCTACGTCGACCCTGCACGCATCGGCATCTACGGCTGGTCGTACGGCGGGTTCATGGCACTGGGCTGCGCGATGAAAGGCCACGGGATATTCCGCATGGCGATCGCCGTGGCCCCCGTCACTTCGTGGCGCTACTACGACTCGATCTACACCGAAATCTACAACAACCTGCCGCAGTACAACGCTGCGGGCTACGACGACAACTCCCCGATCAACTTCGCCCGGATGCTCGACGACACCAAGACCCGCCTGCTCATCATCCACGGCACGGCCGACGACAATGTCCACTTCCAGAACAGCGTGGAGATGGCACGTGCCCTGAACCGCTGCGGCAAGCAGTACGACATGATGGTCTACCCCGACCAGAACCATTCGATGCAGCCCGACGACACGGCCAATGTCCGGCAGAAGATGATCGAATACACGCTCGAACACCTCTGAACCGCCCTGTCATGGAACGGATCGTTTATATCGGGACACCCGTCGGCAGAGTCGGCATCGCAGCTTCGGACGACGCCGTGACGCGCATTTTCTTTGCGCACGCATGCGGCCCGGCGGAAGAACAGACACCCGAAGGCACGCCCGAGGCATTCACACCCCTGCTCCGGCAGGCTGCGGCGGAGCTGACCGAATATTTCGCGGGCAGACGCCGTGCCTTCACCCTCCCGCTGGCGCCCGAAGGCACCCCGTTCCAGCGGGCCGTATGGGATGCCCTGCGGACGATCCCCTACGGCGAGAGCCGCAGCTACAAGCAGATCGCCGCACAGATCGGCCGTCCGACGGCCTGCCGCGCCGTGGGCATGGCCAACAACCGCAACCCGATCGCCATCGTCGTTCCCTGCCACCGCGTAGTCGGCAGCGGCGGCACTTTGGTCGGCTATGCGGGCGGGCTGGAGGCCAAGGCCTACCTGCTCGGCCTCGAACGGGAAAACAAGGGCTGAAAAACCGCCGCCCTGCAAACGGGAAGATGGCCGGCCAACTTCCCGATTTCGGAATGCACATTCCCAAAAGCACCGCGGAATACCGCACAAATAAAGGAGTGGGGGGGGGTACCTGCCATAAATTCTGTATTTTAACAATTTTAATTATTATTTTTATGTATGGTAATAATTTGCACCTCCAAATTACCCAATATTGCAAAATCAAGATGTCAAATAACTCTGCAATACGAGAATTCGAAGAAATTCGCAAATCGTCGTTTTTCCGGCTTTAACAGAACGATTATCTGCCATACACGAACCTCGCAGAGTTCCTTTACGATGTTGTTATTTTGTCATTCCTCCCATTTATTCGAAGAATATCTCTCCTAAATTATATGCTCATGGAATACAAAATGATTGAATCTGCAGCTTATTAAAAATTACAGTTATGTAATCCGCCTATGCAGTCGCATCATGTATCTGGGCTCGTCTGATATAGCTTTCCTCATCGGGAAAGAGTTTCATTTAGAGCAGGAATAGAGTCCGCTTTAAGTTCAAACGGATCCTTCATAAGGTTGTCCTCCGTTTAATGATGTTACAATTTATAAAGATTAATTGGTTCAACAACGAGTTCACGGAGCAAATCTTGATGAAAATCTGATATCTTCCTGTACGCGTATATCGAAAAAATAGAGGCGAGAGTAATAAGATTTGTGACTTAATTTATGTGAATAATGCAAGGCACGTTATATATGTGTCATATAAACAAAACCAATCTGCATAATTCTTGAAAACGAGGACTGTAAGAGGCGATGCAAAGAAGTTATCGGCTCTTTATTTTATGATAATGGGCTTTGAAATGTTAAATAAATAGGAAAGACTGGTTCGGGAACTTTCCGACTCCAGCCTTTCTAAGATTTTCCAGTGTAAATATCGGAGTTAGCACCCAATTTATACAGCCATCTGATTAATTATTTATCAAAAATGACAAAGGATACTGACAATAAAACAGTATTTAGAGTTTGAAACTAACGGCTCAAATCCGAAGGTTTCCGGGAATAGAACTTGCGTTTTTCTTGAAATCTATGACTAAAGCTTTTGGCATATTACTCTAAATGGGAAAATAACTACTACAAAAGAATCGCTTTCCAGCAATGCCTTTCCCATATAAAAAAACTGTCAACCTTTATATTGGTAACATCTATATCAGATGTCACAAGATTGATTGAATGAGTCCGTCACCTCTGTCTAAAATAAACCCTCATTGCACTGTATCAAGAGTCTATATTCTATCAATTTTCCAACAAAAATAATAGATCTCTGATAACGAAAACCCGTAAAAATCGAAAATGACTAATGATAAAAAACATAAAGATTTTTCATGATTTAGCCTTGTCGTCGCCTGATTCCAGAAATCGACAAAAATAGGCAGCTAAAATAGCCCCAATAAATGGGGTTACAAGAAAAGCCCAAAGTTGTATAAGGGCTTCGCCTCCGGCAAAAAGAGCAGGTGCCAATGAACGCGCCGGATTCACAGATGTTCCAGTAATAGGAATGCAGACGATATGAATCAGAATTAAAGTAAACCCAATCACTAATCCAGCAAACCGGCCAGCCCCTTGCTTCGCTGCAGTCGTTCGCAGTACAACTGTTACGAAAATAAAAGTAAATATCGTCTCGGCAATGAGCGCCGGGAGCAGATTCCCTGCAGCATAGCTGTTGGCACCGGTTGCCGTAGCCCCCACGGTAATATTGCCACAGTGAACGATCGCATAGAGGATTGTCGAACCCACAATAGCTCCTACAACCTGTGCGCTCATGTAAGCTACGGCTTCCGAGCCTTTCATACGGCCACAGAGCCATACGCCCAACGTAATGGCCGGATTGATATGGCAACCCGATACGGAACCGATGGCATAGGCCATGGCCACGACCGATAATCCGAACGCAAAAGCGATCGTCAATGTGGCGGCGACACTCGTGGCCCCACCGTTCATTACGGCTGCTCCGCAGCCCATAAGCACCAGCACCATCGTGCCAACACCTTCAGCAAGCAATTTTTTCTTCATAATTATATTATTGATATGCAACAAATAAAAGTCCTAGTATTCCAAGAGCCCCTAATGCAATTATACAAAAGGAAGCGATGAGGATCGCAGCTATCCGGCTTTGTTTTTGTGCCAGAATATAGTCTTCCCGACTGTCTTGGGGGAACAAATCTTCTGAACTTATCTTTTTCATATTGTTTCGTATATAAAAGTAGATTATTAGGTCAACGATAAAAAATAAGGCCCCTATTCGCTACGCCTTCCTTGTGACGACAAAGAACCTTCGACAAATAGAGAGCCCGTGTGATCACTCGTCCGTGAGGTTTTGCGGAAGAACAATCATTTTTGATTGGCAGCCAGGCCTCGTCATCTGCCGATAAAGACTGCGAACTCCCGGTCATGGCAATCGTACAGGCGAAGCGTATCCGCATGAATGCAATATGATTTCACGCTGTCGAGCATCCGAAGGTAACGGTCTTCGGAGTCGAGTCTTGGACAGAACATCTGTGTACGCCCCTGTACGCGGATCGACAACATATTCAAATCACACCTATATTCACCGAAGAAACGGTTACCAGCACCACTGCCGGCCACGAGATTCGCCGAATCCGACAATACGAGGGTAAAGGCCGCACTGTCGGCTCCAAGCATTTCCCGCGTCTTACCGCCCATCTCCCGGAGATACCATTGGGTGCCGGCAAGCGGCAGTGAAGTGCCTCGAGATGTCGCGGGCGCATCCGCGCTCGACAACTTGCGACCTTCAATACGGGAAACAAATAAAAGCCCGGTATGGACAACTAAAAAACCGCCACAAATCAGTAGAGATATGAAGAATTTTTTCACCATTATCATAGATCCATCCAATCAACACATGATATTTGCATATCAAAATGCGTAAAAGAAGCCAAATCTCAGGTCTGACGATTTCAGGTCGAAGCCGAAGCCATCGCCGCCGCCATTGTAGTAATTATGCTTGTAACCCAAGAATCCGATGGTCGTCAGCAGGCTAAAGCGATCCGAGATCTTGAAGGCTACCCCCGGCGTAAAACCGACTTTGACACCGTCACTGTCACCAACGGCAACGCCCAGTCCGCCGTCCACGAAGAGTGTGAATGATCCTTTGTTGAAATATTTGTACCGGGCGTAGGATTCGATAACGAAGACATTGGCGCTCGTGCCGCCGACTTTCGCGTAGTCGAAGCCGAGAACACCGGCCACGCTCCACTTCGAATTGATATCGTAGCCGAATTCCGGAGCCAGTGCGAAACTGTTCGACGACACGCCGTCGATTTTGTTGTGCCAGTAGCCGATACGTCCGCCGAGCCACCAGCCGCTGTCTTGAGCTGAAACTTTTGGTGCAGATGCAAAACTCGCGGCAAAAACAAGCAGTAAAAAAATGATCTTTTTCATGATATTCAACTATTTTTCATTAGACATAATCAGATACAAAGGGCTCCGACTGGACATGACCGGCCGGAGCCCTGTCACCCCAAAGATTCTCTCCCGTTATTCCATGATGATCACCGTGCGGTTCAGTTCCGGTTCGGGGAAGCGGTTGTTGCGATCGCCCTCGGCCACCGTTTTCAGACGGTCTTTTGAGATGCCGTACTTGTTGACGAGCAGGTCGTAGACGTACTGCATACGCTTCTCACTCAACTTCTGGTTGAAGGCAGCCGTACCCGTCGCCTTGTCGGCACCGCCGTAAAGCGTGAAGGTCTTGTTCCTGTCGGCCTGAAGGGCATTCTTTACATAGAAATCCAGGTTCGTCAACTCCTTCTTGTCGAGCGTAGCCTTGCCGATCTGGAAGAACAATGCCACAGGCGTTGCCGACACCTTGCTTTCCCCGGCAACGGTGACCGTTTCAGGCTTGCGGTTACGCAGCGCCGTGTTTTCATCGGCAAGCGTCTTGTTCTTGCCGGCAAGTGTCGTATTGTCGCTCTCCAGCGCCTTGATACGACTCAGATAGGGCGTAACGTCCACCGGAGCTGCTGCGCGCTTGAAGTTGCGGCGGTTGAGCTTGAACGTAAGACCCATCGTCACCGAAGTCATGCCCTCGTCTTTACTGCCGCTTGAAACGCCGTCGAAACGCTGATTCACTAACATACGGCGTGCTTCGAGCGTCAGATCCAGCAGATTACATAGACGGATGTTGTTCAGCAAGCCGATACTCATGGCGAACTCGTCATTATGGGCACCGTTACCGTACGAGCGAGCCCAGCCGGCACCGAAGAACGGCACAAAGTTCCACGTACGGGTTTCCTTGTAGCCGCTCACAGCGTTGGAGAAATTCCATAGAAAATCCGTATGCAGGTATGAGACGCCGAATTTTTCGTTGTAAATATTGGCTTTTTTATCAAACACATCCTTGGCATAAACCGTTTGGCCCAACGTCCAGCCCTTAGCGTTGATGCCCGAATAGCCAATACGGGCACCGACCGAGGGGGTGAACCACTTGCCGACGTTCACGTCGAGCGCCGGGGCAAGACGTTTGCCGAACTTTCCATAAGAATCGTTCTCTCCATGATAGATATTCACACCACCCGCGACGCCGATGAAGATGTTATCGAAGAAACGGTTGGTTTCATAGGGCCCGCGCACAACCCGGTTCTGTTCGTCGCGGTTGCCGTTTTCCTGTGCCATGACGCCTGCGGCGACCAATGCCAGAGAGGCGGTCAGAAGACCTTTCATAAATTGAGTTTTCATGGTGTTAGTGTTTTATGAACCCTTGCCGGGTTCGGGTTAATGTTTTCTTTTGTAGGTATACTCCTTCACGGGGGTTTTCAGCCTTTTCAGACGCCGGGAGCGGAAGAGCACCACGGCAATCATAACTACAACGGCCACAGAGAAAACGGCCAGCAGGATGGCCAAAAATTCCAGCAATTGCCCGGAAGGTTCCATTGCATTCGCTTCGGGAAGTTCTCCGGAGCGGAAAAGATCATAAAGAAATCCCGTTGTCAGAAAAACCAACATTGTATCAATCGGTTTTGTCATTCATTGCTCCGAGATCCGGCAGTGCAACCTTGGGCGTTGCATCTGGGAATTCTCCGCTCGAAGGCGGAAAGAGTTCCCGAATACCGATGTCCAACGTCAGGCAGAGGGTACACAGCGTACGTAGTGTGGGGTTCGAACGTCCCGCTTCCAGGCGGCTCAGGTTCGAGCGCTCCATACCGCAACTATCGGCGACCTGCTGCACCGTAAGCCCCCGTTCGCATCGCAATAAGCGGATACGGGCCGTAACGTATGTTACGATTTCCGCAGTCCGTTGCTGCAAATCAGGGTTTTCCTCCATCTTCCTGCACTCCGGAGCCCGAAACCACTATTTCTTTTTTCCAGAACCTTGGATTTTCGCGACTCTGGGTTCTTTCGAAGTCTGTTCCCGGAGTTTAGCACCCACGCGGAACTTCACAGTCTTTCGGGCGGCAACTTTCAGTGGCTTCCCCGTCTGCGGATTGCGCATCGTACGGGCCGGGCGTTCCTGCGTATAGAACGAGCCGAAGCCAGGAAGCACGATCCGTTCGTCATGCGCCATGCATACGCCAATCACTTTCATCATCGCATCCATCACCCGGACGGTACTCGCAGCCGTCTCGCCACTCTCGGCGGCAACGGCCTTTGCAAATTGAGTTTTGTTCATCATAAAATAATTAAAGTGAATAATTCAGGACTCTTTGTCCTCCTGGATTTTTTCTGACTTAAATTCTCCATTTGACGGGGTGCCGACCAGCAATCGGGCTGCATCGACTGATGGCAGCCATTGATAAAAAGGCCATAATTTTATCACCCGATTATACGCTTCCACTTCCCGAACGTAGTAGCGCGTAATGAGTATCGGCACCGTTTGGTTTTGTTGTATATAAGTTTCCCGGACAAAATCCCGATATAATAACATACGTCGTCGATAACGGCGGATATGCAATGCGCCCCAGATAAGATAACACAGGCACAATATGAAAATTACACCCAAAATCGACATAAGTTTCCCGAAAAATGTATGCCAGCATTCGAACTCCATTTCGCGTTTGTCAGTTGTTTCCTAATATTGCTTTATACCACGCCGTCGTGCGGTAATATGCATTCAAAGCAGGCAGCTCGGATCGTTCGGCATAGGTCGTAAGACCCGAATGATTCCGGATCTCGAAACCGTTTTGCGAGGGCAGGAAACGCTCGGTACTCGCCTTCATTCTCACTATGCGTTTCAACTGCTCCTCGAAAACGGTATATTGCTCCTGTGCCCCAATTCGCCGGGCCCAGTCGCCCAGATCGAAATAACGCGCTACGGCCGGGGAATCTCCATAGCTGCCCGGACGGTCAAAATGCTGCAAGTCGGAAATTATGTCAGGCCTATGAGAAAGACCAGCAAGCAGTTCTCGTGTCCGGGCAGCGAGAAGATCCAATTCTTTCGTTGCCACAAGACTCAGCGTCGCAGAACGGAAATCTCCGGAGAGTTTGTTGATATGGCTCATGTAAGACTCGCCAAAAGCCGCAAGGCTCGCCTCAACGCTTCTCGATGTGTCAAAAAGGTATCGCAGTGCCGACGGATAAATGGGCGTGAAGCCCGGAGAGACAATTTCGGCTGCCGAAGAGAGGATATAATCCGTCTTCCCACGCAGTACATAGGCTACCTCGACACCTGCCATCAGGCATGCCTCGAAAACGATGAAGTCAAGTTGTCCGTCGGGAATTGCTGCGGCGAACTCTTCCAACTCCATTTCTGCATGGGGCATACTCCCCGGGGCATCTTCTCCGACACCGTCGTCCCACCCCAGCGAGCGGGTGCCCTGGGCGGAAGAGGCTGCCCGTACTGGCTCCCCCAGCCCGGAGAGCGACGCTCGGGACGGGTTCTGGAGCCTTCCCGCCGGGAGCCAACCGCTGCCGTGCGAGAAGAAAACGAGACCATAGCCATCGGCCGGATAGTCGGACATGACTTCGCGGAGCACTCGCCCGAAAACTTCTGCCGAAGCGGAGTTCTCCCTACCGTACTCCCGCACGGTCTCGACATACGCTTCCGGAGTGACCTGACAACCTCCGCGCAAACGCAACAAGCATGCTCCCTCGGGAGTATCGACATAGACCAGACATTTGTTGCCCGTCCATTGCCAGCCCCGACGTAGCGCCTCGATCTTTTCGACCACTTCCCACGACAGATTGTTGTCGCCTGCCATATAAACCAATACTGTGCGAGTGGGATTATCGGGATCCAGATCTGCTGAATAATCTTCTCTAATACAGGCCTCCAGCACCGACAATAAGCCGATAAAAGCTACAATTCGTATTCCCCCCATCCAATTACACATCTCTATTTTCATTTTGTTCTTGAGCAAGCCAAGCTTCCAAAACCTCTACTGTCGGTTCTTTCAATATTACGGTCTTATCTCTATCAAGCAGATAAAGTAAAGGCAAACCACTCGTGTCATAGGTTACCGATCCTGCGACCAATCCCTGCAATTCGTAACCAACAATCCATTTTTTTGGCATTTCCGAAAGATGTGTATGCCAATGTTCTTTATTATATCCTGCATAAATTGCTACGACCGTCAGTCGTTCTGATTTTATATATGCTTCGAAAATCGGCGAATCGATAATATACTTTCTCATGGCACTACAAGTTCCGCATTCAGGATCGTAAAAAAACAGCAATGTAAATTCTGCATCAATCATAGAGAGACGATACATAGTTCCCTTACGATTCTCAAAGCGAATCTCCTCTGCTTTCATTCCTGGACGATTTCGACACGCAAGGTCACGTAACGCCTGATAACGAATCTTCTGAAGAGAATCAATCTCTGACATTTCAAGTAGTTTATCCATTGCATAGATATAGGCCGTTTCACAACGTGTCGGAGACTCACGCGATCCGAAATACTCCTCTGAAAGATCTGCGAAACGCTCCAAAGCCCTCTGTCCACCTAATGCCGCAGCATCGAACATCCGGCAGATACTTTCCCGACAAATCTTCTTATCTACATAGAATAATGCAGAAGCATAGGAAGCAAAAGCCACGTTAAGCAATTCCGGACGCAATCTGACACTATCCCGGAAATCGAACTCGTCCCAGAACCGATTTACGAACCAGGTTGCTTGCGCCTGTGGATCGGTAATTACAAGCGGAACGACCGGGCCGATATAAGGTTGGGGTTGTACTGACATAGAAATGAAATGACCATTCGACTCATCTTGCTTTTGGCGGTCAGAAAAAAACATCCCATATATCGTCACAAACGCCACAACAGCGACAATCAAAGCCTTCAACCATTCTTTTCGTACGCTCATATTCTCCATAGTTCTCAATCACTGACCCCACACAGAGGTCTTCAAGCAGACAATATAGGCCGTCATCCCATAATTGTACGGGTAGCTGTAAGGATTAAGTATTAATCCTCCACCTCGCCAGCACATGGGGGTAGGAGTAGTAGTAACCAGCATACTGCACATAACCGCATAACGATTATACTGTTCCATATATACCCAAAATGGCTGTCCATTTTGATAGTTGCTAATATGCGAAGGGAACCATCCGCCTTTCCCAAAAACGGATCCATCACTTGTTTTAGGCGCATCTTTCAAACCCGAATAATCTAGCGCAAGCGCCAAATCTTCACGCATACTATAGCCGTTAGAAGAGTTATAATTATAATCTCTAGTTGCAATCGGACGATACCCAGTCCCACATGCGGATAGGACACTCGAAGCATATGCCGGCCCTATGAACTTAATTCCCGGATCTTTACCGGTCGGCCCACCTGCTTGACTGAGTGCTATAGACACAGTTTTTCCATTTGTTTGAGTAACAAAGAGAACTGATCCCAAAGAATTTGCATAGTATCCATCTCCAGACGCATTAGGCGAAGCAGAAATAGTCACCGTCGTAGCTACGACATTATCGCTGTAATCACCGCCAGACAGCGGGGAGACACCTACACGTTCAGTCAGTTTCCAAGGTAAACCTCTCGAATAAACGATGAATGTTTTAGTACCTCCTTTAACAGGAAATGCAAGTGACGTCGCAGATAGCCAAAGAGCTGCAGGATTTTGCATCAAGGTTACATAGGCTTTTACATTCGAATCTGTCGCATGTTGGAAAACCAAAGTACCTTGACGAGCACTAGTCGCACCAGCATCTATCATCCCGGCAGTAAAAGCTATAGTCGCAGCCCCATTATTACCAGAAGAAACATTAGCAGAACACCAACTCGGTTTACTTGTAAGTCTCCATCCTCCCCCAGTAGAGTTAACAGTAATATTAAAACTACCGCCTCGAGTAGGAATCTGAACGAAATTTGGAGATACAGTCAACGTCCCTTTTAACTGTTTCTGAGTAACTGTCAATTTTTTCGTTATCGAAGGATCCTGTCGATGTGTAAACGTAATTGTTCCTGTCCGTTGTCCAGCGGTATTCGCCTTATAACTAATAGTTACTTGTGAGGCATCTGACGGATAGTCGGGCGACTCTGTCGAACTCAGTGTCAACCAATCCGCATCCGACTTGGCAGTCCACTCACAGTGAATCGGAAGAGCTTGAACCACTATGGTCGAAGAGCCGGCAGAATAGTCTACGGTTAATGCTTCCGAACTGAGACGCAATCCAGAAGTCGCCGCCTTACGCTTAAAATTGATCCGCACTTTCTGTCCGCATTCGGTAGAAATCAATACACTGGCAGATGCATCTTTTTTCAAATAAAACAATCCCGACCCCAGAACATTGAAATAAGCGTTGGGATTGTTATTATCCAAAGTGATTTTACTTTTATGGTCGGAGAAAGCCGAAGGCCACAAAAATTTGAATTCTCCATTATAGCCATTCACATGCTCCTTCCAATCCCAAGGGGCACCGCCTGACGTAGCGTAGATAACATCAGATTGCCAATCCCTCGAACCACCTTCTCTTCCTTTTAAAACTGGAATACGCCCAATCCCGACATTCGAACCAACATTTTCAATCTCAACCGTTGCGCGAGGCATCTTATTGTCAGACGCCAATCGGATAGTCACATCGTATACAGAACGATTCTGTCCATACATCCCCGCATAATAAGGCCCGGAACCAAGAACCAATTCAGGATCAGGAGTAAATTCATAAGTATACTCTTCCGTAATTCCGGACTCTTCGGCTGATATAGTATTCTCAGTCCCCCACCCCAATCCAAGGCCATAGTTACCAGAATACACATTTTGTTCTCGTACGAAGAATTTTATTCTCAGGGGTGTAGCTTTAGGCGCCTTCTGCCTAACAACAGCGGTAGTTTGCACTCGGTCACTATTATAATCCAGTTGAAAATTTGCATTAACAATCCGGTCTTCATTTGAAGTGTTAAGCTTTGTAAAATAAGCAGCAACATCTTCATACATCTTTCCACTTTGAGGCCCTTTAGAAAACAATCCGCCCTCTTTACGCAGATAATATCCCCACCCGGAGTTGGTCGTTCCTGGAAGAAAAGAGGTCCATCCTTTCCATTGCATACCTCCAAATTTCGAGTCGATAGATACACGTACAGGGGCTTCAGTTTCATAACAATTACATTCGCCGATTTGTTCCGCTTCAAAACGAAAATCTGCAGCCATAAGCGGAGATTGCATAACGAGAACCTCTCGAGAAAGATTTCCTGCTGTAGCCTTGAATCGGACATGGCGTATATCGTCCGTAGCATTGTGTTCCAAAGTTTCATTGGGAGCCCAAACGAAATTTTGATTTTTACCGGCTCCACCTTTTGTATTCCAATTAATCCATCCCTCCGAGCCATCAACAACCTTGGCCGTCCACTTAGGATAGTCAGTCGAAAGTAACGATCTGGAATCGCCTAAGGTCGGCTCCCCGAGCCCATTGAAAAAAAGGTTGCTCAAACTCACACCCATATAATAGTGACCATCTGTCACGACCTCTTCCGACATATCTCCAGTATCCACCGTAATATCCACCGTAATATTCTCAGAAGTGGCAGCATCCGGCGTTGCTGCACCGGCCCCACTCACATCAGTAATATTAACAATATAACGGTGATTACGCAACAAGGCTAACGGCTTACCGTTTTGCACAAAATCAATTCTATAATAGGATTCAGGGTATTGCATATTCTCATCTTTCGTGTATTGTCCTCTGACAATCAAATAACTTTCACACACAGATTCTGCATGGATACCCGCAACTCCACCGAATTTATCCTGCTCTGAACTCTCAATCTTCCGAAGCGGAGACTCGCCCACGTAATTGGCAATCGAAGCCCCGTCGTGTATAACCAAATTTGTCGGTGAGGTATTTAGATATTTCGTCCGCCAATCCGCTTCGGCAGCCTGGCTCATAACGCCTTTACAAAATTCCTGAATTTGAGGATCACCGGCCAACTCGGGAACAAGTGCAGAACGGACTGTTGAAGAGTAAAGCGAAACCCCTTTTAATGCAAATGATCCGGTAGTGACAGAATTTGTAGCCACAGTCCACCCGGATGCTTCGGTCAACCCAATCCCGAAATCGATACGAGCCATCGCACGAATTAATCGCACCGAAATTTCAGCCCCTTCTGTCAAATTCGGAATAATCTCAGAAATTCCCGAGGCTGCATACGGCGAATCCGTGGCTCCCCCCACACTATATGCTTGATAAAGCTCTGACAATGAGGATCCTATTTGTAGCGGGCCATTCGTTTCCTCTTTTTTAGTCCCGTTATGCTTCGATGCAAGTACTACGATCCGTTGTTTTTTGGTATTATTGGGACGTTTTAATTCAGCATCATAGACATATGTATTTTTTTCCAGCGAACTCTCCTGGGGATTGACTACCATATCTACTCGATTCCAAAGTACATTATCCAAATATTGCAACAATGTCAGATCCATTGAGCTCATATCCGCATCCGCTGAAGCACGGGTAAGTTGAACAATAACCGGATCTTCGGCGATTAAAGTGAGTTTAACATGTACAGGCTCTCCTTCTAAGTCCAAAGAGGTATTATCGTCGGTTTGGTCGGTTTCCCATTCAACCTTTTTCACTACAACGTTTTCAGCCGGAGTTCCCTTTATTGCAGCATCAATAGAGGTGGCCCCGACTCCCTTGATAGGAATCGTCAATTCGTAACGCCAATTACGGAGTAACGGATATGCTACATCACCCGCTTCATTCTTAAACTCTACATAATAGTAACATGGCTGTATATCGTTATTTGCAGTTATTGACTTTCCTTCGAGAATACCATAAATAGGTGCATCCTTCGGAGTTTCCGGGAGATAAATTTTCCGCATTAAGTTGAACTCATTCGTTTCGAAGGCATAGTCAAGCGGTTTGTCTTGTATCCCAGCATCACCAGGAACCGACGGAGTCGTAACTTGTCCCGTAGTATCGAAACTACTCTCGAGAGGCACGACCCAGCCACTCGTACGCGAATTATAAATATAGAAATGCATCGGTACAATATTAGTCTCCGTATTCTCCAATGCTGAAACATCAACTTTGACATCCAATGCAGCCAAAGCCCTCAATAATGACACAGTCCCGAGTTGTATGTCTTCTTCTTTCGTATTTCGCGTAATCGAAAAACTTTTCGTTTCGGCCCACAATGGCAAGGCTTTTACTGCAGCCCCATCTGTAGGCCAAGCCTCCGACGCTCTATAAACAAGTTTTCGAAGCAATTCATCTTTAATAGCACCACGGTCTTGGTAAGAAGGTAATAATGATTGGGTATCTTCATCTAAATTTGCCAGTAATACTAAATAAAGATCTTCCGTCGTATTACCTGCCGGACGATTCAAAATAATACGGTACTCTCCTGATGACTTGTATTGCGTTTTTGCGGTATAACAAAAATCATCTGTTTGTGTATGAAACACCAAAGCTGTCAAACTGTTGATGACAGACTCCTGTTCCCCACTCATTGCACGGGTCACGTCGCGTCCCGAAACCGCAACATCCAAAGACAATATCACAGAAGCAGATTCCAATTCTCTGTCATATTCTACCAGATCATGAGAACATCCCATTGCAAGGGCTAATATCCAATAGATCCATAGAAATCGAACAAATTGTTTCATATTCTTTTATTATTTTATTACCTATTTGGTTACTTTCAATTCCCAGCGCAGATTTCCCGCACAAATCACATAGGTTCCGGCACTTTTAACTCCAGCATCAGAGAGTTTAATAATAGACTGATTTCCAGTATAAGTTTTTAAAACAGCTCCTTTACTATCTAATATCTGCCAATTCGGATAGGTCGTATAAACATGAATTGTATCCGTCAACTTACACTCATGAATGGCAATCAGATTAACATTCGTTACTTTCAGCGTATATTGTCCGACATTAGGTAAGTCGACAAATAGATTATCCCAAGTCAAAACTGTCGCCTCAACTTTTAATGGTGTCGCATTCAAAGCTGCCTCAGGAGTCACAGCCCCCGGTGCTGTAATATTCGAAAGATTCAACACATAACGATGATTGCGTAGCAACCCTCGATTCAAAACAACTTTATAATAAGTATCATTGCTCGAATCCTGAGGATCGGGCCCTCCTTTAATAATCAATGTCGTTTCTGAACCAGTAGCTGTTTCAGGAAGATATATCTTCCGCATAACCAAATGTTCAACATTCACTCCCGACGGATAAACATGCGGGTAGAGAAGCATCCCATCGACAGACGGCTCTTTAAAATCCGATATCGGAGCCGGAACCTTCACTTTACCAGCGACAATATCATCAAGTGAGGAGGTACTAGCCATGGAAGGAAACAGCGAAAAAGCGGCTTGATAACTGGCAACTCCAACTGCCCGCAAATAAAATGGATAGTCACCGTCTGTCTGTCCGGCTCCAGAAGTAGCAGCAGGATCCGTATAATTAATCCCGACATCAAGTCGAGCTGCGGAAACAAGCATATTAATATTTATCGAAAGGAGTTTTCCCTCACGAATTTCCTCCGAATCGATTTCCCTGCTCACACCGCTGGCCGGCAATCCATCCCAAGGAAGAAAGGTGATACCGGATGGTTTTAAGACACTTCCTCTGAAAGCGTTACTTAGTCCAGACAACGGGTTCTTTTTGAATTCGGACTCTATCCAAGCCGCAGCTTTGCCCATGTTGAAATTAGCAATAGCGACTAATCGTCGTTTATAGGGGCGACGATGAATTTTTACATAAAGATCATTTTCCTCGAAACGGTCAAATGTCAGCAGTTCATCGAATACATAGTCTCCACTACCGTTTTCGCGAAAAGCTGCAACAGCAATAGCGCGGATAACTCGTTCTTCGTCATACCCATCGCCATTATCGGGAGCCAAATAGTAAGTGTCATCAGCCTGGGTTAGAAATGTCGGATGTCCATCTCCAAGATAAGTAACATCAGAAGTAAATCCCATGTCGTCGAATTTCAAATGCAACGACACCAATTCATCAGTATCAGTCAAAGTAAAATCATTCCAGGCCTTAGTCTCAACCTTGATATTGAGTGATACGGCTTTCAATGCCTCCTCAATAGTCGGCAGCCCGGGACCTAATACTTGGACAACATTCAGCAAATAACGATGATTACGTAATACAGGAGCCAAACTCCCGTTGTCAGGACGGCAGAAATCAATTCGATAATAGGTCGGCTCAACATCTTCCCAAGCAGTTGTTAAGGGATCAGCGTTGTAACGTCCTCCAATGATCAGACATGCTGAGGTTGTCGGAGAAGTAGCTGACTCAGCCAAATATATCTCTTGGAACAGGTTCCGTGCACCTTCTGAAACGGGATAATCAATTCCTCCAATATTTCCTGACACGATATAACCGTCCGCCCCAACTTCATTTGATGGGAAATCGTCAATCCAGACTGAAGGTGCCGTTACTTCTCCAAGCATTCCGTCTGTAACATCCGATGCAGAAAAAGCCTCCAAGCGCGGCATAATCCACCCCCGTTTCTTACTGCCGAAAAGGCGAACAGTCGTCAAGCGGAAATTGCTGAGCGAAGCATCGGCACCAGAAACCGGTATTCCATTCTCATCGACCCCAATACCAATATCAGCGCGAGCTACAGAACGCAATAGTTGCAAAGTTTCAGGAAATTTCTCTCCTGGAGCTATCACGACCGGAGCAAAACCGCCCCACATCGGGATGCAACTCTGAGATGTATCCCAAGCTCCGTCAACATCGAAATAAAATAATTCAGCAACTTCTGCGTACGATTTGCCGATAGCAGACTCCAATTGTGTCAAAGTCGGACCTTCCGAATGATTAGCAACAACGACCACACGATATTTTTCACCATCAACACTTCGACGAAGTTTCAGTGTAACAGCGGACGAACTACGAACTACGTAAGGTGCCACATATGCCAATGTTTCCACACCATTTTCAGGAACGGCAAAAACCAAAACTCGGATCCCATGCACATCGAAAGCAGTCTCGGCCTCTTCGGTCATCGCTCTCGAAGCCGACTTTTTTGTGGAAAGATTTAGATCCCAAAATATCTCTTCCGATTCATCCGTTACTCCGGAAAACTCCGGCTCTTCATGAGCGCACGAGACAAACCCAATTCCCAGAAGTATAGCTATGAACCAAATTCGCAAAATACTCTGTCGCAGTATTGATGAAATCATATCATTTTATTTTTCGAATAAATTATATCGTCTCACTATAGATGAAAGTTCCGGATCAAGGTTTGCCCGAAACCGCAACCGCGGCTCCAATTCCACAGCCCGCATCAAACTCCTCAAAGTAGTCTCTTGGTCATTCAATCGTGCCGCAACGACAGATAATACATAATGGATATATGCCTTACCAGACTGCCTTTCAGCTTCACGTTTTAGAATGCGGAACGCAGCACGATCCAACCCCACAGACATATAAGCCAAAGCTGTATTGTAATCATCATAGGGCCGCAACCGCTCCAAAGCTTCATCATAATGCCGTCTTTGAAGAAATCTCACTCCCTCCATATAGGTACTGTCAAGTACTGTCGTCCAAACTGTATCCTGCTTCATACCGCGACGATGTAGCGAAAATCGAAAATCTACAGCCCGTAATTGTGGATAAAACTTGCTATACATATAAGAATAAGAAGCAGGAAAACGTTTGCGAATAAGCCGTTCACAACGATCCGGGTCTTTTTCAGAATCAATCAATGCAAGAATATTTTCTTGATTAGATAAAAGGGTATCCATAGCAATAAGTCGACGCAATCTGCTCCAATCTTCAGCTCGCCAAGTGGCCCGCAACAAATTTGGTATATCCGGGATTTCACTTTCTGATTCGACCCGTTGAATGCGTCCACCTGCATCCAGCACATAGACTCCGCTAATTTCCAGCGAATCCTTCAACTTCCGAAATTTTCGTTCTAACACCTGTTTCAATTCAAGAGAACGCTTACGAGCAAGCCGCTCATTCACCCGCCAAGCTCCTTCCGGTGAAGAAGTTGCTGTAAGCGTGATACTGTCAATTCGATATACAGGATCTGTCATCAATCGTTGTGTCAGTTCTTCGATCCGTTTTAATTGCTCGTAATTATCTGCCAACTCTTCCTGTAAACGAAATTTCCCCTGGGGAAAGACAAAAAAGAACCGGGCATTGACCTCTGCATCACGCCGAATGATCTGTCGTAGATAACGTGGAGAAGAATCGACGAACGAAATCATTGAAGCAACCGTATAAGTTAGTGTATCGCTCTCTGGAAGTCGAATGGAGCGACCTCCGATTTCCGTTACTGTTCCGCGTAAAAAGAGTCGAATCCGGTCTGTATATTCGTTAGCGGTAATTTGTTCAGAATAATGATAGGTTATACTTTGATCAGCATGTACGACCGTATCAATTCTGGCATCCTGAATCTCGGGAAAGTGCACGATACGTTGGAAAACCTCATGCTTGTTTCGTATTTTTTTCTCATTACGTTCAACCTTTCGCAGATTATAATATTCGCGCATCAATGCAACTGTATCGAGAGAACTCAATACTCGAATATTAGCTTCAACATTCCGTTTGCGAATATGTCTGCGCTGTATCCGTGAACTATCAGAAAACTCCCGTCGCAACTCCCGTTCATAATCAGAAACCGTAACAGGTCTATATTCAGGAAGCAGATACGCCACAAGCGCTCCAGAATCGACAGATTTCGGTATTCTAGCTATTGTATGACGCCGACGACGTTCCGCTCGAGCATCGAGACGCATTAATCTTCGCATCGCATGCCGATACGAATGAGTATCATAATACAAATTAGAATATGATTTATTCTTATCGTTGCTTGAAAAAGAATCAAGCAGGTGCTTATTAGCTAAAAGTTGTTCCCGTTGTTCTGCTGCTTTTAGAAGATATTCTTCAAATCCCGCAATATCGCCAAAATACTGAAAATAGTCCGTACTGTCTACAATCTTATCTAAATAACGCTGATAGCGAGCAAATTCCTGCCGCTGGAATCGACGAAAACGATCTCCCGTAAAAATCAGTTTCTGTAAATGTGTAGTATCCATTGTCGTACAAAGCATAGGCTCTAACTCAACTCGCCATTTGTCATTTAGGATCACAGGAGGTATAGTCACTGAAAATTCAAGATTTACTTTTCCGTTTCGTTCTGCAACATTTCGAAGATTGCGAACTGATATCGTAACTTGCTCAATCTGTACATTCATCACAGACTCCTGAATTTGTTCATCATAGCTTGCTGGAACAAAATGCAGAGTCTTGCCATCCAATGTCGTATAAGTAATTGGTTCTTCAGAACAAAACGATGAATCAGCCAAGACAGCAACAGGTTTCTCTTCCTCAGTAGGAATAGCTACACCTATCCGGGCACGCTCATTTTCCCGCAAACGAACGAATCTGCGCGAGCAACTTCCTAGCAATATTAGCCCGAACAACAAGAAAATACTTTCTGAAATTGAAATATGTAAGATCCGACGAAACAAAATATTCAACCACTATATTTTGAACTCCTGATATTTTATTTTCAAGCTTCTACATCTTGGAGCCAAAGCGTCCAACCATTGATAGATACGGAAACCGCTATAAAACTTTCGATACCGTCACCCTTATAATTAAAGATTAACGACCACGTGTCTTGACGGTCTAAGTATTCTTGCAAAGACATTCCATCAGGACAAGTCCGGCTCAGCAATTCGCCCAAGTCGAACTTCCATAACAAATTAGTATTTCGAGTACTACGGACATACAATATTCTCGACTCTTTTTCTTCGAGCAATCTCCCCGTTACAAGTTGCGCACTCGTATTGGCAAAATCATCTGTTTCTATTTCGTAACAGACCGTGGCAATCCGCTGTGTCCCGACAGGAGTATTCTTCCAGTCATAACGCTCGTAACCTATAGAAATAATCTCAAATGTATATGGTAATAATTCACCTACCGCTCCACTTGATGGAGTTCCTTCTTCCTGAAGCGAAAAGTGGAAATGGTTCGTATTTTTTATTAATGAAACTGTATGTATATTACGCCCCGATCGAGGATTATAAGAGATATTCAAAGGTTCTGCATACCATAGAGGATGTAGTTGCTTTCGACAAACCCCGTCTTCAGCAGCATGCAAATCCAAATAAATATCTTCTACACGTGTCTTACCGGGAACGAACTCCAAAGACCGGGCATCGAGACCTGAAAGTCGAAAATCCTCGGAAAGCCCACCCCAAGCAAGGAAAGTATAATTTCCTTCAGAAAGTTCACTGAAAGATATCCGATAATTGTTACGCGTCAACTCCTCGGCATTGGCTGATTTCATAAAAAGGTAGGTTCCTTGGGCATCAAATACAAGCACATCAATACGATTGACCTCCCGGAAAGCAGCGTCCGCATAAGCCATATTATAATGGTAGGAAAAGTGCAGATAAAGGCCGCAATCTTCATAAGAGTCTTTAAAAGTGCATCCGCACATTAAGCCCCAAGAGAGTATGACAGCGCCAAACAACCGGAAATATTTGATGCTACAAAACTTCATACTTTTAAATTTGAAGTGTGATTATCCTGTAATGCCGACATGAGAAACTGGCAAATCGGATTAATAAAATAAATTATCGGATAAAACGTATAAATTAGGGGAGGGGATGTTGAGGCCCCTCCCCAACAAATTACCGATTAAAAGTCAATACGGATTTTTCTCACTAACCAATTACAACATCCTGTGTCCAAAGAGTCCAAGGCTGAATAGAGATCGTTACCGAAATATAAGCATTGGAATCCTCATCTTTGTCATTTACGTCGGGATTACCTTTATCAATAATATCAGGATCAGTCGGATCCGGAATAAACGGAAGGCCCGGAGCTTTAATCTCTTTAAAATTAATCGTATAATGGTTATTTCGAACTACACCATATTTACCGAGAGCCATTGTACCCTCCAACGTGTTATTATGCATGATCTGCACGTCGTAATAACATACCGACTTACGATAAACACGAGCGTAATATACAGTCCCAGCATCTTCCACCTGATACTTTGCTGCAGTATAACCGACATTATCCAGTTTAGCATCATTATTATCAACGTTCAATGCATCGAAGAATTCCGTAGCATCAGCATATCCTTGTGCCTTTGCAATCTGATCAAACAGAGACTTGATATTCGTATCCCCGGTAGCCTGCGCACGAGCATTCTCAACTGAATAACGAGTTTCCACCTCATCTTTGATAATGCTGATCCATGTGTCACCCCCATTAACACCATCGATACCTTCTGGGGTGTAAATAGCCTTCGCTATCATTGTCGTCGTATGTCCTTTCAGCTGGGCATCAGCAGCCATTGTATTCTCCATGACATACTGAGTTTGATCATTAAACCATTTGATCGGAGTAGCAGCAGTAGCAATATTGTCTCGATTTTTCAAGAAGATGAACTCAGTTTCAGGATCAACAGCAGCGTCGAAATTACCGTCCTGACGATAACGACGGTGATCTGCAACAATCGTAGAACCATCCATGTAAGGAACAATTGACGAATAAGCCAAATAGGACTTATTTACCACAGAAAACTGCCAACCGGTCAAGCTGCACGCCGACGCTCCCTTAGCAACATTGCCCTGCACCAAATCTTGGTTCAATTGGTTCATTAAAGCAACTTTTACACTGAGGCGCCCGACTGTAACCCTTACAGGTGTCTTTAGAGCCTCTTGTATAGCCGCCTCAGCATTATTCTCCTGATCAACAACGAAAAGGTTCACACCTTTCGTTATTTCCGGCATAGGAATCTCAGTTGAAGTCAACTGAGAGCCAGGAAAATCTCCATAATTAATCATTGTAAAGTTATTCGCCTGCGTAAATTCACTGATATTTCCATCAAGTTTTTTCTGGAAATCGGCAAAAGAAACTGCATTGTGCATTGCCGCCAACAAACCAGTCGAAGGATTCAGCACAACAAGCAAATATTTCGAATCAGGATTCACGGCCACTCCTGTCTGGGGAACTTTATTACCATTGGAGCCATTGGTAATACCATACTCAGTAACTTTAAGACTTACAACATCGAGTTTCTGCTTATTGCTATCGAAAGTCACAGCATAAGCTTTCTGGACATCCGACTCCTCCGCCACATTTTCCGAAGCTACATCGCCGTTACCGTTAGCATACGTAGAGGCACCCGAATCAATCCGGACGGCCAAATAGGCAACATCCACCTGAGGTTTCTGCCCAGAAGACCTGCCCGAATCCTCATCTTTGTTACAACTCGCTGCCGCAATAGCCACAGCAAGCATCGAAATCAAAATAGCTCTCATTTTCATTTTACAAAATATTAAATTAATTAATAAAAAAGGAAATTATTATTACACTAGCGTGTAGCTTGCTTATATCGCTCCAACAACCTGTTGTCGTTTCGCTTCTTCTCCAATTCCACCAGATTTATCCGTGCCTCAGCCCGTCCAGCATCGGCAGCACGACGAAGCATCTGTTCGGCTTGCTCCAAACGGTTTTCCTTTAACAAGCGAACTCCTTCATTATTTGCGAAAACAGCAGCAGTCGCAACATCCAAAGTCTGGATAACCCCAGCGACATAATCCAGACACTTCCTTGCAGAATCCAAATCACCCTGCTGCAGATATGACGCTGCGGCATTGATATTCGCCACAGGATCCTTAGGATAAAGTGCTAACGCTTGATCGAAGATCCGCCAACGATAAAGTGAGTCCGAAGAACGGCTTTGGGCAAGACGGAAGAGCTCTAAATGGGAAAGTTTTTCAGGAGCTCGTTCTGCCAAAACTTGAGCATCTGCCAAGTCATAGTTTTTTAGATTATATTTGATTTGATAATCAACATGACGCAGTTGAGGGAAAAAATTCGCCAGGAGCGTTTTCCAAACGTTGCTTCCGAGCATCTTGAGTGAATACTCCTTACGATCGAAATCCTGATCACTATCCAAAATAGTCAGTATTCGATCTCGAGAGGGCAAGTCACTTTGCTCAATGAGTTGACGTAAACCGTCCCAATCTTCAGCAACAGAAGTAACATGGAATATTTCATCCGGGAACGAATATGTTTTGCACAAATACTCTTTCAATGCCTCGGCTCTAGATTGTGAAAGCCGCGCATTCAAGTCGTAACGACCTTCGGGCGAAGCGTATCCTTCAATAAAGACATCCGTAATAGTCATATCTCCGTCACGACGAATCTGATCGATAATAGCCCGAATCTTGGCTAACTCCTCTCCATTATCGCGGAAATTGGGTAAAATGACCGACCGCCCAACTTGAAAATCGAGATAGGCTTCACCCCGAACTGTTCGCTGTTTTATTTCTGAAGCTGGTTCACAAAAAGCCACCGTAACATGAGGGTCATACGGAGTTCGATAAGGATAAAGAATCTCATTATCTAACGGCAGCGATAATAATTGCTGTTTATTTCCACATGAAGTCAATACTCCTTGCAAAGTTAATGCGGCTTCCCCCATCCATTCTTCATAAGGAACATCAGCGACATAATCCACTACTGATAACCCATCTTTCGCTGTATTTACAATCTGATAAGGAGATTTTTCTTTCCAGTAACGATGCGTCAAACGTTGGCGACGCTCTTCCATTCGGCGTTTATTCTTTCCATTGACAATCACACGAGGAAAGAAATATTCATGCCTATTATCTGGCAGACTTAGCTCAGGAACAAACGTCCAACTTTGACAACTATTAACAGCACGGTTACGAACCATGAACTCCAGTTCCAACCGCAAGGTATCCCCCTTTATCACAGACAATTGCCTGCGATTAATACTAATATCCCCTACAAAATACTGGGCACAAAGTGGAACTGGCATTCCGAGAAACAAAATAACGGAAAACAAGGAAAAAGATAATTTCTTCATATAGAGATAAATTACTTATGATTGAATAGGTAGACTATGGAGAGCCCAATACGAGTTGGGCCCCAATAATGGCGTCCCATATTCTGACCTGTAGCCCGACCACAACGAAAACATTCGAATTTATCGTAGCGCATATAAATATACCCCAATCCAATAGCCGCCTCAAGATTCCAATGCGCCCCCAAATACCAATGATAACCATAACTAACCCCGGCACCGACCATCCATCCTTGATAACGCGTATCTTTCAATGTTGGAAGCAACCCAAAAGGCAATTTGATATTTCCGGCATTGTACTGCCCTCCCAATAAATGAAAGCCCCAAAATCCCCGGTTATATAACTCACAATTCCAATAACGAACCTCCGGTGACACTAGCCAATGTTTAAGTTTACGATTGTCTGAAAATGTCCAAGGATTGTAATTCCCGGAAATCTCTAAAGACCAATGTGGTGTAAATCCAGCTTCAAGCCCAAGGTTAATGGTTGTCGTCGCATCATAGAGTAAATTACTCTTAACGGACATCTGTTGCGCTTGAGTTTTCCCAATACTCGACATTATCCATAGCAGCAACAGAAATATTGTTCCACAATTTATTTTCATAATCATACACTTCCTGAACGAGCAATAGTTTTATTTTCAACATCAAAATACTCTCTATAAATCAGGCTCTACTATTAATAGAGCCTGACATAATATCATATAATAATAAGATATTGATTATTACAACATTAGAATGTAAATTAAATATAAACTATTTCAGCATTTACCATTTTAAATATTTTTAAATAAATAGCAGCACAACAAATTGATTTACAGAAATTTATTGTGAAAACATGCTGAAATTATGATGAAACATAGATTTGCGTCTCTTAATTATTTATTTTTCAAAAATTATGAATACACCATTAAAAATGCATGATCTATTATATATAGAAGAGCACCAAACATGTAATCATTACCGAGCAGATATCGGAACGGGATTTATGTATCAAGAATTAAATGTCAATGATCAAATTAATCAAGATAGGACTCGTTATAACCACCTGCTCCTTTGCCTCAGGGGAACTTGTGTTTTGAGTTATAACCAATACTGCAATCGCAATTTCAAGGCTGGGGAAATGGTTCTTATTCCACGAGGCTCATCATTTTGGGGACATATCACAACACCTCTTTGTTTGTTGGATATGATCTTTGAGGCACCTGTAAGTGGATGTGATCGCCTCGTATTGCAAAATTACCAACCTCTTTGCTCGCAAATCCATTACGATTTCCAACCTATAGAGATTCGCCACCCTCTCGATGATTTTTGTAATTTATTGATATTTTGCCTGAAAAATGGAATGAGTTGTGCTCATTTGCATGAAATGAAGCATAGAGAGCTCTTTTTCTATTTGCGAGGTTTTTACCGTAAAGAGGAGATTGCGTTACTTTTTTATCCTATTATCAGCCACTCATTTGATTTCCGAATGTTTATATATGAGAATTGCCGAGATGTCACCTCTGTTAAAGAACTGATAGCACGCGCAGGGATGAGTCGTAGTACATTTCTCAGACGGTTCAAAACAGAATTTGGAGAATCTGCACACCACTGGATGCAGAAACAAATCTGCCAAAGAATCGTCCTTGAATTGACAGATCCTCGAGTAACGATTAAGGATATAATGAATAAATTTGGATTCGATACGCCGAGTAATTTTTCGCGCTTTTGTAGAAACTCCTTTCAATGTACTCCTTCGGAGCTTATACGAAAATACAGACAGAAAACTCCCACACCTATTTCCGGCTTAGAAATAGATACATAGGGATTCAAGCAAAAAAGAATATTTTTCGGTATCGTATTACAATAAATAAAACACACGTTTTGTGAAAAACGTGAAAAGATTGAATCATTTTGATAATTTTATGTTGAAAAATTGCCTTATGTTTGCGACAAAATAATGATGAACTACATTGGGGCTTTCAAATGTCAGGCTCTATTAATAGTAGATACGAAAACAAATATAGAAAAAATACAATATCCAAACAAGAATCGACACCGGATACTCTTGAACTTTCCTCTACCTCCGCAGTTATGCTATCAAGTAGAAGCATATTAAATGCGATCTCTAACCAGGTAGGTAATACAATTAAAAGCTAAGCACACATTCTTTTACGAAATAAATAATCAAATTCATTCCAGATAATTAACGTAAAGCCGAAACTTGTTCATTCACCCAATCTACAACAGATCTATCGAACTGTTTTAAATATATTCGCGTCGTTTTTTCAGAAGTATGACCTAACCCTTCGCTAATGACAGCCAACGGAGCTCCTGTCATCTTGGCCAACGTCGCCCAACTATGGCGTGCGACATAAGTAGTTAATGGCATAGTGATTTTGCAAATTTCCCCTATTATCTTCAAATTTCTATTTACCCGTTCAAGTGCCAACCGATAACACTTATGTAATACAAACTTATCACTCCCGGAAAGCAAAGGGAATAAATATTCAGAGTTTCCAGCATATTTCTGAATCAAATGTTTCAATTGTGGAGTAACAGTAACTTGCATACTTTGATTAGTTTTACGACGAATGTAATAAATTACTCCATCTCGGATATCAGATCTTTTCAAAAATACAATATCAACAAAAGGCATTCCTCGACTGAAAAAACTAAAAAGAAAAAGGTCTCGAGCTAATTCTAAATGAGGTTGGTTTGTTAAAGGTAACTCGACAATCTTACGCAAGGATGTATAATCCAATGCTCGTTTTACTGTATTCTGCGGATGAGAGCGCACCCAACGAAATGGCGAAGGCGAGTTTGTCAGGTATCCCTCGGATATTGCTTGATTATAAATAGATTTCAGATTCCGCATATAATAACACACTGTATTCTGCGATACTCCTCGATATAAGAGAAATTCTTCATATTCCCGGACAAAACTACCGTCAATATCCGTCAAACGAACAATCTTAGGAGACATAAAAGTAGCAACCGAGATACGCATATGTCGTAAAGCAGCAGCCGTTCCAAACTTGCCCAAAGCTTGTTTTCGTGATATCTGCAAATCAATATAATGCAACAGACTCAAACCGTCACGTTCCACTTGATAGCAAAAAAGCACATCATCGACACGATACGGTTCCCGCCGCTGTTCCAAAACTTTTATATGTTTTTCAATATCATGTCTTTGGGATATCAACATACGATTAATACGACAAACTTCCCGTTTAGAACGCACATCTTCCGAAAGATAACGAACTTGGTCATTAGCAATGTCAAATTCCTCTTTACGAAGTCTATAAGATGTGTAAATAAGTTTTTTACGCCGTTGATGAATCAATTGAAAAACCAACGGATAAGTACCGTCACGTAAAACCCGACATGTATTCAGTCGCAACTTCAAACTAGTCATACTTTCTGATTTTTACGGCTGTAAAAATATTCTAAAATCTTTTTAAAACATAAAACATCCGAACAAAAAATAAATCAGAAATAGCAAACTATCTTGGATTTATAAAGGTTTCTATATAAAAAGCCCATACATAAGTACCCAAAATGCACTAGATTTCCAAACCTATTTTCTCTCACTTGCAAGGTATAATAATTGGTGGCCTCTCAACGGATACTGGTGAAGATGGTGCAACGGAGCGGTCATCAGGTACTGCAATTCCTCCTCCGTAAGATAGCTGCATTCAATATACAGAGAGGCATAGAGGGGATTGCCCCCCCCAACCGTTGTTGAAGGCTGTTTGTAATTACCATATTTCTGGCATTTGAGATAATCGGACAATCCATTGGAAAACATTCCGGGATCGTAGTACAGATGAATGTGAAATTTTGAAGGGCCGCTTCAGATCCAAAAGCAGCACATCTTGTACCTGATACTCTTTTTTTGTAAAAAAGCGTGAGTGGTCGCATTTAGTAACTATATTTTATAGGCTCAATTGACTCCGATCTGCTTTTGGTAATCTTCCGTAATTTTATAACGCATTGAGTAAGGTCTGGTATTTTTCGAAATTTTAATAGCATTCTATTCCCATCCAACCGTCACATAGCTGCCGTGGTCTCAAATATCCTGATATAGTGTTTGTTAATCTGTCCCCGATATTGTCCAGGTTGGGGTTGATACGGTCGGCTTTGGTGCTTTTGTCTTTCATACAGCCGCCTTTGGGTTCCACTGGCAACCGGGGAGTTCGAGTTTGGCTCTGAACAGTACAATCGTACTGTTGGCCGTAATACGTCCATAACCAGATCGAGCGATTATTCCTTGTTCCTTTTAAAGCAGAATAGAGCTTGAACATGCTGCGTATAACTCTGCTTTTTGAAAATTACTAAAATAATTTCAGCAAAGTCGGCTATCAAGACGAGTAAAGATGTAATATATTGTAATTCATAACGATGTGTAATCCAAAACAAAAGTAAACGAGGTAACGATTGGGATTTCGAAACCTCGTTTACAATCACGTTATTTCAATCTCTAAAAAATATACATCCACCTAATTTAAAACACAACACTCTAAAAATCAAATATTTTCGACCTTTTTTACAAGACGTTTAGACAAAAATGCTCTCTCCAAAGCAATCGTCCGTCCGGCTAAAGCCCGAACGAGAATACGTTGATACTGTCGTAAACCACGCTGAAGACACCCAGCAGCAAAATCCCCGCCATGCAGAGCGCAAGGCTGAGGCGCGTATAGCGGTCGCTGCGCAGCGGTGCGATCGGCTCTTCGTTGGGCGTAATATACATCGCCTTCACGACCAGCAGGTAGTAATAGAGCGAAACCACCGTATTGACAAGCGCGATGAACACCAGCAGGTGGAAACCACCCTTGAATGCTGCAGCGAAGACGAAGAACTTCGAGAAGAACCCGGCAAAAGGCGGGATGCCTGCCAGCGAGAAGAGCGCCAGGGTCATCATCAAGGCCAATTTGGGGTTGGTGCGGTAAAGCCCGTTGTAATCGGCCAGCCCGACCTTGCCGCCGCTATGCTGTTCGATGGTCGAAATGATGCCGAAAACGGTGAGGTTGGCCGCCATGTATACCAGCACGTAGAACACGAGCGAAGTCATCCCGATGGCGCTGCCGCCGATCACGGCCAGCATGATATAGCCGGCTTGCGAGATGGACGAGAAGGCCATGAAACGCTTCAGGTCGGTCTGCCGGATGGCAAAAAGGTTGGCGACCGTGATCGAAAGCACCGTCACGGCATAGAGCAATGTCTGCCACTGCCCGACCATCGGGCCGAAGACCTTCATCAGCACAGTCATCAGCACGAACGCCGCCGAGGCCTTCGACACGACCGAGAGGTAGGAAGTCACGGCCGTCGGCGCACCCTGGTAGGTATCGGCCGTCCAGAGATGGAACGGCACGAGCGAAATCTTGAACCCCAGCCCGGCGAAGAAGAAGACCATCGCCATGACCTGCAACGGCGACCCCGTAATGCGCGCCGCCATATCGTCGAAATAGAGCGTCCCCGTCGTCCCGTAGAAGAACGAGATACCGTAGAGCATCAGACCGCTCGCGAACAGGGCGCAGAGGATGTATTTCGCACCCGCTTCGGCCGAATGGTGCTTGTACTTGTCGAACGCCACCAGGCAGGCCATCGGCACCGAAGCCAGTTCCATGCCCAGGAAGAAGAGCAGGAAATTGCCCGCCCCGACCATGAAATACATGCCCAGCAGCGTCGAAAGCAGCAGGATGTAGAATTCGCCCTGTTTGTGGGCCGTGTCGTCGCGCCGCAGCCACGTATCGGCCTGCAGGCAGACGATGAGCGCCCCGATGGCCAGTACGCTCTTGACGACGGTGTGCATCGGCACATAGCAGAACATGCCGCCGAATACCTCGCCCGCCGTCCCCGGGACGACATTGGCCAGCACCTGCACCGCGAGCAGCCCGCAGGCCACCGCCGAAAACCGGCGCCTTCCGCGCTCCCCGGCGATCAGGTCATAGAGGAACAGCAGGACGATCACCGCAATGAGCGTCACTTCGGCCTGCATGTACGAGAATATATCGCTGTAATCCATAGTCGATTAATTCATTAAGTGTGTAATGATCTCCGAGACGCTGCCCCGGATCATGTCGCTCACCCACAGCGGTGCGAGTCCCATGCCGGCGATAGCCACGACGAGGCACACGACCGACAGGCGTTCGTCCCACGTGGCGTCGGAGAGCCTGAGATGCGCTTCGTTGGTACAGGTGCCGTAAAGTATCTTTCCGACCACCCGCAGGATGTAGACCGCCGTGATGACGATCGACGTGCAGGCAATGATCGTCACCACGCGATGGAACGTATCGTTGTCCATGAACGCGCCGTTGAAGATCGTCATCTCGGCGACGAACCCGCTCAGGCCGGGCAGGCCCAGGTTCGCCAGACCCGCGATGACGTAGCCCACCGCCAGAAAGGGCATCACCTTCATCAGCCCGCTCAGTTCGCGCACGTCGCGCGTATGCGTGCGGCCGTAGATCATGCCGATCAGCGCAAAGAAGAGCGCCGTCATCAGGCCGTGGCTCAGCATCTGCAGCACGGCGCCCGTGCCGGCCGTGGTGTTCATCATCAGGATGGCGAACAATACCAGCCCGCAGTGCGACACCGACGAGTAGGCGTTGATGTATTTGAGGTCGGTCTGCACGCAGGCCGCGAAGGCACCGTACACGACCGAGATCGTCGTCAGGGCGATGAATATCCAGCTCAGCTCGTGCGCCGCTTCGGGCATGAGGTACATCGCCACGCGGAAACAGCCGTAGCCGCCCAGCTTCATCAGCACGCCGGCATGGAGCATCGACACGGCCGTCGGGGCCGAAGCATGGCCGTCGGGGCTCCACGTATGGAAGGGGAACAGGGCGCCCAGCACGCCGAACCCGACGAAGACCAGCGGGAACCAGATATATTGCTGCGCCAGGGGAATGTTATGCAGCTGCGCGATCTCCAGGATATTCATCGTCGTAGCCCCGGCACCGAAGTAGATGCCCAGGATGCCGATCAGCAGCAGCGCCGAACCGCCCATGAGCATCAGCGTCAGTTTCATGGCGGCATACTCCTTGCGGCCGCTGCCCCACACGCCGATCAGCAGGTACATCGGGATCAGCGCCACCTCATAGAACATGAACATCGTGAAGAGGTCGACCGAAACGAAGAATCCGAAGACACCCACGCTCAGCAGGCAGAACCAGAGGAAATACTCCTTCACCTGCGTTTGCATCCGCCACGAGGCGAACGTCCCCGTAAACACGATGATGGCCGACAGCAGCAGCATAGCAACCGAAATGCCGTCGACCCCCACGGCATAGTGGATATTGAGCGGCGCATACCACACATGGCTTTCGGTAAAGAGCATGGCGGCCTGCTCGCCCGCCTCGCGCAGGCCGAGGTAGCGGAACACCAGCACCACCGCCAGCGCCAACAGCAGCGAGGAACCCGCCACCATCACGGCACGCACCTGCCGTGTGGACTTCGAGAGCCAGAGCCCCAGCATCATCAGCACCGGGATGGCGGGAAACAGTGATAACATATTCATAACAGCTACGTTTTAGCAGATTAAAAGCAAGAAGATCGTAAGGCCCAGCGCACCGCCGAGGAACCAGATGCAGTAACGCTGCACGCTGCCGCTCTGCATGTCGCGGATCACATACGCCGCGCCGTTGGTCACCCGGGCCACGAGGTTCATCAGGCCGTCCACCACGTGACGGTCGAACCATGCGACCGGTGCCGAAATGCAGGCGAAGATCACCCGGTGGGTGACGAACTGGTAAACCTCGTCGATATAGAAACGGTGGTAGGCCGCCTTATGCAGCCCCCTGAAGCGCGTTGCCAGGGCATCGGCCACCGTCTGGCGCTCGCGCAGGTACATCCACGTCGCCAACGCGATGGCCGCGGCAGCCACGCAGAGGCTCACGCCCGCCACGCCCCGGTCGATATGGATCGCATACGCCGTCCCGTCGCTGCTGACCAGCTTCCCGAAAGGAATGAACCCCGCCACGCAGGTCACCGCAGATAGGAACAGCAGCGGCAAAGTCATCGTCAGCGGAGCCTCATGCGGCCTGTGCGCCGCATGAAGTTCACGGTTTTCGCGTCCCCAGAAGATGTTGTAATAGAGGCGGAACATGTAGAACGCCGTCAGGCCGGCGATCCCGGTCATCACCCACCCCATCACGGGGCTGAAGGCGAAGCACGCCGTCAGGATCTCGTCCTTCGAGAAGAAACCGCTCAGGGGCCAGATGCCCGCGATGGCCAGGCAGGCGATGAGGAACGTCGCATGCGTCACGGGCATGTATCGGCGCAGGCCGCCCATGGCCGACATCTCGTTGGAATGCACGGCATGGATGATGCACCCGGCGCCGAGGAACAGCAGCGCCTTGAACATGGCGTGCGTGAAGAGGTGAAACATCGAGGCCATGTACCCCAGTCCGCCCGTATGGGGATCGGCCGAGGTGCAGACGCCCAGCGCCACGATCATGAAGCCGATCTGCGAAATGGTACTGAACGCCAGCACACGCTTGATGTCGCTCTGCACGCAGGCCACGACGGCGGCATAAAGCGCCGTAAAGGCCCCGATATAGGCCGTCCAGTGCAGCACCTCGGGCGCATAGCCGACAAAGAGCGGGAACATGCGCGCCACGAGGTAGACGCCCGCCACGACCATCGTCGCGGCATGGATCAGCGCCGACACGGGCGTCGGGCCCTCCATGGCGTCGGGCAGCCAGATATGCAGCGGGAACATGGCGCTCTTGCCCGCGCCGCCGATGAACATCAGCCCCAGCGCCAGCGGGATCATCGCACCGGCGGCAGCCAGCAGCTGCACGTCGGGCGTGAAGGAGAACGTCCCGGCATAGTACCCGTAGAAGAGGATGCCGACGAGGAACCCCAGGTCGGCGAAGCGCGTCACGATAAACGCCTTCTTAGAGGCCGCGACAGCCTCCTTCTTCGTGTAATAGAAACCGATGAGCAGGTAGGAGCTTACGCCCACCAATTCCCAGAAGAGGTACATCTGGAAGATGTTGGTAGCCACCACCAGCCCCATCATGCTCATCGTGAACAACGACAGGAAGGCATAGTAACGCTGAAACCCCCGCTCGCCCTTCATGTAGCCCAGCGAGTAGACGTGCACCATCAGCGAGACGGTCGAGATCACCACGAGCATCATCACCGAAATCGGGTCGAGCAGGATGCCCAGGTCAATATGCAGCGTCCGGCTGATCGGCAGCCATACCGTGTTCCACGGTACGAGCGTGGGGAACACCCCCGAGGCGTCGCGCCCTGCGGAAAAATACTCGAACGCCGTACAATAGCTCAGCAACGCCACTACGGCCAGCACCGCCGTGCCTATGGCGCCCGCGACGACGGGCTTGAGCTTCATGCCGGCCAGCCCCAGGAAGAGGAAGCTCAGCAGCGGCAGCAGCAGGATAAGGATCGTATATTCCATAACAATCGTTTTTTCAGAATCGTTACCACTTCATCTCCCGCAGGCTCTTCACCCCGATGTTGCGCAGGTTCCGGTAGATGTTGATGATGATGGCGATTGCGACGGCCGTTTCGGCGGCGCTGATGCCGATGGCGAATAGCGTGAAGAAGAATCCCTCCAGCTGTTCGGGGAACAGGAAGCGGTTGAATACGACGAAATTGATGTCGACCGAATTGAGGATCAGTTCGACGGAGATCAGCATCGCGAGCAGGTTGCGGCGCGTCACGAACCCGTAGATTCCCACGAACATCATGATCGTGGAGAGGACGAGGTAATATTCCATGTGTATCATAGTCGTACTCTTTTTAGCGTTTGCGTGCGATGAGGATTCCACCGACGATGCAGGCCAGCAACAGGATGCTGATGACCTCGAACGGCAGCACGTAGCCATATTTGCCGCTGCTCATCAGCGCGTGGCCGATCGTCTGCACGTCCAGTTCGCCGTGGACGAAATGCGACGGCATGAAATCGTGCCGGAGCGTCACGTAGAGGCATACCCCGAGGCTCAGCAGCGTCGCCGCCAGCCCCACGAACAGCTTGTAGCCCTTTATGTCCTCCGACTTGTCGCCCTGGCTCGAGGTCAGCAGGATCGAGAATACGTACAGCACCGTAATGCCGCCGGCATAGATCAGCAGTTGCACGGCGCCCAGAAACGAATAGTTCAGCTGGAAATAGATGCCCGCCGTACCGAACAGCACGAACAACAGGTAGGTCGCCGCGCGCAGGATACGCTTGGTCGTCACGGCCAGCACGGCACTCACGGCCGTAAAGACCGCCAACACCGTAAAGACGATTAATTCGAGTGTTATCTCCATGGCTTATTGTTTGTTCAGGGTTTTGACCAGCTTCCCGCGCGTGTATACCGCGTGTTCGAAATCGGTCGAGAAACGGATGGCCCCCGTCGGGCAGGCGTTGACGCACAGATGGCAGAACATGCACGACCCCAGGTCGTACTGGTAAAGCACCAGGCGGCGTTTCGACTTGCCCGTCTCGGGATCGGTGACCATCTCGGTGGTGATACGGATGGTTTCGTTGGGACATGCCGACTGGCAGAGGCCGCAGGCGATGCACTTGTTCTTCCCCCCGGCATCGTGGGGCATGGTCAGCTCGCCGCAGAAACGGTCGAACATCTTGAGCGTGGCCCGGTTCTCGGGATATTGCTCGGTGACCTTCTTGGTGAAGAACTCCCGCCCGGTCACCTTCATACCCGTCAGCAGGGTTCCCAACCCGTGGAAAAGTCCTTTGATATAGCTACTCATGACTAAAAATGCAGTTTAAATACGACGACGATGACCATCAGCAGCAGGTTTGCCAGCCCGATCGGCACCAGGTATTTCCATTCCAGCGTCAGTATCTGGTCGATACGCAGGCGCGGGAAGGTCCACTTGATCCACATCAGCAGCCACACCACGAAGAACGCCTTGCCGAAGAACCAGACGAAGCCGGGGATATAGTCCATGGCGGCATTGAAGCCCTCCCAGCCGGGGATGTGCAGCGGCATCCATCCCCCGAGGAAGATGGTGGCCGCAACGCCCGAGACGACGAACAGGTTGACGAACTCGGCGACGTAGAACAGGCCGAAGTGCATGCCCGAATACTCGGTGTGGTACCCTGCCGTCAGCTCCGATTCGGCCTCCGGGAGGTCGAACGGCCCGCGGTTGACCTCGGCGTTGCCCGCGATCAGGTAGATCACGAAGGCGACCAGCGCCGGGACATGCCCCTTGAAGATGAACCAGCCGTCGGCCTGGCGGGCGACGATCTCCGAGAACTGCATCGTATCGGTCAGCACGACGATCGTCAGGATCGACAGCCCGATCGACAGCTCGTACGAGATCATCTGCGCACCGCTTCGCATGGCGCCGATGAGCGAATACTTGTTGTTGGAGCTCCACCCCGCCAGCAGGATGCCGACCACGCCGATCGACGAGGCCGCCATCAGGAAGAAGACGCCCACGTTGAAGTCCAGCACTTCGAGCCCCTTGTTCACAGGCAGGCAGGCGAAAGCCAGCACCGACGCCAGGATGACGATGTAGGGCGCGAGGTTGTAGAGGAACCTGTCCGAGCGGCGGATGGTGATGATCTCCTTGGTGAGCATCTTGAACACGTCGCAGATCACCTGCAACGTACCCCACGGCCCCACGCGCACGGGCCCCAGGCGGCACTGGAACGCCGCGCAGACCTTACGCTCCATGAAGATCATCAGGATGGCGATCACCGCGTACATCAGCAGCAGGCAGACACCGACGATCACGCACTCCAGGAAGACCGCCAGCCCCACGGGCATCAGCGACGTGAGCAGCCCGTGAATCCAGCTCGTTACTATACTAAAATCAAACATATCTGTAAGTTTTTCCTTTTTTATCCCGCTCCCACCCCAGGGGGAGGGGCTTATAAACCCGGAAGCGACATCCGGCTACCTGTCTATATCGGGCACGACGTAGTCCAGCGTACCGCCGATGGCGATCAGGTCGGCGATCTTCGTCCCCCGCGCAATGGTTTCGAGGCACGACACGAGCGGGAGCCCCGTCGAGCGGAACTTCATGCGGTAGGGCGACTTCTCCCCGCGGCTCTCGATGAACACCCCGAACTCCCCGCGGCTGCCCTCGACGGCGGCGTAGTAGCTGCCTTCGGGTATGCGGATCACGGGCTTCATCTTCAACTGGTATTCGCCTTCCGGAATGTTGTCAATCAACTGTTCGATGATGTCCATGCTCTGTTCGATCTCGCGCATACGCACCATGTAACGGGCGAAACAGTCACCCTCGTCGTAGAGCACTTCCTCGAAATCCACCTTGCCGTACATGGCGTAGGGATGGCGCTTGCGCACGTCGCACGCCCAGCCCGAAGCACGCCCCGTACCGCCCGTGGCACCGAACGAGATGGCGTCTTCGCGGGTCAGCACGCCGGTGCCTTTCAGGCGTTCCCGGGCGATGACGTTCCCCGTGAACACCTCGTGGTACTCGCGCAGCGTCGGGCGCATGTAGGCGATAAACTCCTTCACGCGCCGTACGAAATCGGGATGGATGTCAGCCTGCACGCCGCCGATCGTATTATAAGTCTGGATCAGGCGCCCGCCGGTGGTCTGCTCCAGGATGTCGAGCACCTTCTCACGGTCGCGGAACCCATAGAAAAAGGCCGTCAGGGCCCCCATATCCATGCAGAGGCAGGCAAAGAACAGCAGGTGCGAGTCGATACGCTGCAACTCGTCCATGATCGTGCGGATGTACTGCACGCGCTCGGACACCTCCACACCCAACCCCTTCTCGATACACATGCAGAGCGCATGGCGGTTCTGCGACGCCCCGAGGTAGTCGAGGCGGTCGGTAAGCGCCAGCGTCTGGGGGTAGGTCAGGCTTTCGCACATCTTCTCGATGCCGCGGTGGATGTAACCGCAATGCACGTCGAGCTTGCGGATGATCTCGCCTTCGAGCGACACGCGGAAACGCAGCACGCCGTGCGTGGCGGGGTGCTGCGGGCCGATGTTGATGACATATTCGTCCTCCTCGAACAAGACGTTGCGGTGGCGGATGAAGCTGCCGTCCGCCGTCAGTTCGAAGCTCGGGGCGCTGTCCTTCGACACTTCGTTGGTCATGCGCAACGGGTTGAGCCCCGGGTCGTAATCCTTACGCAGGGGGTGCCCCACCCAGTCGTCGCGCAGGAACAGGCGCCGCATGTCGGGGTGGTTCAGGAAACCGATGCCGAAATAGTCGAAGACTTCGCGCTCGTTCAGTTCCGCGGCCTTCCACAGGTCGCAGACCGAAGGCAGCCCGCACTTCTCGCGGCTGGGGGTCAGCGTCCGCAACACGACATTCTCGCCCGTCGCAGTGGCTTCGAGGTGGTAGACCGCCCCGAACCCCTCTTCGCCCCAGTCCATGCCCGTCAGGCTGCGCAGGAAATCGAATCCCTCGGCCCTCAGGCGTGCAGCCAGGGCGTGGAATTTCTCCACCGGGACGGTGAACATCCCGTCCCCGGCCTCCGACCACACGGCCCCGGGTTCCCAGGCCGTTATTTTCTCTCTGATATTCATTGTTTTTCTCCTCCTTCCACGTTCAAATCGTTCTTTTCGGCCGTCAGATCCCGGCGAAGCAGCTCTTCGTACTCCTGCTTGCCGATCTGCTTGTTCACCCCGCCGAAAAACCGCTGTAATTTTACTTTGCGCTGCAACTGCATCAGCCCGTAGAGCATCGCCTCGGGGCGCGGCGGGCACCCGGGGATATAGACATCGACCGGCAGTATCTTGTCCACGCCGTTCAGCACATGGTACGACTTCTTGAACGGGCCGCCGCTGATGGCGCATCCCCCGACGGCGATCACATACTTCGGGTCGGCCATCTGGTCGTAGAGGCGCTTCAGGACAGGGGCCATCTTGTGGGTGATCGTCCCGGCCACCATGATGAAATCGGCCTGGCGCGGGGAGGCGCGGGCCACTTCGAACCCGAACCGGGCAAAGTCGTAGCGGGCCGCCCCCACGGCCATGAACTCGATCCCGCAGCAGCTCGTGGCGAAAGTCAACGGCCAGAGGCTGTTGCTGCGCCCCCACTCGATCAATTCGTCGAGGCACCCTACGATCACGTTCGTACCCTCGCGGCGCAGCTCGGCCGCCATCTTTTCGAGGTATTCGTTGTCATTGAAATCCTCGTATTTCATTGCCTTTATCTCCGGCTTCCTTATTTCCATTCCAAAGCTCCTTTCCGCCATGCGTATGCAAGGCCCAAAACCAGTACGACCAAAAAGAAGAGGATGCTCACCAGCCCGTAAATCCCCAGATCCTGGACGACCACCGCCCACGAAAAGAGAAAGACGGTCTCCACATCGAACATCAGGAACAGGATCGCGAACAGGTAGTACCCCACCTTGAACTGCATCCACGACCGTCCGCGCGTCGGAATACCGCACTCGTACGCCTCGCCTTTCTGCGGGTTGTACGAGCGCGGCGATATGGCGCGGGCGATACCCAGCGCGACTGCGACCAGCGCAATAGCCGTCAGGATGACGACCACCAATAGCGTAAAATACATAACCTATCGTTTTTACGAATTTACTCAGAACACGAAAACACGGACGCAACACCGGGGGAATAATCCTCATCCGGGAACATGCGGCAAAACGGGAACGGGAAAAGCGGCTAAATCAGGATACGCCCCAGCGAAAAGACATAATAATCGACCGGCTTGGGATGCAGGTCGAAGCAGCCCGAATAAGCCGGACGGCACGACAGCCCGCAGGCCGTCGCCACGGCCCGGGTATCATGGCGCAGGCGGACGATCGCCTTCTGGGCGGAGGGTTGGACGGGATTTTCGATCGAAGCGTCGCAGGTGAAGACAGCCGCCGTGAAACAATTGTGTGCCGGAACCGGCATCCGGAGACTGGACTGGCGAATCTGGTCGGGCTGCGAAACCGCCCTACCGGACTGAACCTGAGCGCCGTCCAAACTTCCTGCCAAGACAAAAAGCAAGATGAACAAAGCATATTGAATCCTCTCCAGCATTTCAACCTTACTATTTTCGTGCAGCGAAGATACACTCTTTCGCGCAGAAAACGGAATCCATGGACGAAAAAACGTACATAATGATGAATTTTGAGTACAAAAATACTCATAGCCGGATCCGCGGGATACTTCGGCGACACGCCCGGCGCAGGGCAACGAGCCCCGCCCGGTATATTCCGCCCTCCCCCGGGCGACTGCGAAAGGCCGGGCGCAGAGGGTTGGCCTGCAGCACAAAAGAAAATGCCGCCCCGAAAACCGGAGGCGGCATTTCCAACAGAAACAAACCCTTATTTCTTTTCGTAACGATCTCCGACGACCTTCCAGTCGATACGATCCCAGAGGGCGGCGACGGCGTCGGCGCGACGGTTGCGGTAGTCGATGTAGTAGGCGTGCTCCCATACGTCGAAGCACATCAGCGGCTTCATGCCGTGGCACATCGGGTTGCCGGCGTTCTGCTCCGTGACGATGGCCAGCTTGCCCGATTTATCCTCGGCGAGCCATGCCCATCCCGAACCGAAAAGACCGACGGCAGCCTTCTCCATCTGGGCCTTGAACTGCTCGAACGAACCGAAATCCGCGTCGATAGCCTTCAGCAACGCCCCTGTCGGACGCGCCTCGCCATCGGGCGAAAGCTGGTCGAAGAAGAACTCGTGATTCCACATCTGCGCAGCGTTGTTGAAAATCGCGCCATCGGCCGAAACGACGATGTCCTCCAGCGGCTGCCGGGCGTAAGGCGTATCGAGAATCAGCTCGTTGAGTTTATTCACATACCCCACGTAATGCTTGTCGTGGTGGAAACGCAGCGTCTCTTCGGAGACCTGCGGTGCGAGAGCGTCGTAAGCGTAAGGCAGCTCCTTGGGGGTAAACCGTGCCTGTGCTGCAATGTCTGTTGCCATAATAGGTAAAATTAAAAGTGAAACAATGAGGTTGAACTTAATCATAGCCATCCCGTTTTAGTTTGCTTCGAGCGGTTCGAATGCCCATTTGCCTTCCCCGCAGACCGGGCATACCCAATCGTCGGGCAGGTCTTCGAAAGCCGTACCGGGGTCGATGCCGTTCTCCGGGTCGCCCGACTCCGGGTCGTAAATGTATTCACAGACGGTGCAACGATACTTTTCCATGCGGTAAAAAGTTTAAGAAAATCCACACCGGCCTACACAAATATAATACCGATGTCAAATATCTCAAAATATTTTTATAATTTTGAGGAAAAGAACAACAATTTATAACCTAAAACGCTCTTTTCTATGACACTTCCGTATGCAGAACCTTACAAGATCAAGATGACCGAGGCCATCCGCACCTCCACCCGTGCGGAGCGCGAAGCATGGATCCGCGAAGCCCGCTACAACCTTTTCAAGCTGCGCAGCGACCAGGTCACGATCGACCTGCTGACCGACTCGGGCACAGGCTCGATGAGCGACCGCCAGTGGGCGGCCATGATGACCGGCGACGAAAGCTATGCCGGGGCCTCGTCCTATTTCCGGCTCAAGGAGACGATCGAAAGCATCTTCGGGATGCCCTATTTCCTGCCCACGCACCAGGGGCGTGCTGCGGAGAACGTGATCTTTTCGGCACTGCTCAAGGCGGGCGACATCGTCCCGGGCAACTCCCACTTCGACACCACCAAAGGGCACATCGAATTCCGCCGCTGCCACGCCGTGGACTGCACGATCGACGATGCGGCCGACACCCAGAAAGAGTTGCCGTTCAAGGGTGAGATGGACATCGCCAAGCTCGAAAAGCTCCTGCGCGAGAACCCGCGCGAGAAAGTCCCGTGCGTCGTGCTGACCATCACCAACAACACGGCCGGCGGCCAGCCCGTGTCGATGCGCAACATCCGCGAAACGGCCGAAGTCTGCCGCCACTATGGCGTCCCCCTGCTGCTCGACTCGGCCCGCTTCGCCGAGAACGCCTATTTCATCAAGACCCGCGAGGAGGGCTATGCCGACAAGACCATCAAGGAGATCGTCCGCGAAATCTACACCTATGCCGACATCATGACCATCTCGGCCAAGAAGGACGGCGTGGTGAACATGGGCGGGTTCGTGGCCATGCGCAGCGAAGAGCTCTACAGGCAGGCCATGACCTTCAGCATCATGTTCGAGGGCTACGTGACCTACGGCGGCATGTCGGGCCGCGACATGGATGCGCTGGCCGTGGGACTGGACGAAAATACCGAATACGAACAACTCGACGCCCGCATCCGCCAGGTGAAGCTGCTGGGCGACCTGCTCGACGAATACGGCGTACCCTACCAGCGGCCGGCCGGCGGACACGCCATCTTCGTCGATGCGAAAAAAGTGCTCCCCAACCTGCCGAAGGAACAGTTTATCGCCCAGACGCTCGCCGTGGAGCTCTATTTGGAGGCGGGAATCCGCGGCGTGGAGATCGGCTCGATCCTCGCCGACCGCGACCCCGAGACGCACGAGAACCGCTACCCGCGGCTGGAACTGCTGCGCCTGGCGATCCCGCGGCGGGTCTACTCGGACAACCACATCCGCGTGATCGCCGCGGCCTGCCGCAACATCTACGAGCGCCGCGCAGAGATCACCACCGGTTACCGCATCACCTTCGAAGCCCCGATCCTGCGGCATTTCACCGTGGAACTGGACAAAATCTGAACCCGAAGATGCGTCCGCCGCTCCACCGGACAGCATCCGCGGAATAGAATATAACGAACCGGGCAGGGAAAACCCTGCCCGGTTTATTTTCGTCGGCCGCAACGGCCCGCCCCCGAAGTCCGCAACCCGAGTCCATCGACCGGGAACAGAAACCCCCGACGGGCCCGCAGCCACAGCCGCAGCCCAGCCTCTATTGCAGCGATTCGGGAGCCGGAATCAGGAACAGCAGCCCGATCAGCGCGATCAGGCATACCACCACGATCAGGATCATCTTTCCCCAGTTCCGCTTCTTCGTCCCCGGCACGACCGTCTCGTAGCCCGCAAAGGCTTTCGAATCCGCCTGTTGCGTCGCCGCGGGTTTCGCACCGCCCAGGCGCGCCATCTCCTGCTCCATGCGTTTGGAGCGGTCGGCCGACATCTCGGCCTGCTTCCGGCGGAGGGCCTGCGCGGCGGCCTGGCGTTCGCGCTCCAGCTTCGCCTCGGCCTCGCGTGCCTCCTGTTCGCGCCTCGCCTCGGCCTCACGGGCTTCCTGCTCCTTGCGCGCCTGCTCGGCACAAAGGTATTCGATATACTTCCCGGCACGGAAAACATCCACGAAGACAAAAGTCTCCATCGGGGTGTATTTCTCCTCCAGCCGGATATTTTCGCGGACAAGCCGCTGCAAGGTATCGTAGACGGGCACCAACGGCTTGGAAAGGTACTCCCGCCGCACCGACGAGGCAAGCTCTCCGGCACGTCCCAGCATCGAGGTCTCGAACGCATCGAATCCCCGGGCAAGGTAATAGATCGCCTCGGCCAGCCGGATGTCGTCCTCGCGCTGGCCGAACACCGACCTCAGGCGGTCGACCGCAGCCCCGCCCTTGGGCGACCCGGTGTTGCAGTAGCCCAGGAATCCCCAGTACCGCTGCCAGTAATCGTCGGTCAGCTCCTCTTCATAGGCCTTCACCGACTCCTCCGGGCAGACGACCGCCCGCGCGAGGAAATACCAGTAGTCGACCTCGTAGTTCGACGAATTTTCGTGCAGCACGGTGAGGGCTTCGAGGCTTTTCTGCGCCGGTTCGGGCTCCGTCGCCGTGATCAGGCGCGACACGGCCGCTTCCAGTTCGGCACGCTGCACGGAGGTGAGCTCGGCAGATTTCCCGGCGGGCTTTTGCTGCCGCGCCCTGAGGATCGAAGCCTGCGTCGCGGCGTCTATCTGCAACCGCTGCGCTTCGGCATCCAACTGCTGCTTGCACGCCGCATCGAGCGGCCCGGCCCCCGTCGTCCGCACGACGAACGCACGGTACTCCTCGCGCGCCTGCTGCTCGCAGTTCTCGCAGCGCTTCGACGCCTCGACATAATATTCCAACGCCACCTGCTTGCCGCACTTCGGGCACACAACACTGTGGTCTAAGTAGATACGCTTGCCGGAAACCGCACACACGATCGTCGTGTGCGAATGATCCTCGGTGATGTTGTTGTGGATCGTGATATTCGACGCCTCGTATTTCTCCTGCTTGCCGATGATCGTACTTTCATTGATCAGGTTCTTATCGCCGACGAGCGGCGCGGCTTCCGGCGCCTCGGCCGCCGGCGTGCGTTTCACCTGCACCGCAGCGCAGTCGCAACCGCACTTGTGGCAGAAGCGGGCTGTATCGGCGAGTTTATCGTAACCGCACTTGGGACATGTTTTCATGCTTGTTCGTTGTTTTCTTCGGTTTCACTATCAGCCTCATCCCCGGCAACGGCCTGCTCGACCGCCGAGGCGACCAGCCACCCGTGGCTCATGGTTCCCGTGACGACGACCTCCTGCCGGTCGAACGGCACGAAATAGGGGTCGTCGGCCGGCACCGCGCCTTCGCGGCAGAGCTTCACGACGCTCATGTCGTCGTCGCGCACCAGAAAGGCATAATGCCCTTCGGATTTCGACCCGGCATTCTGCAACCGGATCAGTATTACTCCCTGGTATCTCTCCATGGCCATGCTCATTTGAGATCCCGCCCGCAGTTGGCGCAGAAACGCACGCCCTGCACGGCTACCGTACCGCAGTCGGGACATACCCGCCCGACGGACTGGGGAGCCTGCGCCTGGGGCTTCGCGACCGCCTGCTGGTTGTTGCGCGTCGCATATTCGAGGGCACTGTCCTGCGTCTTGTCCACGCGGTCTTCCTGGCGTTCCATCCGTTCGCGGTAACGGTCGCGTTCGGCATCCTTGTTCTGGACGATGTGCCCGGTCATGGTCGTGGCCATATCCTTCATCTCGCGCATCATCTCCAACATACGGTCTTCGTGGCGCTGCGAATCGGCGATACGGGCATCGGCGGCCTGCTGCACCTGTTCGGCGTTCTTTCCCGCCGAGAACGACTCGGCGAACTTCACCGCGGCCTGCGAATCGAGGTTCTCGCCCGCAGCCACGGCCATCAGCTGCTCGGCCGTCATCCGCGCCTTCTTGTCGAGGGCTTCCTGCTTCAGGCGCTCCATCTCGCGCTCGTGATCCAAATCCATCTTCTTGTCCTCGCGGTTGAGCTCCTTGACCTTGCGCAGGCGTTCGATCTGGGCATCCATCTCGGCATTGTCCAGTTCCATCTCCGACTGGCGGTCTGCCCGCTGCAGCTCGCGCTCCCGGGCGCGGCGTTCGTCGGAATACTCGTCCTCGCGCTTGCGATGCGCGAGCGTCAGCTCCTGCAACTCCAGCCCCTGGCGCATTTGCTCCACGGCGATCTGCCCTTCGCCCGCCGTGCGGACTTTCTCGAACTCGATCTGGTCGCGCAGCTGCATGAGCTTGATCGCCTCGCCCCGGCGGTAACGGCGCTCGGCGACGTCGATGCGCAGGTTGTCGACGTCCTCTTCGCGCAGCAGCCCGGTCTTTTCGATGTCGGCCAGTGCAGCCTCCACCTCGTCCTCGCTGCGGGCATCGCGGATCCGTTTCTCGCGCGAAAGCACGGTGTAGAACTTATCCAGCTCGTCGTCGGCCAGCAGGCGGTCTTTATTGACCTGCTGCAACCCCTCATAGAGCTGCATGTCGCTGCGTGCATCGGCAATAGCCTGCGAATTGGTCTCCGCAGCCAGGCGGTTGCGGAAATCGTTGGTGCGGCGCAGGTAGTCGAGTTCCTGCTCCGAAAGGTAAAGTTCGCGGCTCAGGCTGCGCAGGCGTTCCAGGTCTTCGTTCGAAGCCACCACTTCGGCCACGCGCTCCAGCGCAAGGCCGTAGAACTGGTCGCCGGAAGCGGCAATCCTGGCCGTGATCGCCTCGGCGACCTCCGCCGGGATCGACGTGCCTTCGACCTGGCGATCCTGCATCACGGCCTGCACGGCATTCTGCATTACGGGCTGCAACTTCTCCGCAATCCTGCGGGTCGTGGCGACGGGCTCGTCCGTCAGGAAATATTCGGCGAAACGATTGAAGTCTGCGATACGGAAAATCACGCGCAGGCCGACCTGCAAGTCCAGCAGTTTCGTGCGCACGGACATCGGCCTGAACTCGGCCATATCCTCGGCCGTTCCCGAACCGAATACCAGCGAGAAACTCTTGTCGAGCTTGAGCAGCAGCGAGAAAGCCTCGTGCCGTTTCATGCTCTCGATCACGGCATCGAGCGAGCGCTGCCGTTCGGGAGCGTCCTTGTCGTCGAACTTGTCCTTCACGCGGCGTCCCAGCAGGGCGTTTATCAGGAAACGGCCGCTGCCGGCCATCAGCCCCGCAGCCCCGCCCGTACGGCTTTCGAGTACGCGCTTGAGCTCGTCGGGGTCTACGAAATCGTAGATGCCCCCGTGGATTTCGGCCAGCACCTTGCCGTTGGCCTTGATATACGCCGTCGTGCCGTCGTTTACGATCAGCCCCTGCGCCGAATCGTAGCGGATAAACTCCGATTCATTGACCCGGCAGGCGACTTCGCCTTTCTGGATATTCCAGAAAATCTTCTGTTTCACCGTGGCGAGCTCGCCGCCTCCGGCAGCCTGCCCGTCCGGCGCCTGGGGCGCCTGCGCAGCGGCGGGTTCGACCGCAGCGCCGCACGTCGTGCAGAACCTTGCGTCGGGCAGCATCGGGGCATTGCATTTCGGGCACACGGGGCCTGCGGGCGCAGCGGCGACGGGCGTACCGCACGTCGTGCAGAACTTCGCATCCTCCAGGAGTTCGGAATTACAATTCTGGCATTTCATAGTAGTCGTTCTATTTGGTTGATATGATTGATTTCACGTTTCCTTTCAGGTCGGCGGTCGCCGTATGGCAGCTCTTTATGGTACCGTCGGTCTGCAGGTAATTGAAGGCATAAAACTCGTCTCCGTTGCCGTATTTCATGCGGGTGACGGTCGACAGGCTGCGCGGTTCGACCCCCAGCTGTTCGTACAATTGCCGGTCGACAGCGGCGCGGATCAGCGACAGGTTGCGGTCGACGGCGCTGCGCACCCGGTCGAGCAACGAGGCCGGAGCGGCTTCATAGACGCACTTGCGTTCGACGACCGCGTTGACTGCGCCTTTCGCCAGCGCCTTCACCGCCCGGGGATGCGCCTTCGCCCCCTCCCGGCGCACGCCCACATGCAGGAACGGATCGCCGAAAAGGTTGAACTCGACGATCGTAAGTGCCTGGTGGGGCGTAAAGTAACCGTCGTTATAATCGAAGAAGCTCTGCCGTGCCATGTAGAATGCCTCGCCGGCCGTATACCCCTCGAGCAATTTGGCCATATAGACGTTCGTCAGGCGGTCGGCATTGTCCAGGTCGGCAGCCGAACTGCTCTTCGAAGCACCCCACGCGATGCGCGACGACCCCAGGTAGAGCAGCGTCATGTCGCCCATCGCCGCGAGCAGCATCGTCTCGCCGCGGCCGTAATCCTGGAATTTTCCGCCATAGCACGCCTCGGTCACCACCACGTTCGGTTTCTCGGCGGACGCCAGCTGCCGGGGCGTGACTGCCTCGTAACATTGCTGCTGGTAGGAAGCATAGAAGCTGCATGCGGTCGGGGCATCGCTGCCGTGCAGGTTGAAATAGTAGAAGTCCGCACCCCGGTCGAAAACCTTGTCGACGATCGAACGCTCGACGCAGGGGCTGACAAAAAGGTTCTGCGTATAGATACGCTCATCGAGCCGCATGTCGCCCCGGAAGAGTCGGTTGCGGCGGAAAGGCTCGCTGACCGAAGCCGAGGCCGAAAGCCACGTGAGGTCGGTCTGCCCGTAAGCCCTGCCCACGGCCATCGAACCGGGGGCTTTGGCCGCGCGGCGCAGGTATCCGGCCAGGTCGTCCAGCGACGCGTCATGCGCCAGCGGCAGGCGTCCCGTATGGAAATATTGTTCGTACTGGAAAATTTCGGCCGTTCCCAGCATGGGGTAAGTCCGCTCGCCCAGCAGGTAGGCATAAGGGATATCGGAGTCGATGTCCGTATCGCTGTAATCGGGATCGGAGATATACTGCGGCAGGACGGGCATGGGAATGACATCGGCGCCTCCGACGATGAACAGGTAGTTGGTTTCATCGTCGGCCGTGCTGCGCCCGAAACGGTAATAGTCCGCCAGCAGGTAACCGTGTTCGACCCACGAATCGGCCGGTGAAAGCGCCACGGCGCGGTTGCGCCCGGCCTCGGGGTTGAGGAAAACATAGTCGCCGGCATCGACGATGCGGTAACGGATGCCGTGTGCCGCCGATGCTTCGGCATAGGCGGCGAGCAACTTGCGCACCGCCGCGGCATCGGTTCCGAATTTGCGGGCCAGAGCCTGCAGGTTGGTGAAGATGACGCCCTCGGCCATAGGCCCCGTCGGCTCCTTCGAGCCCGCAGCCGCGCAGCTTCCGGCCCGGACAGCCGGGGCAACGGGTGCCGCATCTGCCGCCGGAGATGCCGTCACCGGGCGGGCGGGGAGCCTGGTGCCGCATCCCCCGCAGAAAAGGTCGTTATCACCGCATTTCTTTCCACAATTGGGACAAAACATCGCGAATCGGTTTTAAAGGGTTAATCAATCCGGACGACTTGGGCCGGCGTACGCTTCAGGTCGGGCATCGCCTCGCCCACGCCGGCACCGATATAGGTCGCATCGCAGATTACATAGCGTTTGTTGCCGAGCTGCATGTAGTCGCCCTTCACCTCGCCTTTGAAGCATACCGCCGTGGCGATATGCGCCGGATAATAGAGCAGCACGACATCCAGCCCCAGCAGATCCTTGACCAGCCGCGCAAAGAGGATCGAACGGTCTTCGCAGTCGCTGTACGGATAGTAGTACATCTCCTCGGCGAAGAGTGTTCGCTCGACGCCGAACTGCGCTTCGTCGGTCTTGTAGGGGAAGGCCCTGTGCAGGTAGTGCAGCAGCAGTTCCGCCGCCTCGCGTTCGCCCTTCCCGGCCACTGCGGCGCGCAGCGGGGGATAGAGTTGCCCGCGCACCGGGGCGGTAAGCGCCGTGGCCGCGTAGATGCTCCAGTGGCAGGGCGGATAATTCGTATAGAAATCCATCAGGTTGCGGTTTACCGTCACCGTCGTCGAAACCACGCCGTCGAAATTGCGGACGGCGGGCGCCGCGGGTTTCTGCGCGAAGAGGGGCGGCGCGGGCATCGCCAGCGACAAAGGCCGCTCCCCGGGGATCGTGAAATTGCAGATATTGTACGACGCGGCCCGCGGGACATCGTCCAGGATATAAAATACCTGGCCGTCGATATTGAAATAGGGACGGGCATAGACCTGCCCGTCGGTGGCCAGCAACAGAAACAGCCGGCCGTCGCCGCGCGCCATGCGCACTTTATAGCCCGCCTCGGCCATCAGGAACGATTGCAGGACGACCGATTCGTTCGTTTTGGGGCCGCAGAATCCGTCGGCGAGTGTCCGCACAAGGTCGTAATAGCCCCAGTCGTTGAGCCCCAGCGCCTTTTTCAGCGCCACGCACTCCGCCGCCACGGCATCGTATGAACCTCGCGAAACACCTTCCCAGGCATTGGCCACGCTGTTCTCCTGCACCGAGGCGAGGTTGAAGCGGTGTTTCGCAGCCAGCGATACGGAACAGCCCGTGCCGTAGAACGTGAACTTGAAGGGACGCGAAACGTCCACCGCCGGAGCCGCGTCGCGCTGTCCCCTATCCAACTACAGAGCTGCTGACGAGCGAACTAGAACAGAAGCGTGCGACCG
>OKWG01000036.1_pt1 | contig 90647 bp, 74 predicted proteins | sample 1607091 | NCBI WGS metagenome assembly OKWG01 (sample SAMN04414080, study PRJEB24778) | human gut metagenome | material: faecal | host: Homo sapiens
CGATGAAGTTGTGCATAAGCGCGATGATAGTAATCAATGGTTTGGTCACCACTAATTTACTAAATATCTGCGATATGTACAACTTTTTCATTGTAAATATGTTAAGAATCTAATTCAACCAACAGGTAATGATAGCAATGAAAGTGGAAGCACCCTTGGTATTCTCACGACACATGCCCCCGGAATGGAACGAAATATGAAATTAAAACCTACCGTAAATCGAAAGATAGAGGTTGGCCTTATAGGGAAGACTCCGGCCATTCGACTAGACATGACCGCTTTTTCCGAGAAACAAACGGATGGCTTTTCCTCCTCGGCGCAATATATTCCGTTCAGCTATCGGGAATATGATTATCTATCAACCGCCCAACTTCGTCCTGAATACAAAGATGGACAGGTATGGGTGAACGGTAAGGCTGTCCCTTATCAAGAGAAATATAGTTACACGCCGGTATCTGTACCAGTCAATACACTCTATAGGAAGAAACATGGGATTGAGATGGTAGCGGACCTCGGGACTTTCTCACCCTTGCGGACCTCCCTAATCGTAGACGGGATCTGGTTATATGTACGAGAAAAGAATACGGCCCTTAACGGGATCTGGCCGATCCAGTACACAGATAAAACAGAATACCCCTACGTAGGTTTTTACGACAGGCAAGGCGGACCGGGAAATGAAAGTCGTTCGGAGATCATCTCCACGAACTTCCGTTTCATCACCCGCATCCCCAAAATCGGACTGGTCACTACCCTTACGTGGCAAATGATATGGCTCTATAAATATCGTACGCTCTACAACGGTAGCACTGGCGAGAATGTATGGCCCCTATATTGGTGTGGAACAGACGGAATCATACATCCGTTCACCGAGGCACAGAAAGAGGATCCAGCCTTTGCACCTTTACTCTCCACCACCGCACCGGAACGATTCCTACCAAACTCTTATAAACCATATGGTATGCTGAATATTCGGGTAAACAAAGCTTTCGGAGAGCACATCACGCTGGCATTCTTTGCCAACAACCTCGCCGATTTACGCCCCACTCGCTATTCAGCCAGCACGAGATCTTACCTTCAACAAAATACCCAGCCTTTTTTCGGTCTGGAATTACAAATAAAACTATGACATCATGAAAACAAGCATACTTTACATATTCCTACTGTCAGTCCTTTACGCCTGCGACTCCCACTCTCTTCTTCCACCCAAGCAGCAATTGGATCAGCAAATAGCGCAACTGAATGATTATTCTTTGTTGAGCGGTCCCTTGAACGACCAGCTATGCGAAGAGATAGAAACCCATGCCCAAGAAATAGGGAATGACTCGCTTTTGCTGGCAACCCGCCAAATCATATACACTCGCTATTGCAGATTACAGGACACGGCTCATGCGAGAATGCTACTCGACCGCATGAAACCTTATGCCATCCGCATAAAAGACAAGCACCTTCTCATGAATCACCTGCGTATGGCATTTCTTCACGCACAGACACGCCAACCCGCAGAATGCGAGCGATGGATAAACGAGGCACGAAAATATGCATATATAAATCCTCAAAACTGGTATATCACGGCGGCTAACGCTTGTCTTGAATGTGGATTATATCCCCAAGCACTCATCTATGCGGATTCAGCATTGGTGAACTTGAAATATAAAGTGATAAGCTCTCCTCACTTAGTAAAAGCTATAGCATTAAGCCGTACGGGAAAGACCGCCGAAGCGGAGGAATGGACCCAACGATGCATTACCGATATCCGCCACTTTCAGGCGAAACACCAAATACACACGATCAGCTATCTGCAATATCAACTCTTCATGGAATACGCCGTCTCTCTCCGGAAACATGGAAAAAACAAAGAGGCACTATCCGTATTGGAGGAATTAGACAGAGTCTCATTCAATAATGTCGCCACGCCTCTCTTGAGGAACAAAGACAATATCGAGGAATATAAGGTGCGTGTGGCACGTATGTTGTCCGAATGCTATTATACGACCGGAAATCAATCGGAAGCCATCCAACAGGCAAACCGGGCAGACTCCCTACAATCCCATTATGCCCAAGAGCAAATGAACATACGCAGAAAGATGATCAGCGAAAGCCTGCAAAACGAACTATTATCCACCCGCTTAAAAAGTCAGAAGGCGGAAGCGGAACAGGCACGGCTCATCCAGTATATCCTTACCGGAGTCATTATTTTGCTCATGGCTATCCTAACCGGAGGATACCTTTGGTGGAGAAATCATCGCCGTCGCCTACGCCAGTTATTCGATTTATTGATAAGCCATCATGCGGCTTGGTTGCTAATACACGATCCGCTTCCGCTAATCTCCCGGCCACAAATAAAGTTACCAGATCATTCAGAGGCAAACACCGAGGTCACAACAAAAGCTGATAATCTCCTATATCAACGAATCCTATCAGTTATGAAAGAGCAAAAGCCTTTCTTAAATCCTAATCTCGACCTTGTGACCCTCTCCCGTCTAGTGGGTACTAACCGAACACAACTATCCACCACCCTCAATAGGCAGACGGGAATGAACTTTAGTCGTTGGCTGGCTGAATACAGGGTACACCACCTCCTTTCGCTCGTCGCCCTACGTCCCGACAGCGACATCACCGCACTAGCCTCCGAATCAGGCTTCACCTCCCGAACCTCCTTCTTCCGGCAGTTCCGGCAAGTCACCGGACTTACGCCCAACCAATACAGAAACGTACGAAAAGAGACCGGCAAATAATCTGTTAAAGTACGTGTCTAGCCTTTGATGCAGGGGCTTTACGGCCTTTGGTGTACCAGATCGTTCGGATCAAGTTTCAATACGTTCGCATCTTTTCTCATCCCTTGATTTACCAAATGGGACTGTCTATATTTGACCTCGCAAGTCCCTCTTATGCGGGTTACTTAAGACAGTACCAATATGGAAGAAAAGCAAAAGCCATCCCTAATCGAACGCAGGCTATATGCCCGCATCTTACAAATCATGGAGGATAAGAAGCCTTATCTCGATCCACAGTTCAATTTGTGCCAGTTGGCCAACCTCGCTTGCACGAACCGTACCCGGCTATCCTCTACCTTGAACAATCAGACGGGTATGAACTTCAGTCGCTGGCTGGCTATCTATCGGGTAGAGTACCTCATACGGGAATTTTCCAAGTGCCTCACACAAGAGCCGCAGGAGTTATACAAGACGGCTGGGTTTACCTCCCGTACCTCTTTCTACCGCCAATTCAAGGAGGTGACGGGCAACACTCCCATCGAGTACTTCGCCAACCTATATTATAACAACGTAAATGATTCAACTAAATAAATAGCGATATGAGACATTTTACACTCCTACTCTTATCCGTTTTTACTGTCTATCAAGCCAAGGCGGATATATTGATCCCCTTAGACAAATATCCTACGGGGGAAAAACGTTTCAACTTACAGATCAACGGAAGTCACGATACCAGTACCCCTTGGCTCTCCACCACGTCATTTGGCGTGGATGAAGATGGGCAGATGGGAAACCCGGAGAATTGGACATCCGAACAAATCGACGAGGACAATCACTCGGTAAGTCACCGACTCATCATGAACAGTATTTCCCTGCGCCTCTCCTATCGTGTATGGGACAATCTCAGCCTGTGGGCAGGCATCGGTACCACCAACTTCACCCACGAGGAGACTTTCCGAGATGATGACGACCTAAGCAGTACCATCTTCAGCAAGAACATGGTACCCATCTACAGCGGAGGGCTAGGTTACGGCTATGCCTTCACCGACCGCTTTTTCATGTCTACCCAACCCGGCGTGCGCTATGCCAACAGCGATAACATGACCACCGAGGTGTATTACCAAGGCAAGACCATCCCCTTGCGAGACCTCAGCCTCAACCGCCGTTACCTAGAGTGGGCCGTGCCCGTGGTGGCCGGATACGCACTGGGCAATTTCGTGCCCTATGCCGGCATCCTCTACAAGGACTACACGATGAAAGACCGGTACGAGTTCACCAAGACATATGCCGGCGAGGACTATACCGTTCGTATCGACGAGACCTTCCACGCCCGTCACAAGCTGTACGCTTTGGCCGGGGTGAACTATTTCCTCGCTGACAACATCTCGCTCGGAGTAAACGGAAGCTTCGGCAAGAGGCAGTCCGTACAGTTACAATTCAATATCAGTTTCTAAACCTCTTAAACAGATATATACATGAGAACGACACTCAAAGCACAAGCGATACGGCTGATCGCCATATTTTTGCTTATCTGTGCCTCTACCACCACCGTCAAGGCACAGATCAGCCAACATCCCGAACTGTATAAGGTGAAAGAATTCCACAATATGGATAAAGACGGAGGTGCCTATTACTGCTTCACCGACGCACAATACTACCAAGGGAAGCTCTACGGGGTCTACATAGATAATAACGGCCCCTCGTCCATACGCCTCATCGCTTTCGAGGTGAACGGCGAGACCCGGACAATGGAACAATCCACCGTTGGCGACACCGGTAAGAAAATGATCTTTCTCAATGATTTCGGCGTATACCAAGATGCCGAGATCATCGTATACCGCAATCGCTTCTACGTGCTCTGGAAGAATAATACCAATGGCCAGATATGGATCGGCGAGGTGGATATGAAAAAGGGAGAATACAAGAAAACTCGTATGCTCGATGACGGGAAAACTTACGCCAACTTCGCCGCCACCATCTACCGTGACAAGATCTGCGTCATCCTACACCGCCGCACCAACAAGAAACTGCAAGTCTACCAATACGGCGACCCCGAGCTGAACAGCGGCTGGGACTGGTGCGGCACCGTGCGCAACGCCGGACACGATAATATCGAGCTAAAAGGCTCAACAGGCATATCAATGGAATACGATCCCGACGACCACTGGGACGCCACCTCGTGGTACGGCTACGACGACACCGAGAAAAAGAACGTGGAGAAACTCATCATAGGCCGGCTCAAGAGCGGTACCTTCGAGGCATTCAGCTACAGCGGCGAGTATGGCAAGGATAACACATGGCCCTCCAACTGGGAAGAATACGCACATCACGACATAGGACGCTCGAAGACCTTCTCGCTCAAGCTCATCCAAGCCGATATAGAAGGCTACGCAGCCGACAATACCAGCGGCTACAAAGCTTCCTCAAATCCCCTGATCTTCAGCTACTGTACCTATGATGGCAAGGGAACGGGCGAACACTTCCTAAAGAAATTCTACCCCGGCAGCAACAGCTTCGCCACCGACGCACCCATCTACACCGACCTGCCCTACGGCTACACGGTCGTAGCCACCGCGGCAGATCCTACCACCGAGACAGCTCCCGGCGGAGGGCTCTACTACAAGCAATATATCTACCTGCTGCGAGGTAACCAGACTCCATACCATTGGTACAAGCACGCCTACATCGCCTCCATCCGCTCCAACGAGATCGTGGAGAGACGCAGTTCCTTCAACGACGAGAAGGCCCTGTTCGGCAACAGCGAGCTACGCAATCTCGTACGCCTCGTCGGCATCATCGAAGGACCACCTCCAACGGTAGTGGATAATAACGAGTGGTTCGGCGACCTCGGCGTAGCCTCAAGCCTTGCCTTCACCATGGGATCGGGCACCAGCAACTCCGTGAGCCGACTCTATAAAAGTGACCTAAAATGCTCCTTCGGACCGCATACGGATAAACTCACGGCAGCATTCGGCGGCGGATACTCCTTCCAGAAACAACACGAGGAAGTAACAAGCCAGTCCGAGTCCATCACCGTTACCTTCGAAGCAAACGACACAGCAGACTACCGGGCCATCGCCCTCTACTCTGTACCCATTCTGACCCGTTGCGACCTAGAATACCTCTCCCCCACCCGGAGACAGAGTGTACGAATGCCCATATTCAGCTATACTTACATGACACGGCAGAGTATCAAACAAGTAGAAGTGCCTCTCGACCTAGAGCCTTTCCGCATAGACAATCCAAGCAAACTTGGAGACTGGGAGGCCCGTGAGATCCTCACCATGACCGCCAGCGAGCCAAATGTCAGCAAGTCCGTCAACTTCAGCCTCAACTCCGAACGGATCGACATGACGCTGGAAACCAGCGGCACAATCTCCGACAGTCAGACCAAAGGTGCCATCAGCCTTATGGATTTGAAATTCCCCTTCTTCCAACTGGAGAACCAAAGTTCTTGGGAATGGACAGACCAGACCACAGCGACAACCTCGCAGGGTATCAGCGCATCCTATTCGAAGATACGACGCACGGACAAGCACGTCAGGCCGGAAGAGACAGCCGAGTCCTTCTCATCCACCCTCTATCTGCTCACTGCCGAGAAGTCGAACACGCTCCGTGACCAGTACTACCCCAAGCTACTCGAACGGAAGATTAGCTTCGGCACCGATACCTTTCCCTTCATGGTAAACAGCGACAAACCCTTCGTATTGGCGTGGGACATCAACAACATCACCTATGTACGAGGTGACGTGAGCATCACCGGAAATGAGGTGGTAACGACCGACGAGCCCCTATCTATCCGCTTCCTCGACGGCATGCTTACGGTAGACTGCCTGCCGGGAGCCACCGTCAACGTCTACAGCATGAACGGCACGTTGGCCGGTCACCAGCAAGCGGTATCCGGAAAAGCAATCTTCAGCCTGCCCGGACACCTGTACACCGTGGAGGTAGTGACCGAACGTTACCGGAAAGTACAGAAAGTAGTAAGATAATACAGTTAGAAGCCATGAAGACAAACCTCCTCCAGAGAAAACGCCTCCTAACGGAAGAATCGAATCGCTGTTATCTGTGCGATGCCCCTGTCTGCACAAAGGCATGCAAGCCCGGACTAGATCCGGGCCGCTTGCTGCGGGCCTGTAAAATGGACAACCTAGCGGGAGCTATCCTCCGGGCCTACCGGATGGAAGCCTGCAAGGATTGCGACGGGCATCCTTGCGAGAAGGCCTGCCTCCGCGGACGAACCGACCGGGCGATATCCATCACCCAGATCGTACGGCAATTACAAGATATGCCAAACCCGACGGATAGTTCTCCCCTCACTTCGTCTCCGGACTTGGCGATCGACTTTTGCGGCATCCGCTGCGCCAATCCCTTTATACTGGCCTCCTCACCCGTAGCCCATAATTACGAGATGTGCGTCCGGGCCCTCGAAGCCGGCTGGACCGGTATCTGCTTCAAGACGATATCGTTCTATCCGATCCATGAGGTATCCCCCCGCTTCGACCAAATGGAGGTGGATGGCGTACCTTTCATCGGATTCAAGAACATGGAACAATTGTCGGAAGCCTCTGTCGAAGAGAATTTCGACACTCTCTATCGCCTCAAGCAACGCTATCCTGACAAATTAATCATCTCCTCCATTATGGGACGGACAGACGATGAGTGGACACGGCTTGCCCAATATTCCACGCAGGCTGGGGCCGATATCATTGAGTGCAACTTCTCTTGCCCACAAATGACGCAAGAAGGGATGGGCAGCGACGTAGGACAAAGCCCGGAACTGGTACGCCGGTTCACCGCCGCCACACGCCGGGGTACCCATCTGCCGATACTAGCGAAGATGACACCGAATATCGGGCAGATGACACCCGTGGCGCTCGCCGCCCACGAAGGAGGAGCCACCGGGATAGCCGCCATCAACACCATCAAATGTATCACCCGTATCGATGAGAAAGCACTTACGGCCCGGCCCGTTGTCTGCGGACTGAGCAGCGTGTCCGGCTATTCGGGGAAAGCCGTGCGCCCTATCGCTCTCCGGTTCATACATGAGCTGGCGAGCGATCCTTCCGCCGGCAAGATGCCTATCAGCGGGATAGGCGGTATAGAGACTTGGCGGGATGCCCTCGATTTCCTGCTACTAGGCTGCACGAACCTACAGATATGTACCGCCGTGATGCAATACGGCTTCCGGATCATCGACGATCTATGCGAAGGGTTACGACTGTTCATGCAAGAGAACGGATATAAAACCCTATCCGACCTCATAGGTATCGCTTTACCGAACATCGTACCCCCCGAGAAACTGGAACGTACGCAGATACACCGCCCGACAGTAGATAACAGCCTATGCCTCGGCTGCGGACGCTGTTTCGTTTCCTGTAACGACGGTGGACATCAAGCTATCCGTTTCACCTCTATGCGCAAACCGGTGATAGACGAGCAAAAATGTGTCGGCTGCCATCTTTGCGCATTAGTATGCCCAACCTTCGCCATACATTAACAGGATGAGGATCGAGACGGGACACCTTATTCTACTATCCATACTTCTTCTGTGCCCGCTAGTCCATTCAGACCTGCGGGCACAAGAGAAGACACCCGTCACACGAGCCGACTCCATCATGCGGCAGGTAATCCATCAAGCCCCCATCTACGAGCACGTCCTCGAGAGCTATGAAGCGGAGACCTACGTGAAAGGCCGTACGCACGTTCCCCGGAAGAACAAGCTGCTACGATACGCCTATCTGGTCTTCCCGATAGAGCGTCATCCCCGCGATGCCTTCTTCGAGATGAGTGGCCTCACCCGCTACAACGCTCCCAACCATTATCGCAACGAGATTGTAGCCATCAACAGCAGCCATCTCGCCGCCGGAAGGCATTACAAGGAGATAGCCTCGTTCGTCAACTTGAACGTCTACTCCCCCACGATCTACAATAAGGGAATGATCATGCCACTCTCGCCCGATGCTTTCAAATATTACACGTTTCGGCAGGAAGGCACGGACACGATCTCCGGCATCCCTGTGTATAACATCCGTTTCACCCCTCGCCAATGGAGCCAGAAACTACTATACGGAAACCTGTACGTAACCGACGAACTCTGGACCATCGACCGTATCGAGATACAAGGGCACTCCTCTTTCTCCGAGTTCAACCTAAGCATACGTTTCAACCGTGACGAGAAGCATTTCATCCTCCCGGAAGAGGCTGACCTGCAAGTCTGCTACCATGCCCTAGGCAACCGGATAGAGAGCGACATCCACGCCGCTTTCCGCTATAAATCGATCTCTTGGGTAGAGGAAGACCATGAGAGCAGGAAATTATACTCGCTCGATCAAACCCAATACTATACGATCACCTCCGACACACTCTCCTTTACCCAAGACAGCGCTTATTGGAACAGCCGGAGGGACAAGCCGCTCACTACCGACGAGAAAGCCTTGTATACCACCGGAACGAACGTAGTGAGGACGGAAGCGGACAGCAGCGCTCTCACTCGCTACCTCCAACTCGGCGAGCGGCTCACCAGCACGGTCAACAGGGATTACAAGAGTACTCGTGTGAAGTATTCCGGCCTTCTCAACCCGTTCCAGCTATCTTTCGGAAGCAACGGGATCACCTATAAGCAAGAAGCACGTATCAGTAAGACATTCGAGCATGACCGTCAGCTACGCTTCCACCCCGAGATCGGTTTCCTATTCAAGGAGAAAGAGCTACGCCTACGGCTAACAACCGACTGGGAGTATCACCCCGAGCGTCAAGGCATCCTCAACCTCACGATAGCCAATGACAACCAAAGCTATTCCTCCGAAGTGATCCACCAGATCAACGAGATCCTAAAAGATACTCCAATCCGTTTCGAAGATCTCAACTTGAAGTATTTCCAGCACTACTATGCCAAGCTGATGAACCAGATAGAACTGATGAACGGCTTCCGGCTCTCGGCCGGACTCGCATACCACTATCGTACGCCCGTGAAAAAGAATAAGGATACCGGATTGGATCTAAAGGATCATAATGAGTTCACCCCGGTTATCGGCCTTACCTACACGCCCCGGCAATATTACTGGATGGACGGTTACCGGAAAGAGTACCTACATTCCCATTACCCGACCTTCCGGATCGAGCTGGCACGAAGCATACCGGACCTGCTCGGCTGTACGGGAAATTATTGGCGGATGGAGGCCGGCATGAACCAGACCGTACGGCTGGGCTTATCCGAACGACTGAGTTATAATCTAAGCGGTGGACTCTTTTTTAACCAGCATAACATGTACTTCGCCGATTTTAGCTATTTCGCCAAACGTTATTTCCCCGAGCCTTGGGGCGACCGGTTTGGCGGGATCTTTCATAATCTAGGTGGGGATTGGTACAATGCCTCCGACAAATATATTCAAGGGCACCTCATGTACGAGAGCCCATTCATTCTATTGCGATTCCTCAAGCCCAATCCCAAGGCGCATAAATACCTCGTGTCCGAACGTTTCTACCTCAGCCAGCTATGGACTCCCGTATTGCCGAATTACAGCGAGCTCGGGTATGGTATCGGTAGCGACCTTTTTCATATAGCGCTTTTCCTAGGCTTCGAGAAGTTCAAGTATCAAAGCGTCGGGTTGAAGTTCGCACTTGAGTTATTCAGATAATTATAAACAAGTATAGATATGAACAAGAGAAACACTATTAAACGACTTCTTCACCGCGGATGCCTACTTATGGGTATCAGCGTAATAACAAGTTCGGCCTTCGCATGGGATTTCGCCGAGCACCGTAAGATCGGCGACCGTGCCATGAGCCTTCTCCCATGTTATCTGGTGGAAAATGGGATCTTCCCCAACGAAGCCGTCGCCGATAGCGCCTTGCTGCAGATCCTCAACATGTCGCATATGCCCGGCTCGAACGCCTACGCCATGAATGAGCTGACGCAGTTGCCGAATATCGTGACCTACGGTACGCTTTGCGGATTGGCCGGCGACCATGTGGAAAATCCCATGCTCTTGGAGACAGGCCTGCAGACCCATTTCTCCAAGACGAACCGTACGCTGGCTTTGGAGACACAAGCCATGAACGAGTTCCTCACCGGAGCCAACAGCAAGGAGCTGCTCGACATCAATCTGGCTTACGGTATCCTGGCGATCAAGGATCTCTCCCACTTCTACGCCTATGGCAAGGGATTGAACGAGCATCTGAAGATGATCGACCCCGAGCTGATCCGCCGCCTTCAACGCCCCTCGGAAGTAAACAAGGTCTTCGATAAATTAAATCAGTTGCCCTCCATGAGCAAGTATTTCTGCATCCACATCTTCGCCATCTATCTAGCACAAGAGGCAGGCAAAGAGATGTGTAAAGGAGATACGCAAATGGCGAGCAACCTTATGTTCTACGCCACGATGTACGAGGCTTTTGCCGAGCATTTCCTACAAGACTCCTTCGCCTCCGGACACCAAATGGTACGTAGGGGCTTCTCCGCCTCCGCCGTATCCAACAATAAGAGCTTGCACGATTTCTACAATACCATCCCCGTACAGACCGCTAACCTAAAAGGCGAGACATGGAGCGCTTACGGCGATAAACGTCTGAACCAAAACATGATGGAGTACAACGAGGCCGATGATTACCGGCATATCCGGGTCACGGAGAAGCACCCTTATTCCTTGGAGAAAGGCGATAGCTACGAGCGGGAGACGAAGGTATTCTACCAAGTCGTGACCGCCACCTGCGAGTCTATCGTAGAAGTCTGGAAAGCCTACCAGAATGCCTTGGAAGGATCAGACGAGAATATCTTGAACGAGATCCCTTCCGAACGAGACGACCTGCCCCAGTTCGTCTACGATCGTTTCCCGGTAATCAAGGATTTCCCGATCCCCTTCGGGACGGATCTGGATGACGTCCCCTTGGAAGCTTCTGTCGCCGACCGCAAGGATGAGCTACAGCTGATCGTACAAGAGCCTTTTACCCGCAACTTTATCCGGTCGAGGGTAGCCAACTCCTTCATGTTCCTGATCGGCACGCCGATCCATAGCAACCGGGATGGTGTCATGACGTATGGCGGTCGCTTGAACGTCAGCATGATCAATTGGCATAAGTTCGGGAAAGGGAAAGGCATGATCATGGAGCCGGGCGACATCGCTCATTGGGTATCCCCTACGATCTCCGGTTATTATATGCACGCCCCTTCCTCCTCCTACACGATCAAGAACTGGAACGTGAAGGCGGGCGCCAATTATAACATGGATATATTCGTTTCCCCGAAACGTTTCCTCGGCCTGTATAGTTATTTCGAGATGGGTATAGACCGCCGTAATGACGAGACCCGTTTCTTGGTAGCTCCCTCGGTCGGTATCCAGCTAGGTTCCCTGATCGGTGTCCATAATTTCAATATGCCGGGATGGTTACGCATCCCGTTGGGAATTATCCTCCCCTTGAAATTCGCCGTCACTTGCAATAAGGTGGCCGGCCGTCCCGTAGAATGGATCAGCAATATGGAGGTGGATATATTGTTCTAGGAAACACCTTGATTCATGCCTATACAGGTAAGAGACCACACGGATATCGGCGTAACCCCTTACCTGTATAGGCACAGGGCCACGCCGATACTCGCGTAGTGTCATACGTATATACGTGTGATCTCATCGATTTCGCCGAACCCGATCAAGGCGTTAAACAGACGGATCCGGGTATACTTAGGCAGATCCTCTACCGGGATATCCCCGGCCTGTACCAAGCCTTTATCCAATAAGTAAGCACGCATCGTACCACATAACAAAGGGCGTGCGGGAGTGATCCAAGAGGTGCCATTCCAAAGGGCGACATTGCAAATGGAAGTATCGGTCAGCAAACCGTCACGGATGATCAGGATATCGTCATGCCCCCCTCGTTGGGCGAATAAATCATTTAAGCATTGGCGATCCGTACTCTTATAGGAATAATCGATCTCATCGCATGTAACCAATCGCAAGGAATGAACCGGACGCATACGGTAAGGAACGTATTCTACCTTTAAGACCTCGCGGGTATATTCCACCCGGCATTTGGTACGTTCTTGATGAGGCCCCGGATGAATATAACCCGCGAGATCAATTTCTTCCCTCGCTCCGAATAGCTCCCTGCGGGTACGGTTCATCCGGGCATTATGGTACGGAAGGTTATGTATCCGTCCCTTCTCGATACGGATCGTCTCCACAAACGGACTCCCAGATAAGGTCTCAATAGATGGGCACATATACTTTTTGTTTCATCTCGTTATACTCCGATCTCACCTCACTTTTAGAGGTGATTCCCCCACCGCTCTTGAAAATAAACGAACGGGGAGAGACTTGTTCCATAAAACGGATCATCACGGCGCTGTCTAAATCTTGGCCGTCAAAATACCCCATCACCCCCGTATAGAAGCCCCGCTCATAGGTCTCCGCCTCGGCGATGATCTCCAAGGTCTTTTTCTTGGGAGCGCCCGTGATGGAGCCGGCAGGCAAGAGGCTGAACAAAATCTCCCCGACATGGCCGTTCCATCCTTCCGGCAACCGGCCTCTTATCTCAGAGCTGACCTGCAACAAACTTCCGTTATGCGTACGCAGTTCATCAATATAACGATACCGGGGAACACAAACCTCGGAGGCTACGATACTCAAGTCATTCCGGATCAAGTCCACGATCGTGGCATGCTCCGCCGCTTCCTTGGGATCATCGAGGATACGTCTCCGGGCATCGGGCAGCGTAGCGTCGATCGTACCTTTCATGGGATACGAATAGATGAGACCATCCCGCGTCCGCACGAATATCTCGGGCGAGAATACCACGAAACGATCCCGCATCCAAAGCTTATACATCGCCTTGGAATGGTAAAAGATATCTTTCAAGGAGAGGTTCGTATATACCGGAGTAGCGCATGTCAAGTTCACCAAATAAGAATTACCCGCATGGATATGCCGGGCAACGGTCTCGAATGAATGGGCATACTCCTCGAAAGAAACATACGAGGGCTGCCATTCAACAGGTTCTCCGGATATAAGATGAGAGGAATCCCGCAAGTTACATTCGTGATTCGCATTCGTAAAGCCGTTCAAGTCGTACAATAACTCGGAGGGAACGATCTCTTCCGGACTCTCCACGCAGATCCGCTCTCGTTTATAATCAATGATAAAAAGGAAAGGCCGTCCCGCTTTCCCCATTTCGTTCATGCGGAAGACGGCCTCTTCTTGCGTGTATTCGGTCATTATACTAAAAATCGTTCTGTCAAACCACCAAACGCATCGATACGGCGATCCCGGAAGAAAGGCCACCAACGACGCACGTTCTCACTACGGGTCTTGTCGATCTCTATCACACGTACCTCCTCTTCGTCATTCGGGAATACGGTTAATAGCTCACCTTGGGGACCGGCCGCGAAACTGTTTCCCCAAAACCGGATACCGCCCGTTTGTCCCGAAGGGTCCGGCTCATGCCCGGTACGATTTACGGAAATGACCGGGAGTCCGTTCGCCACGGCATGTCCCCGCTGTATGGTCACCCACGCACCCAGCTGACGGTCCTTCTCTTCCTGCGTATCGCTACTTTCCCAGCCGATAGCGGTCGGATAGATCAACATCTCGGCACCACGCATAGCCATCAAACGGGCTGCTTCTGGATACCATTGATCCCAGCAAACCAACACACCAAGACGCCCCACAGAGGTATCGATAGGCTCAAAGCCTAAATCACCGGGGGTAAAATAGAATTTCTCGTAATAAGCGGGGTCATCCGGGATATGCATCTTGCGGTATTTTCCGGCGATCGTACCGTCTTTCTCCAAGACGACGGCCGTGTTATGGTACAGGCCCGGGGCACGCTTCTCGAAAAGGGAAAGCACCAAGACGATACCCAATTCTTTCGCCAAGGCACCGAAGGTTTCCGTCGATGGGCCGGGGATCGTCTCCGCCAAGTCAAACATACTCGTATCTTCCGTCTGGCAGAAATACAGGCCGTTATGCAGTTCTTGTAAAACGACCAATTCCGCTCCCTCCCGGGCAGCTTCACGGATATTTACCTTTAGCTTCTCTATATTCGCCGCTCTATCAGCGGTATTCTTTTGTTGTATTAATCCTACTTTCATATTTAATATTTACATTGATTAATATCCAGTTGTAGAGACGGGGCGTGCCCCGTCTCTACAACTAGGTATTATCATAGACTATGTTATTTATTTGATAAAACCTTCCGGATACTGCATCGTTACGCAATGCAGGGAACCGTGTTGCTTGATAAGCGGAAGGCAGTTGATGCCTATGATCTCACGGTCCGGGAACGCCTCCCGCAAAGCCGCTTTAGCGATCTCATCCTTCGGTGAGTCATAGAACGGAACCAATACGGCCCCATTCATGATCAGGAAATTAGCGTAGGTAGCGGGCAAGCGTTCCCCTTCCCATTCCACCTGATCCGCCATCGGAAGTGGAATCAGACGATAAGGCTCACCATTCGCCCTAGTAAACTCCTTGATCTCCTCCTCCATCGCCTTCAGTTCCTCATAATGCTCGTCTTCCTCATCCTCGCAGCGGACATAAGCGATCGTATCCTCGCTACAAAAACGGGCGAGAGTATCCACGTGGCTATCCGTATCGTCCCCGGCTAAATAACCGCTGGTAATCCAAAGGATACGATCCAAGCCAAATATGTCTTTCAAATAACGTTCCAATTCCTCTTGTTGCAAATACTCATTACGGTTTACGGATGCCAGACACTCAACGGTAGTCATCAACGTACCTTTCCCATCCGATTCGATACTACCGCCTTCCAGCACGAAAGGTTGCATATTAGCGGGCACCACCTCGTCGGAGAAGGTCTTCATATGACAAAGATTACGGGTAATCAAATTATCATGATTGGCGGCGAACTTCATTCCCCAGCCATTGAACACGAAATCATAAAGCATAGGCGTTCCCTCATCGAAGACGGAAATTCCCCCGTGATCCCGTGCCCACGTATCGTTCGTATCCATCTCACGAAAAATGACACGGTCGTAATCAACCTCACCCAATTGTTCACGTACGGCGGTCTCGTCCGGACAGACAATCAATAACTTCTCTCGCTTGATCACTTCCTTGGCGATAGCCACGAAGCAAGGAATCACCTCGTCCAATATCGGGGCCCAATCCGTATTCTCATGCGGCCACGTAAGCTGCACGGCACTTTGCGGATACCATTCCGCAGGTAATATCACGTTATGTTCCATATTTGAATTGTTTAAATTGTTTCACAAGCACGATCGCCGTCACGATCGCCGCCACCGTGTCGGCGATAGGCATACTGATCCAGACACCGAGAGTTCCGAATAACGGGGGGAGGATGATTAAACAGGGTATCAAGAAAAGCATCTGCCGGGTCAAGGAGAGAAAGATCGCTTTCTTAGACATGCCGATGGAAAGGAAGAAGTTAGTCGCCACCATCTGGAAGCCCACGATCGGGAATACGGCGAAGACGATATGCAGGCCATAAGAGGCGGCACTGATCAACTCCCCGTCACTCGTAAACATACGGACGATCCACGACGGCACCAACTGGCAAAGCAAGAACCCCAGCGTAGCCACTCCTACCGCCCAGCGCATCGTCAGCCGGGTCACGTCCGTCACCCGGGAATAGAGTCGGGCACCATAATTATAACCGGCTATCGGTTGCATACCCTGATTAAATCCCATGATGATCATCACGAAAAGAAAAGCGATACGGTTCACGATACCATAAGCGCCAATCGCCATATCTCCCCCATGCTCTTTCAATCCCCGGTTGATAAGGATCACGATCAAGCAGGAACAAAGGTTCATCAAGAACGGAGATAAACCGATCGACAAGATACCTTTCACGATCTCCGAGCGCAGCCTATAAATACCTTTCTTGAAATGAAGGAGTTGCTTTGGTCTCGAGAAATGGATCAACTGTCCGGTAAGCGAGATCACCTGCGAGATCACCGTCGCCCAAGCCGACCCTTTGATACCCCATCCAAACCCAAAGATAAACAACGGATTCAAGGCGCAATTGATAACGACCGACGCCAACGTAGCATACATCGCCATCTTCGGGAACCCCGAGGAGCGCAAGACCGCATTTAATCCCAGATACATATGCGTAACCACATTGCCATACAGAATAATCCGCATATAATCACGGGCATATGAGATCGTGTTCTCACTGGCGCCGAAAAAATACAGCACGGGATCAAGCAAGAACAAGAAAGCGATCGTGAAAGCGACACCCAGAACCACATTCAAGATCAACACATTCCCCAACACCTTATTCGCCCCCTCATAATCTTTCTGCCCCAGCTTCACGGCAACCAACGTAGAGGCGCCGACTCCCACCAACGAACCGAAAGCGGCCGCCAAGTTCATCAACGGAAAGGTCAAGGCTAGGCCGGAAATCGCTAACGCCCCCACTCCATGCCCAATAAAAATACTATCGGCCATATTATATAAAGAAGAAGCTGTCATAGCGATAATCGCAGGAATCGCATATTGCGTAAGTAATTTACCGATAGGCTCGGTCCCTAATACCAATGGAGAATTTTGTTTTGCCATGCCGCAAAGATACGGATATTTCGATTTATTCTTTATATTCGCGACCTTATAATAGTTTAAATATGGCAGAGGAACTACGGATTAAAAACGGTGATAAACAGGAGATGTATGAGACATTGCTCCCGCAAATCGCCTCATTGGTAGGTAACGAGACGGATCAAGTAGCGAACATGGCGAACATCGCCGCAGCACTCAAGCAGACTTTCGGTTTCTTTTGGGTAGGTTTCTACCGGGTCATAGACAATCAGTTGGTATTAGCGCCTTTTCAAGGCCCTATCGCCTGTACACGAATCAAATACGGAAAAGGGGTATGCGGCACGGCTTGGAAGGAGACCCGTACGATCATCGTACCGGATGTAGACGCTTTCCCGGGACATATCGCTTGTAGCTCGGCGTCACGCTCTGAGATCGTAGTTCCCGTGATATGGGAGGATAAGGTAATCGCTGTCCTTGATATAGACAGTGATCAACCGGATAGTTTCGATGAGACTGATCAGATCTTTTTGGAAAAGATAGTGGAATTGCTTCCTCATCAGTAAGCCTCGCCTCAGTACTTCCCAAGAAGTACTGTAGTACTGCCTAAGAGGTACTGCAGTACTTTGTAAGGAGTACTCCAGTACTCTCCGAAGAAATACCACAGTACTTCGCAAGGAGTACTCCGGTACTCTCCCTGAAGTACCGAGACAAATGCTACTTACCGCAAATACCCTTAAATGGACAATAAGAACAAGCCTTCCCCGTAGGGGTTTGCGTAAAGGGAATTTCCGGATTGAAGATCTCGTCCAAGCAGCCCCGCAGCCCCTCCTCGAACGCTTGGGCATAACCGGAGAAATCCTCTACCTTCTCCGACTTCCCCCGTTCGATACGGTGGTAGACCGATGGGTCGAACGGATCGGCGAAAAGGGAACGGACGTAATAAATGCCCGGTTGTATCGTCTTTCCTTTGTTCTCGGTGAGATGGGCGTACATCCAGCAATACATGAATACCTGCATCACGGCTTTCGCACGATCTTTCTCCTCCTTGTTGAATAGGCTCTCGATACTACTGAAAGTCGTAGTTCCGCTACCGCTCTTGTAATCGATGATACGGATAGCGTCGCGAACCTCGTCCACACGGTCGATAAAGCCTTTCAACCGGATCTCGGAATAGTCGGAAAGGCTGATCAGACCGTTTATCTTACGCTCGGACTCGATGTAAACGAAAGGGGTCAGCTTGCCGTCACGCTCCAAGATCTTCTCCACGTATTTGCGGATCATCTCGCCGATCAGGTAGTTTTGTCCGGTAAGGGAGCGAACCACCTCTGTCTTGAAAAACTCGCTGGCGAAAGCCCGAGCGATAGCTCCGGTAAGCAAGGCCGTATCCTTACGGATCGCTTTCAGCAAATCCACGGTAACCATCTTCCCTTGGAACGGCTTGTAAAGCTCCTCCATCACTTTATGTAAGATGCTTCCGAATACATCGCTCTCGATCGTCTCGCTCACCTCCTCTTCCTCTCGAATGCCTTCCACGACGGAAAAATAGAATTTCAACGGGCAATCCAGATACGTATTGATAGCGCTCGCCGAGATCGCCTTGCTCCCCCCTTTCCGGTAAGCGTCTAAACGGCGCATGATATCCTCCCTTTTCGGCACGGCCAATGGCGGGGTCTTGGAGGAAGATACGTTATAGACCACCAATTTATCTCGCATCGGCACCTCGTAATGATAATGCAGCTGGTGGACAAAGCGACTTACCTCTCCCGTCTGCAATCCGTTGCTGCGGGTATCGTATAAAAGGCTCACGTGGCTGGCACGCTCTATCAAACGATAGAAATGGTAGGCCCATACGCTATCTTGATGCTCGTAGGTAGGCAACCCGAAACCCCTGCGTAGGTTATAAGGGATAAAGGAGTTCGCCGCTTTCCGCTGCGGGAAAATACCCTCGTTCATGGATAAGATAATCAGACGGTCGAAATCCAAGGCACGGGTCTCGAGCACACCCATAATCTGGAGGCCGGAAAGCGGCTCGCCGTGGAAAGGGATCGTGATCGTATCGGTTACCCGCTTCAATAGGCGGAAGAAGGTATCTATTTTCATCTCTACACAAGCGTCTCTCATTACCTCTCTCATGCGGTTTACCGTGGTGAAATAATGGAAGATGAACTCTTGCTCCAAATCGTTCGTCCGTAGGGTAGCGTCCTCCTCTTCTTCATCGGAAAGGGCGGACATAACCTTGTTCAGCTCTTCCAACACCTTGATCAGATAGTCCGAGAAGGCCTCCACCCCGGTCACCGGCGTGAACAGGATTTCTAGCAAAGGCGTTTTCCCTAACTCCGTATGCGAGATATAGATCTTGTTGTTCTCCGTGATCTCTTTCACCAAGGAGGAAATAATCTCCGGTGAGGTGGAGAGGATGTAGCGATGGTTCAATACCGGCAGCACGTTGCGGAAATAGAACAACGGATTCCGGTCTATGTAGCGTACGTTCTTCTGCAGCGCCAAGATATACTCGATCAACGAGGCGACCGGGGTTCCCGCCAAGGGATAACCCATCGTGACGTTGATACGCCGGATTTGCTCCGGTATGGCGTTCAGCACCGGGATCAGCAGATGTTCATCGGGCAAGATCACCGCCGTACGCAGGGCTTCTTCCGAGCTCATCTCCGCTTCCTTGCACCAATCGCTCAACAGGGTGTAGACGTGCTTGGCCTGCCCGATACCGGAAGGGATGCCGATCACCTCGATCTCGGTCTTTACCTTCTCCTCGGGGGGTAATTTCATCGAGGAAGGGAAGCTCTTCCGGTTACGGGAGACGAAATAAGAGGCCTTATTATCCGGATCGGTTACCTTATCGGAGACATAATCCCAATAGAAATCCGCTATCTTCCGCTTCTGCAACTGGGCTAAGAAACGTTCTTCCGATACGGACAAGGCGTTCAAACCGACGAAGACTATTTGCTCGTAAGGTAAATCCGGAGACTCGCCCCGTTCCATACTTTCCACGACCTCCCGGAAGATCATGCCCTCGTAGCCTTTTCCCTCGGCGGCCAAGGTCGCACGGAATTCCTCATAGAGATCGTATAGCACTTGCCAGACCGCCAAGAACTGTTGCTGGTTCGGCGTATCGCCCCGGGGATAAAAACTGGACCAGAAACTACGGATAGCGGCGATCTGCTCATCACTTAAGAAATCGAAATCATTCTCTATCTCCCGTAGGTCCGTCACGTTACTGAATAGCATGCGGGCATTTGCCATGTACTTATCGATATCGTCGAAGTCGTTGAGCAACATCTCGCCCCAATACAGGAATTCATCGAAAGTCTCAGTGGAACCGCTTTGGCGGATGTAGATGTCATACAGGGTAAAAAGCATACTGATCCGGTCGGCGGATTGTTTTCCGCTCAACTGGATAAAGAGATCGTTGATCGTAAGGATTGTCGGAGAGAAAAGGGGGGTATCGGCTACCTCCGAGAGATATTTCTGGAAGAAAAGCCCCGTACGCCGGTTTGGGAAAACAAAGGCCAGACGACTGACCTCCGCCCCCCATTTCTCGTAAAAAAGAAACGCTACTTGATATAAGAACGGTTTCATTTATTCTAAAATTTGTACAGGCTGCGGAGACGGGGCACGCCCCGTCTCTACAATCGGATACGATTCACATTATATTAAGATGTTCTCTATCTCCTGCAATTCTTCCCCGGAGAAAGAGATATTATCTAACGCTTTCAGGTTATCCATCAATTGGGCGACAGAGCTAGCGCCAATTAATACGCTAGTTACCCGTTCGTCCTTTAATAACCAAGCGAGCGCCATCTCCGCCAAGGTCTGTCCACGGCGGGCGGCTACCTCGTTTAGCTTACGGGCCTTTTCCACGGCCTCCGGGGTAACTTGAGAGGTCTGCAAATGACCGGTCGATTTCGCCGCACGGGAATTCTCCGGAATTCCACGCAAATACTTATCCGTAAGCAAGCCTTGCGCCAACGGCGAGAACGCTATCATACCCACACCCTCTTCCTTCAATACAGGCAATAAATCCGGTTCCGTCCAACGATCGAACATCGAATAGCGGGCTTGGTGAATCAAGCAAGGCACCTTATGTTCTTTCAGTACGGCCAAGGCCTTACGGGTCTGGTCCGCGTCATAGTTGGAGATACCTACATACAAAGCCTTTCCTTGCCGGACGATATCAGCCAAGGCCCCCATCGTCTCCTCGATCGGAGTCTCCGGGTCCGGACGATGGGAGTAAAAGATATCCACGTATTCCAGTCCCATCCGTTTCAAGCTCTGATCCAAGCTAGCCATTAAATATTTACGGCTTCCCCAGTTCCCATACGGTCCCGGCCACATATCGTAGCCCGCCTTCGTAGAGATAATCATCTCATCCCGATAAGCGCCCAAGCCCTTCTTCAATATCCGGCCGAAATTCTCCTCCGCCGATCCGTAGGCCGGGCCATAGTTATTCGCCAAGTCGAAATGAGTCACGCCATGATCGAATGCGGCGTGAGCGATCTGGATAAAATTACTGAACACGTCCACACTACCAAAGTTGTGCCACAATCCCAAGGAAACGGCCGGCAATAAGATACCGCTCCGTCCGCACCGCCGATATATCATATCCGCATAGCGATTCTCTTCCGCTTTGTAAAACTCCATATGCTCTTTCTTTTTTTAATTATTATATCTCATCCGGCCAAGGAACCGGTTTACCTGTCGCCTTAAACGACGGACGTTGCCCGTCCACTTTCCGTAAATACGTACCCAATTCCCCGGACAGACGCTTTACGATATCGGGATGCTGCCTTGCCACGTCATTATGTTCCCCTATATCCTCCGGGATATTAAACAATTCCTTCCTCCCCGTCTCGTAATAATAGATCAGTTTCCAGTCTCCATTACGAACCGAGCAAGTCGGACCGATTCCCGGCCCGTCATTACCCCATATATTCGGGCAGTTCCAGAATAAGCTACGTCCCACGGAAGGATCTCCCGTACCTTTTAATAAAGGCATGAAACTGACGCCATCTATCGGCTGTACGGTCTTATACCCCCTTATGCCTGCCATCTCCAAGATAGTTGGATAGAAATCCTCGATAATCAAGTATTTATCACATTTGCTTCCCGGTTTCACCACCCCCGGCCAACGCACGATCATAGGCTCACGGACTCCTCCCTCATAGGCGGAGCCTTTACCACTGTTCAAGGGATAGTTTTGCGTATGGATCTCGCCGTCACGCCATCCGGGCTCGCTGGAAAGACCACCGTTATCGCTCATGAAGATCACGATCGTGTTATCCGCCTCGCCATTCTTCTCCAACCAGTCCATCAAATCGCCCAGACTCTTATCCATACCCTCTATCAAGGCAGCGTAAGCCGCCTCTTTAGCCGTTAACCCCCTATCGATATATTTCTGGTAGAAACGCTTGTCCTTATCAATCGGGATATGGATCGCATAATGTGACATATATAGGTAAAACGGCTGGTTATATTTCTTAGCCTTGTCCAACGCCTTGATCGCCTCCTGCGTCAAGGCCTCCGTAGCGAAGGTGTCGCTTCCCCAATACTTTTCCAATCCGGGGATAGCGTTCGGAGCGTAAGGTTTACCATCCTTGGTATGCCCGTAATTATTCTCGCCGAGGTAACTGGCGAGACCTCCGGCGGCATGCCCGGCTATATTGACCTCGAATCCCCAATGATGCGGGTCCTCCCCCGGGGTATCGATCGCCCCAAAGTGCGCCTTGCCGCAATGGATCGTATGATATCCGTTATTCTTCAATATCTGCACGAATGAAGTACCCACAAACGTATTATTCGTCCCGCTCACTTGAGCCACGCCGTTATAATTCCAATCCGGCAGGGTAAGCACATCACTCTCCCGGTCGGTTGTCTTATCCTTAAAAAGTGTCCAGTTCGTAACCCGGTGACGGGCGGCATTCGTCCCCGTGATCAAGCTACAACGAGTAGGCGAGCTGATACTGCTAGCGTAGGCTTGGGTAAACATCATGCCCTCTTTCGCCAATCGTTCCATGTTCGGGGTCTCATATACCTCATTATAATGCGTCTTTTGAGTCCAGAAAGGCAAGGACGTATCCTCCCATCCCATATCATCCACCAAGAACAGGATAATATTCGGGGGACAACTGGTATTCTGGGCGTTCGCTACCGCCGATACCGACAATAAAGCGATGGGGATAAGCTGAGTCTTCTTCATGATTGGTAACGGATATTTGTATTCTACGAAAGTAGATATATTTCACCGAAAAACAATATTGTTTCATATACAAAATAATATTGTCTTATGTATTATACTTTTCCGGACATAAAATAAGGGGCCCTTGACAAAAAGAGTCCCTTACCTAATATCTTATACCCAATGATTTATCTGGAAAGCCTTAACGCAAACGATCCAAAGAACGTACCAGCGCCTCATCGGCCCCGATATTACGGATCGCCAGATAATCCAAGATCAGATTGACCAACGGGAAGGAAAGAGCGATCTTAACACTTACGCTGGCACCTTCCATATCCCCCTTCAAGGAATAGATCAAGAAGGCGAAGAAACCATAAAAGCCCAATATCAGCAATGCGTTGAACACGCAAAGACGGATTTGCAGGATTCTTTTCTTATATAAGAAGATCGTCACCAAGGCAATGATAGCGATGATAGCAGTCAAGGCAAATAAGCCCCACGTCGGATATAGTAATTCCGGCTCACCGATCATCGTGCTCAACCCGCTAGCATCGAACGAAAAGAGAGCGTCTCCTTGTTGCAACACGGCCAACGGCAAGAATAAGGTAGCGACCGTAAGCGCCACGATAATTAGCAGGTAAACAGTTTGTATTCTTTGTAACATGGTAATTAGTTCGTTTTAAATGGAAAGGCCGACTCATTTGAGGGTCAGCCTTTCCGATGTTCAAAAATATTTCTTCTTAGAAGTTATTCTTCTCTTTAGCAGGATTCTTGTAATAAACCTTGCCATCCTCGTACTCTTGAGCGGCGATCAACGTTGATTTCGGAAGTTTCTCATAGTAGCGTGAAATCTCGATCTGCTCACGGTTTTCAAAGACTTCCTCCAAGTTGTCATTGTAAGAAGCGAACTCTTGAAGTTTCTTTTCCAGATCTTGTTTCATCTCAACACTAATCTGATTCGCCCGTTTTGAAATGATAGCGACTGTCTCATATACGTTACCCGTTTCTTCACTTAACTTCATCATGTCACGGGTTACCGTATTGGTAGGAGCGTTTGATTTTCTGTAATCCATTTTCGTTTTATTGATTAAATTCGCTTAATATGCATCTGTAATTCGCTTGCTGGCATAGTCGTAGAACTTCGTTACCTGCTTTACGTAGTTACCTTCCGGATACTCGTTCATGTAGTTGTAATATTCGTCAACCACATCCCGGTAACGGCCCTGCAACTTCTCCTCTACGGATACTAGCGCCAACTCGTACTTCGCACGGATGATAAGGAACATGAATTCCTCACGATACTTGGAATACGGGTAATTCTTCAAGGCGTTCTGCGCCGTGATCACGCAAGACTGGAAGTTATTCCCCATATAGGTACCTAGATTGAAATACAAGCGAGTGGCCATCAATTCCTTGTAAGCCAACTTCTCCTGAAGCTCGAACATGATGTTCTGCGCTTCCTCGGCCCGTTCACTTTGCGGATAATACTCCAAATAAAGTTGCAACTGCTCGATCGCCTTATACGTCTGCGACTGGTCTAACCGGGGATCCGGAGAGTCCAGATACAAACCATAACCGGAATAGAAACGGGATAATTCCGTAAACTCCCCTTTCGGATAGGTCGTATAATAGGTCTCGAAGTATTGCGAAGCCGTCTGATAATCTTTCTGACCGTAATAGCTTTGCGCCAACAAGTACAAGGACTCCTCGGCATAAGCTGTTCCTTTAAAGATTGTAACCAGTTCATCCAGCAGAGTAGCGGATTTCGAGTATTGCTTCGCGTTGAAGTATTTCTTCGCGTACGAATATTTCAATTCGTAATCCGTGCTCTTCAGTATCTTATTATACTCTCCACAAGAGGATAATAGTACTGTCATCATCATCAGTAAAAATACAACCTTTTTCATTCACATACTTTTAGCGTGCAAAATTAGTGCTTTTAGGCGAATAAATGAAACCCAAAACGTTAATATTTACAACTTATATAAATCGCTAGCAGCGATCAATTCCAATTTATTCGCTTTCAAAACCTCCGCGCACTTATTGACATCGTCCGGACGGATGATCACGTTAGCAGCGTCGCCTTGAGAAAAAGCGTACATATATTCAATGAAGATCCCGGCCGAGGTAATGATATCCATCGCCTTTGCCAAGGCTCCCGGCTGGTTGGGACAATGCAAGCATACCACGTCGGCCACGCTTACAGCGTATAACTTTTCACGAAGCACGGATATCGCTTTCTCCGTATCGGATACGATTAGGCGAAGGATACCGAAATCGGAATTCTCGGCTACCGTGAAAGCGGACATATTGACCCCTGCCTCCCCTAATATCTTGGCGACTTCCGTAAAACGGCCTTTCTTGTTTTCCAGAAAGATTGATAATTGTTTTATTAACATAGTACTTAATCTTTTAGAGGTTATACTAACTTACGTTTATCGATCACGTGTTTTGCCTTACCCATACTACGTTCGATACTACGCGGCTCCACGATCTTGATGTCCGGTTGCAAACCGATCACGCTCTGCATGCGGGCGGCGATCTTCTTTTTCAAGGCGATCATCTTGTTCATCTCGTCCGAGTAGTATTCTTGGCGAACCTCCACCTGTATCTGGAAGGTATCGGTATTGTTCATACGATCCACCACGATCAGGTAATGCGCCTCAAACTCCGGCAGCTCCAAAATTACGGATTCTACCTGAGACGGGAAAACATTTACGCCACGAATAATCAACATATCGTCACTTCTACCTAAAATACGTCCCATACGAACCGCCGTACGTCCACAGGCGCACTTCTCGTAAGTCAGCGAGGTCAAATCACGTGTACGGTAACGAAGCATCGGCATACCCTCCTTCGTAAGCGTGGTGAAGACCAACTCTCCTACTTGTCCCGGTTCCACCGGTTGTAAGGTATTCGGGTCCACGATCTCCGGGAAGAAATGGTCTTCCCACAGGTGGGTACCGTTCTGGCACTCACACTCGCCTCCAACGCCCGGACCGCAGATTTCCGTCAAGCCATAGATATCGTAAGCCTTGATATTTAGTTTCGTCTCTAATTCCTTACGCATATTCTCCGTCCAAGGCTCGGCACCGAACGCTCCGACACGTAGCTGGAATTCCTCCAAGGGAATACCGGACTGGTGGATGGTCTCCGCCAGATACAAGGCGTAAGAAGGCGTACAAGCCAAACCCTTCGCCCCGAAGTCGTGCATCAACTGGATTTGTTTCTGGGTATTACCGCTACTCATCGGGATCACCGTACCACCGATATTCTCCACTCCGGCATGGGCACCCAAGCCTCCGGTAAACATTCCGTAGCCGTAGGATACTTGCACGGAGTCGTTCTTTGTCAAACCGTAGGCGGTCAGGCAGCGAGCCACGACCTCGGCCCAGATACCCAAGTCCTTACGGGTATATCCCACGACGATAGGCTTACCTGTCGTACCGGAAGAGGCATGTAGACGGACAATCTCGGACATCGGCACGGCCATCAAGCCGAAAGGATAATTGTCACGCAAGTCTTGTTTTACCGTGAACGGTAATTTCGTTATATCATCTATTGTCTGTACATCGTCGGGAGTAATGCCCATCTCCTGCATTTTCTTACGATAAAACGGGGAGTTATGGTAAGCGTGTTCAACAACTCTTTTCAACCGTAGGCTCTGTAGTTTCCGCATTTCCTCACGGTCCATACATTCAATAGTTTCGTTCCAAATCATGGTATTTGTCTGTTATCTTTTAAAGTTAGTAGTCTAAATTCGCCGCAAAGTAACAACTTTTTTTAAATCGGTACTCTTTTGTTACGAAAAATTAGTCACGAGGCGATCATTTCAACTCCTTCACCTTGATATTGCGGAACGCTACCTCATCCCCATGATCCTGCAAAAGGATGTGTCCTTTCGGAGCCTCGCCGAAAGCACCACCCGCATTATAAGATGGATCAGCGTATTTACTGCCCTTCACCAAATCACGGAACTCCTTGCTGCCACGCTCGTACTCCAATACCTTCACACCATTCAGCCAGTGCTCTACGTGGTTGTTCGGGAATACCTTCACCACGGCCGTATTCCACTCTCCTACGCCGTTGAAATGGATGTTCTCGCTTTTCTTCAGATCATACAAGCTTCCAAGGGTACGACTACCGGGGAAAGTCGTGTAAAGCTTGGCATCCGGGTGCTTAGCGTCATCCAATAGCTGGAACTCCAAGCCGTAAGCGGAGCCTTTTTGCTTCTCTTGCTCGGTCACGAAATATTTAATACCGCTGTTGGCCCCTTCGGTGATCTTAAAATCCACGCTGAACTCAAAGGCGGAATATTCACCCTCCGTAACGATATCGCCTCCGTTCGTAGACTCGCTACCGTCGGATTTCTGCACGATCAATTCGCCATCTTTCACCATCCATCCGTGATCCGGGAAAGCGTCTTTGTGCGCTCCACGCCAACCTTTCGTTGTCTTACCGTCAAAAAGGAGCGCCCAACCCTCGGCTTTCTCTTGGTCGGTCAATTGATTGATCGCCGGTGTAATTACGGCCATCGGTACTACCTTAGCTGTCTCTTCCGTGCTTTGCGTGTTTTTTCCACCGCAGGCGCAAAGTATCATGGCGCTCATGGCGGTACAAATTACTAGTGTCTTCATGTCTTATTTATTTTTAATGTATATAATCAAGCAATGTGTGCGTCCACAAAGATAATTGATTTCATAAAAAATAGACGTATCTTCGCGATATAAATATTAAATGATTATTTATATGAAACAACTAAAGACCGCCTTGTTCGATTTTGACGGCGTAGTAGTAGATACGGAACCTATTTACGATTTATTCTGGAACGATGCCGCTAAACGTTATGGCTTAGGTATCGATAATTTCGCTGATATTATAAAGGGTACGACCCTACCGTATATTCTGGAGAAGTATTTTTCCGGATATACGGAGGAGTTCCGCCAAATGGTGACCAAAGAATCTACAGAGTATGAGAAGACGATGCCCTTGCCTCCCATGCCCGGCTCCATCGAGTTCATCCGTATGCTGAAGGAGCACGGCGTACAGATAGGCTTGGTTACCAGCTCGGATAACGCGAAGGTGAAACGGGCTTTCGGGCTTCTACATCTGGACAATCTATTCGATACCCTAGTGACCGCCGACCGCATCACGCAAGGTAAGCCCGATCCGATGTGTTATCTATTGGCGGCGAAAGACTTGAACGTATCTCCCGAGGATTGTATCGTATTCGAGGATTCTTTCAACGGCATACAGTCCGGGAAGGACGCAGGGATGCGTGTCATCGGGTTAAGTACGACGAATCCGGCGGAATCTTTAAGAGATAAAGTATATGAGGTAATCCCCAATTTCGAGAAAGTCACGTTCGAGGATTATTTGAGATGGTAAGCAATCGAGAAAAAGGAAATGATTATTTCCTTCATTCCTTCACCTACCCCTTTACACACACCCACACACATGTATGCGTACATTAATAATACGCGTATGCGTATACGTGCGTGTGTGTGTAGGAGCCGGTGAAGGAATGAAGGAATAAAGGAAACGCCTGTACCGTCAATGGGCTACACCAGTATCGGCGAGAGCCGGAAGCAGTACTGGTGTAACCCCACGGCAGTACTGCCGTGGGGCTGTGACTATATTGGGATCAGAAACTATATCCTACGCGAACACCCAGCATGGCCTGATCGAAATCCTTGATGATATTATACTTCACCTCCAATCCTATCGAAAGATTGTCGGTAGCATAAACCTCACCGCCTAAACCGATATTGGCTCCCAGACGAGTCTCGTTATGAGAAAGGCCATGGCCCGCATCCCAATTCCAAAAGGACAGACTAAGCCCCGCTAATGGATAAAAACCGAACATCTCACTTAACTTCACTACATAATGAGCATTCAAGTCGATCGCCCAAGTGCTGTGATTATCATTCTTTACGAAATAAGTAAGAGAGGGGCTCAAACGTACCGCATCCGTGATACAATAGCGGTAATCAACTCCTAACGTGGCATTCTTCGAATCGAATCCATAACCGATGTTAAATCCCACGGCAGATTGTCCTTGCTGCGTCTGCGCATAAGCTCCCAGACTAAAGACTGCTAACATCAGCATCATTACAAACTTTTTCATACGCTTTCTTTCGTTTAGTTCAACATTAGATTATTATTGGTATTTATTTTACTTTCAGTCGATCGCCGGTACTCTTCACGATGCTACGGTAATAGTCCTCGTCATATCCGGGAAAATCGGGAGACGCGGGCTGGCCGTACGGATTACGCTTGAACTGTCCGTTCACCTCTTTCTTCACGTTTCCATCGATGTATTTTACCAGCAAATACTCACCCAATTGCTTCCAGCGGGCGGTAGCGGAGTCTGAATTAGTCGTGCTATACCACGTTAAGAACTTGACAGCCTCCGCCGGGTCCTTGGCATACAACTCCTGAGCCGCCTTATCGATAGCCGGTACGGTCTCTTGATAACCATTCTCCAACTCCTGCTGTACCTTACGGATATCCTGAATCATGAAGCTATATTTGTGGTAAGCCATATTAGCCACCCAGTTATGAATCCAGAAAGCGGAAGTCCAAGAGAAGTTCAGCAAATCGCCGTTTCCCACCCGATAGCACTCCGGAACATCCGTTACCGACGCATATACAGGAGTGAAGACCGCCATATCAGCGTCGTCCACGGCAAACCACAAGATACCACCGATAGCGTCCGGCAACCAGTTACGCATTTGTGGAACAATCACGAAGCCCGTTTGTTGCGTCGCTATGGCACGTTCATTCGTATATTCCTGCCCGTCTACCTCGAACGTCATCGGCCGCCAGCGGTAAGGAACCTTATACGAGCCGGCACCGGCATCTTTCGTCATATCCAGATCCGTTCCCTCGTAATGGTCGCGCATGCCATTCTGTACGTCTTGAACGGAAAGCTTACGATTCGGCTTCACATACAGAGGCATCGGCTCCTTGGAAGGATCACCCTTGATAAAATCCATATACTGATCCATCGTGGTATCATATTTACGGAAGAAAGACCATACACGAGCCTCGCATCCACGCAAGGCGCTGAAATCATACGGGCAATAAGCCTTGGCGAAACTGAAATCAGCGTCCTTTCCCTTGAAATATCCTTTCTCACGGGCGAAAGAAACCACATCCGGCGAGTACATGCAATTCTCCTTATCGTCAAACGGTATCTGCTGGATACGGGACTGGTTGGCATGCGCCGAGATACAATCGTCCGGGATGCGGATCGCTACCCAAACGGCACCTTTGTTACCCGGTCCCTTACCGATCATCTCCATCACCCAAGCCTCGTTCTTATCGGCGATAGAGAACGTCTCGCCACTGCTGTAATAGCCATATTCCTTTACTAAGTCCGTCATGACCTTGATCGCCTCACGGGCCGACTTGGAACGTTGCAAAGCGATGTAGATCAAGCTACCGTAATCCATGATACCCGTCGTATCCACCAATTCATGGCGTCCGCCGAACGTACTCTCCGTGATAGCCACCTGATGCTCGTTCATGTTACCCACTACGGAATAGGTCTTCTCCACTTGGGCGATCTTGCCCAGCGGTTTCCCCGTATCCCATTCCTTCACTTCCAACATGGCGCCCTTCGGCCATGTAGCGGCGGGCCAACGATACATCTCCCCATACAGGGAATGCGAGTCCGCCGCATAACTAATCATTACCGAACCGTCTGTCGAAGCCTTCTTGCCCACCAGCAAACCGGTACAGGCGATAGCCTCCACCCCGGATAACAGGGCGGCGCAAGCGGTTAATAAAATCCAACTCTTCTTCATATAAATAAAGTTTTAAGCAAATAAAAGCATATATACACCGGCGCCGCAACAATAGCCGATCAACGCCAAGATAGAGAACCGTTTCGTATAATACATAAAATCGATCTTCTCCAATCCCATTACCGTAACGCCCGTAGCCGATCCGATGATCAAGATGCTACCACCCGTCACGGCGCAATAAGCCAAGAAGGTCCAGAAACCACCGTCCGATACGAAGAACTGGGCGTAAGGCGATAAGTCGGCCACCTGCTCCACGATCGGGTACATACCCATCGTAGCAGCTACCAAGGCTACGTTATCCACGCAGGAGGACAAGGCACCGATCACGAAGCTGATCAGATACGGCTCATGCACATGCTTATCCAAGAAAGCGGACATGATCCCTAGCTGCCCGGAAGTCTCCAATGCTCCCACGGCCATCAAGATCCCCAAGAAAAAGAAGATCGTAGCCAAATCGATATTCGGCAACAATTGGGAAATACGGAGTTTCTGGGACTCATGCATATGCAGCTTGCTATACATCAAATCCGTATAGAACCAAAGGATCACCAATCCCAGCAAGACGCCCAAGAACGGCGGCAAGTTCGTCACCATCTGGAAGACAGGCACCAACGCCAAGGAAAGCACGCCGATCACAAAGATCATCCGACGTGAGCGGTTCGGTATCTCTGGTATGTACTCGTCGCCTTGCTCCTCCTCGCTCAACACACGCAAGGTAGATCCTTTCTTGAACAACCAGAAATGGGCGATCGTCAACGGCACCAACATATTAACCAAAGCGGGGATAAATACGTGAGAGATCTGGTGCATCGCCGAGATATTCTTTCCGACCCAAAGCAAGATGGTCGTCACATCACCAATCGGCGACCATGAGCCACCGGCGTTCGCCGCTATAATCACCATACAGGCATATTTCAAACGATCCGTACGATCCGGTACCAGCTTACGCAACACCGCCATGATCACGATAGCGGCTGCCAAGTTATCCAACAAGGCGGAGAAGAAAAAAGTAGCGAAACTTATATACCACAACAGCTTACGTTTATTCGGCGTACGGATATACCCGGTCACGGCCCTAAAACCACCATGCTTATCCACGATATCCACGATCAACATGGAACACATCACGAAGAAAAGCGTCTCGGAGACGTTTCCTAAATGATAAACAATCGCACGGTTCGATATAAAATTAATAAATTGCTCATGCGGGGGCAAGCTGGCCATCTCCGGGTTCTGGGTCAAGAACTCTTGAAAGATCGTACTGGAGCGTTCGACGAAAATATTGTAGGCATCGAACATCAATATCATCCACATAGAGATAGCCATGAACAACGCTATGGCCGCTTTATTTATTTTGATCTTATCCTCCAAGGCAATAGCGAGGATTCCTAAGACAAAAATGACAGGCATTAAAATGAACATATAATCAAGATTTTAATTGTTTATATAGAAGCTGTATCTCCTCCGGCCAAAGCGCCTCGTCCGGGGTCTCTAGGATTAAGGGCATATTGTCGAAACGGGGGTCCGCCATGATCATGCGGAAGGTATCAAGGCCCATCAAGCCTTTACCGATACTCTCGTGCCGGTCCACACGTGATCCCAGCTCCTTTTTAGAATCGTTCAAGTGCATACCCCTTAAATAAGAAAAGCCGACCACCTCGTCGAAATGACGGAATGTCTCGGCAAATCCCTCCGGTGTCTTTATATCGTAACCGGCGGCAAGCGTGTGCGCCGTATCGAGGCATACTCCCACCCGGCTCTTATCCTCTACCTCGTTTATAATATAGGCGATCTGCTCGAAGGTATATCCCAAGTTCGAGCCTTGCCCCGCCGTATTCTCTATCACGGCACATACGCCACTCGTCTGAGCCAACGTGATATTGATCGACTCGGCGATGCGAGACAGGCAGGTATCCACCTCCATCTTCCCCAAATGGCTTCCGGGATGGAAATTCAGCATTTTCAGTCCCAGTTGCTCGCAGCGTGTCATCTCGTCCAGAAAAGCGTCACGGGATTTCTTCAATCCCTCGGCGTCCGGGTTCCCCAGATTGATTAAATAGCTATCGTGCGGCAAGATACATCCCGGATCGTAACCGTACGCTTCACACCGCTCCTTAAATAAATGAATACTGTCCGCCTTCAACGGCTGCGACTTCCATTGCCTCTGATTCCGGGTGAAAAGGGCAAAAGCCTTCGCACCGATCTCATGGGCATTAACGGGGGCATTCTCAACCCCACCGACCGCACTCACGTGAGCCCCAACATACTTCATAATAACCTAACTTTTCTTTTTATTTATACTAATGTTCATCCTCAGTCTTACACCCGCAAAAACCAAACTCCTCCATCGCACGTTCTTGCGGGGTGATGAAATAAACCATCTCGGCACGGGTACACAACTCATTCGCCGAGTTATAGATCTCGGTCTCTATGAAGATGGCGTTCCGTTTCCGGTCTATCATCCGTCCCCGTATCGTCAGTTGGGGCTCGTCCGTAGAGATACTCTTCATAAACTTGGCGTCGAGGCGTGAAGTCACCCCGGAGGTCTGCAACTTCCGCAAGACCACCCAGCCGGCCAACTCATCCATCAGCGTAGTCTGTATACCTCCGTGCAACGTACGCAGCCATCCTTGGTAAGTACCTTGAGGCTTCCAGAACGCCACGATATCGTCACCATCCTCAAAAAACTCCATATGCAGCCCCAGCGGATTGTTCGGAGCACAACCGAAACACATATAACCGTCCAGCCCTTCCCACGGATTAATTATCTTTTTCATATCACGAAAACAATATTTATATGTTTTTTGTTGCTCAAAGTTAACAAAAAAGCCGGCTCTTGAAAGGAACCGGCTCTATAAATATCACAAAAAATACTCAACACGACTTATTCCTCGACCTCCGGTTGAAGGAAATCCACGAAGCAAAGGGCGGCCAACGCCGTTCCATAGCGTTTCTCGATCGTAATTCCCTCGGTGATAAAGTTAAGCTCTCCAAGATAGTACTTCCCATACGTCTTCTGATGAAGATCGTTGATAACACGGATCAGACGAGACTCAAGCTCCTCGATGCGGTAACGTCCGCTGACCTCACACACAAGGCCACCAACCTTCTCATCAAAGTTCTCATCCTTATACATCCATGCGTAAACCACACCAGCAGACACGAACTCATCCTGATATCCATGGGATACAGCCATGATCGTTTTCATTTCCGAACCAAATGGAGGAAGGTCTAGTTCATCCATGGTTGCCAGATGTGCCGTAGCGGGTATCACTGACGAATACGTCATGATATTGAAATCAGAGATACCGGCGTCATAAAGAGCCATGTGGTAAGAACCAGCGTGTTTCTCCAAGTCTGATTCGCCACTTCCTTTTGTAATAAAAAAGGTGTTTGGAATTAAATTCCCAACTTTCTTTACCATCTACAAATATGTTTTACTAATTAATAAAAGCTTAAGAGCGCACAAAAATAGAAACTTTCGCGATATATAACGCATAGTTTTCCCTATAAAACTTTAGCCGCAAACATATTTTCACTAAAAAATCATCACCGAACCCAGAACTTTCATCCCCTCGGCTCTGTTTATATAGTAAATCAACATAAAAAACTAGAAGACAATGCTTACATTATGTTTAAGTTTATTATTAATGATCACAAATAGTCAAATAACAGATAAAAAAGAAGAAGTTATGAAATTCGAGTTAATCCAGTTACCGTACGCAAACGACGGTTTAGAACCAGTTATCAGCAAACAAACAATTGATTTCCATTACGGAAAACATTTATTGAACTATGTAAATACCCTTAATAAGCTGATTGAGGGCACGAAATTCGAGAACGCTCCGCTGGAGCAGATCGTTCGTGAGTCTGACGGAGCCATTTTCAACAATGCCGGCCAAGTATTGAATCACAATCTATATTTTACCCAATTCTCCCCGAACGGAGGTGGCGAGCCTACGGGTAAGCTAGCCGAGGCTATCAAGTCTACGTGGGGATCGTTCGAGAACTTCCAGAAAGAGTTCGTGGCTGCCGGTACAGGCTTGTTCGGCTCAGGATGGGTATGGTTGGCTAAAGATAAAGACGGCAAACTTTCAATTACCAAAGAACCCAACGGTAGTAACCCGGTCGTTAAGGGATTGACTCCGATCATGGGATTCGATGTATGGGAGCATTCTTACTATCTGGATTACCAGAACCGCCGTGCGGATCATTTGAACGCATTGTGGGGGATTATCGACTGGGAAACCGTTGGTAAGAGATATTGATTTAATTTGATGTAAGTTACGTGTAGAGAAGAGCCGCCCGGGAGTTTTCCCGGACGGCTTTTTTCGTTCCCTTTTGAAAAAAAATACCTCCAGCTATTGCATCGTAAGATATTATTACTACCTTTGCACCCGCAAACGAATAACAGATGCCTCTTTAGCTCAGTTGGCCAGAGCACGTGATTTGTAATCTCGGGGTCGTTGGTTCGAATCCGACAAGAGGCTCAAGAAAATATATTGGAATGGGCAGTTACCAGAGTGGCCAAATGGGGCTGACTGTAACTCAGCTGGCTTTCGCCTTCGGTGGTTCGAATCCATCACTGCCCACGAATAAAAAGGACTCTTCTTAGAGTCCTTTTTTGTTTCTATCCATAAAAAAAGTCCTTCCCTATCACTAGGAAAGAACTTTCAAAAAGCAAGGGAGATTCACTCCCTGCCAAATCCCCATCTATTTAAACGATCAAACCGACCTATTTCAAATTTAAGGCGCTTCTCTCGGCAGCTATAGATGCTTTTGCCGGAGTAGACTTGCGGGAACAATAATTGAATTCCACAGACTTATCGCCATCGAATGACTTCCATTTTAATTTCAACTTAACCGTCTTACCATTCGTATCCGGAAGGCTATCCAATTTAAAAGCGACCAGTCCATCCGCATATGCGCCATATACATCGCCATAAGCGTTATGGCGGAACTCTACCTCATAAGGATTCTCCGGGTCCTTGCCTGTCAGTAGGTTTACAAAATGAGCCTTATTGCGGTCTCCCCAGATCGTCCTGAAACGGAGTGTCAGATATCCGTCCTCGGCGATGGTAACCCAATCGTTCACGATCTCCACAGGGTCGGAGCCATAGATCGAATCGTTGCTAGTCACCCCCAAATCCGGAGCGATTGGTTTTGTAAGGATACTGTCGATCCAATTAATATTTACGGCCTTGCTGTAAATTCCGCTAGACTCGTTCGTCTCGTCAAAATTCACCAACGCTCTCACCTCCTTCTGCCCGAAGGGAGAAGAGGTCATATTGACAGGCAACAAGGTCGTGCTATCATCCAATTGAAGAAAATATGAACCATCATCGACCGGCTTAACCGTCACCAACGCATTCGGCAACACTTTACTGTAAGGATAATCATCATCATCGTCCAAGCAAGATTGAAACCCCATAAAACAAGTAGCCGCCATTACACCTACAACTAATTTCCTAAAATTAAAGAATCCGTTCATAATACTTCCTTTCTAAGTTTATCAATTAAACTAATCAACCTTTTAATTCTATAAAATTAGAAATGCGTTTTAGGGCGGAAATGCTGCATATGTGTATGTTAATTAAACCAAACAAGGCATGTCTCCTTACTTCACGGCGAAATTATACTCGAAAGTATACTTATAAGAGCTTGCGGTTCCTCCGTCATTCTCATCGATAGTCATACCCGTTATATAATCTCCCACGGTGGTATAGGTGTATTTGTACTCAGCTTTCACCTCGCTCTGGTTAGGGATCGTATAGGTGTAGGCACGGATCGGAAGATTCCGGTTCTGGATACCATATAACAAGTTCAGAGGAGTTACAGACTCAAAGCCAACCGGCGAGAAAGAACCGATCACTCGCAGAGGGAAGTTCTTAGGAGCCTCCGCCACGCTATACTCGTACCTCATCTCCCGGCTATCCAATGACTGGGCATATAGAACCACGTTGCCGTTCTCCCATGTATATTTCTCGTACTCCGGATAACTTCTCTCCTCGTATCCCGTCCCAAGCTCTTTCGGCCAACGGGCATTCCAAGAAGTCAACACCCAATTCGAGCCTGAATAACGATAGGAATATTCATCGCTTACATAGATCTCGTTGCTGGCGTATGGATTCTCTTGAGAGATCTTCTTACTTGTAATTACATTTCCGCTTAACATATATTCCTCTATAACCTCACCGGAATGAATGCCTGTGACAGAGAATTTACCATCCGAATAAATGAACAATAACTTATCCACTCCCAAATTTATATTTGAGATCTTGCCATCGCTCGTATAATTGATATCAGCGGTAAAAAGCGGACTTGAAGATCCGTCTTTATAACAAGAAACTTTCGTTAGCTTATTCAATTCCGGAACAACGGGATCGTCATCGTCTCCGCAGGCCGTCAGGCTAGCGGCCCCTATTAGTAACAAAAATAGATACTTCTTCATCATTCTTTCGTGTTTTAATCTGTTACGGCAAAAGTAGGGCTTTTAAATGAATAACCACGAAAGTAACCTATTTTAAGTATTCCTGTTTGAAAAAATGCTTCTAAAATCGTAGTTTTGCATCATCAATATCAAAGATAACGATCTATCTTAAAATAGTTTACAATAAGTAATAATGTAAGATAAACAATATCTAAAATTTAATAACATGAAAATGAAACAACTGACAGTAGCGATGATCACCCTCCTACTCACCGCCTCTTGTAGTGAAAAACAACAAGATTACCCTTTCCGGAATCCGGATCTTCCCTTGGAGGAACGTATCGACGACTTACTATCCCGGCTGACACCGGAGGAGAAAATCGGCCAAATGATGAACGTAACCCCCGCCATCGAGCGTTTGGGAATCCCGACTTACGACTGGTGGAACGAGGCTCTTCACGGCGTGGCTCGTGCCGGACGTGCGACCGTATTCCCGCAAGCGATCGCCATGGCGGCTACTTTCGACGATAACGCCGTTCACGAGACCTTCACGATGGTCAGCGACGAGGCCCGTGCCAAATACCACCAATACCAGAAAGACAAGGAGTACGACCGTTACAAAGGTCTTACTTTCTGGACCCCAAATATCAATATCTTCCGTGACCCTCGCTGGGGGCGGGGTATGGAAACCTATGGCGAGGACCCTTACTTGACCGAGAAGATGGGCGTAGCCGTAACCCGCGGATTGCAAGGCGATGATCCTAATTATTATAAGACACACGCTTGCGCCAAGCATTACGCCGTACACAGCGGCCCGGAATGGAACCGCCACGAATTCAACGCAGAAGCTACCCCTCGTGACTTGTACGAGACGTATCTTCCGGCTTTCGAGGCATTGGTTAAGGAAGGCGATGTACAAGAGGTAATGTGCGCCTACAACCGTTTCGAGGGCAAACCTTGCTGTAGCAGCGACAAATTATTGATCGATATCTTGCGTAACAGTTGGGGGTACGACAATATCATCCTGTCCGATTGCGGTGCTATCGATGATTTCTGGAGGAAAGACAAGAATACGCCTCGCCATGAGACGCACCCGGACGCTGAGAGCGCATCCGCCGACGCCGTATTGAACGGTACCGACCTAGAATGTGGCGGTAGCTACCGTGCGCTAAACAAAGCCTTGGCCGACGGTAAGATCTCGGAGAAAGATCTGGACGTATCCTTACGCCGCCTACTGAAAGGCCGCTTCGAGCTAGGTATGTTCGATCCGGACGAGCGGGTTCCTTATTCTAAGATACCTTACAGCGTAGTCGAGAGCCCGGAGCATATCGCCAAGGCACTGGATATGGCACGTAAAAGTATCGTTTTGTTGAAGAACAAGAATAATATGCTTCCACTGGACAAGAATATCAAGAAGATCGCCGTAGTCGGACCGAACGCGGCGGACTCTACCATGCTATGGGCCAACTACAATGGCTTCCCTAGCAAGACCGTCACGATCGTGGAAGGTATCCGCAATAAAGTCCCGAACGCAGAGGTTATCTACGAGTTGGGTTGCAACCATACCGCCGATTTTGTCGTGACAGACCTAGGTAGCCACGTATCTTCCACGGCGGGACAGGGTTTCGCCTCCGAATTCTTCAACAATACCGAGTTCGAGGGTACCCCCGCCTACAAGGGATTAGCGAAAGAGCTTCATTATACCACCGGAGGTAACACCCAATTCGCCCCGAACGTGAACTTGACGAACTTCACGGCTCGCTTTACGGGTGAATTCGAGTCTCCGATAAATGGTCCTGTCGAGTTCAAACTATCCGGAAACGACGCATTCCGCCTGTATATCGATACGGCTAAAGTCGCCGAGGTATGGGAAAACGAATATGGAGCGGAAAAACTCTATACGCTAAACGCTAAGAAAGGTGAGAAATATCCCATAAAGATCGAATACATGCAACGCACGGGTAGCGCTGACCTGAACTTTACGGTAGGCGTACGCACACCCGTAGATTTCCAAGCTACGGCCAGCAAGGTTAAAGACGCTGATGTCATCGTATTCGTAGGTGGTATCTCTCCACGTCTGGAAGGTGAGGAAATGCCGGTAGACGCTGAAGGTTTCCGGAAAGGCGACCGCACGAATATCGAGATCCCAGCCGTACAGAAGGAAATGGTTAAAGCCTTGGTAGCCACCGGAAAGCCTGTGGTATACGTGGTATGTACAGGTAGCGCATTGGCATTGAACTGGGAGAACGATCATGTAAACGCTATCTTGAACGCTTGGTATGGCGGACAAGAAGGTGGGACAGCCGTGGCCGACGTTTTATTCGGAGACTATAACCCGGCCGGACGCTTGCCGATCACGTTCTATAAATCCGTAGACCAGCTTCCAGACTTCCAAGATTACAGCATGAAGGGCCGTACCTATCGTTACATGACGCAGACTCCGCTTTATCCGTTCGGTTATGGCTTGAGCTATACAACATTCGATTATAAGAACGCTAAGTTGTCAAAGGATAAGATCGCTTCCAACGAATCGGTTACCCTCTCCTTCGATATCGCCAATACAGGCAAGATGGATGGTGACGAGGTCGCTCAGATCTACATCAAGAACCCGAACGATCCTGCCGGACCGCTAAAAGCGATGAAAGCATTCAAACGTGTGAACGTGAAGGCTGGCAGCGAACAACCGGTTAGCATCCAATTGGAACCGAAAGCTTTCCAATCCTTCAATGACAATACGCAGACCATGGAGGTTCGCCCGGGTAAATACCAAATCCTATATGGAGGTTCCTCGGACGATAAGACACTGAAAAAGATTGATTTAGTAATTGAATAAAAACACTATTGTATTCACGGCTGAACACAATAGTATTCATAGAAAAACACAGTAGTATTCACAATCGAATACTACTGTGTTTATGTATGAAGGTAATGATCAGAATTTTTTAATCAAGAAAGACGGATTGATACGCATGTAAACCCCTGCCGTAAAACTCGTGGCGCTTCCCATCGGTTGTTTTACTCCATCCGCATCATTCATATCTCCGGAGAGATGATGAAAAACGTCCACATCTACTCCTATCGAGAAACCCTTCGCTAGTTGCCGGGAATATTCCACCCCCAGATAGATCATTTGCGGACGGTCGAACGTAACCCCCTCATCAATCATCGAGGCCGCCCCGAAAAACGGGCTACCAAACATAGAGATGAAATCCTTGCAGGTCCAATACGACGTTTTCACCCGGAAATCATAGATATCGGCGGAAGCACGGGCATACAAGCCATATCCGCTGTCAAAAGGCCATATCTCTCCCGCTTGCTGATAATAACCGGTAGCATCCAGTTCCACGTTCAAGTTCTTGAAAATACGATGTCCGGTATTCCATACACCTCCGACACCGATCGCGCCATTCATCAAGGTTTGCACGGAATTGTTGAAGATCGTGTCGATCTCGCCTCCCCTATGCTGCACCAATCCTTGCACCGGCGTATAGAAATGGAAACGGGAAGCCGGGTCGTTGTACTTTAGCCGCGAAGAGATCCCGACGGTAAACGCCTCTTGATGCACATCCTCCCGGAAAATAAAGCTCTGCCAGTTCACCCACACATCCAAGTCGAAAGCCTTCGAGTCATATAACAACTGCAAGCCCGCCTCGGGATCGCAGGTCAAATTCAACTCCGGATTATAAAGAGGCTCTATCAAATTATGGTTGGAAGCGCCGTAAATATTTCCCAGCACGATGTTCACATGATCCGAGAGGGCCATCTGCGCCCGGAAATAGGGCAACACATGTACCCCTTTTTGGTATTGGTCTCCCTTCCAATAAGCGATATCCTGATAAGCCATGCTCGGATATTTATTCGCCCCATGATAGATCAACATATGGACACCCGCCTCCAACTTGATATTCCGCAAGGGATAATAAACCGCTTTGCCTTGTACCCAAAGCCCCGGCAACGAATACCCCTTGGTAAATTTACCCGTATACTCGTTATCCTTGAAGAAGCTAATATTATCCAACTCCACGGACAACTCCCGGGCCTTCTCCGGGTCGATATGATAATCCGTCTTATAGACACGATCCGCGATCTGCGCCTTCAGCGAGGGAGACCAACTCCCCAATCCCATCAAGCAAAGACCCACAATGAGACTCCTAACACCTATATTCTTCATCACTCTTAAAATTTCTCGCGAACATAAACAAAATACACTGAAAAAAGAAAGCGGGGAAACGGAAGTTTTCACCTCGTTTCCCCGCTTTTTCGTCTTATTTTAAAAATTTCTTTCTTCTAAAATTTAACGTCTAGGGATAGCTTCTTTAACAACCATCTGACGACCTTCGTACTCAGCTTGGTTCAACTCCTCGATAGCTTTTTGAGCCTCTGCAGCGTTAGGCATCTCAGCGAAAGCGAAGCCCTTAGAACGTTTTGTGTCACGGTCAACAATGATTTTAACTGAGTCTACAACACCATACTCTTCCAGAATCTGTTGTAAGTCTGATTCTCTTACCCGATAATTCAGGTTTCCAATGTAAATATTCATACGAAAATGATATAAAAAAATAAAAATTAATAATAAAACAAGGATGGTTGGTGAAGTCAATCTCTAAAAGAAAGTATTATCATCGCTGATGAATAAATGCTAAAAGATAAAAGAGCTATACAAACTATCTTTTGTTCATGGCACAAAGGAAAGCATTCTATTTGAATTAGCAACTATAAAACGATAATTATTTTCAAAAAAACATTCAAGCTCTTTATAACGTCTTTGTTGTTCTAGTCAAATAGTCCTAATTTATAGAAATTTTGACCAATTATATCAGCGATATAGCCTAAAACTATCTCAGAAATCTCGTAACTTTGCGAAATTATTATTTGAACTAATAAAAGTTATGGATTACGCGATCATTGCCGCCGGCGAAGGCTCCCGCTTGGCGCAAGAAGGTGTTAAGTGGCCAAAGCCTCTGGTTAGACTCAACGGTGTCGCTCTGATAGACCGGTTGATAGACGTTTTTTTGAAAAATAACGCTACCTCTATCAGTATCATCGTAAACGAGGAGATGACCGAGGTACAGGATTACCTGAAGGCCCTGCGACTACCTATACCCTTTTACCTGTTGGTAAAATCCACCCCCAGCTCTATGCACAGCTTCTACGAGCTGAGTCATTATCTGGATGGTGATAAGATTTGTTTAACTACTGTAGACACGATCTTCAAGGAAGAAGAGTTCAGCGGCTATATCCAACAGTTCATCCAAGAGGATAAACTGGACGGATTGATGGCCGTCACTGATTTTATTGATGACGAGAAACCCTTATATGTAGAAACAGACAACGAACTTTACATCCGGAATTTCCTAGATCAGGCAGACGGTGATTGCCGTTACATATCGGGAGGTATCTATTGCTTGAGGCGTCCGGCTCTGGGTGTATTGAACAACGCCATCTCGCAGGGAATGTCGAGAATGCGCAATTATCAACGGCAGCTCATCGCCGAGGGGTTGAGGCTAAAGGCCTATCCTTTCAGCAAGATCATCGACGTGGATCACGCCGATGACATTTTGAAAGCCGAATCATTTTTAAAGTCATAAAGAATACTGTCTAACAATGAGTAAATTAACTTTAGCAGGTATCCGCAGAGGAAATCAATTCTCCCCCAATCATATCGGCAACGACGCGGCGATCTTCGCCTTGACAGCCCAGCATTTACGAAAATTGGGATGCGATGTAAACGAATATATCGAATCGGATCTGCTGCTACAAGACCCGAAGGAAAAGGGTATCTTTAATATGGTAAGAGACTGGAAGTCCATCCATAAGCTGCAAGAACTAGAGGATAAAAATTATTTCGTGGTGAACTCGGGTTACGGGATCGAGAATTGTACCCGTGAGAAAATGACCCGCCTCCTATTATCCAATCATATCTCCCATCCGGAAAGCTTAATCTTACGGACAGATGAGGATCCGACAGAAGCCCTTGAGAAAGCCGGTTTCTTTAATTGCTGGATCAAACGGGGAGATTTCCACGCTATCCACCGGGAAGACGTCACCTACGTGAGAAACCCGGAAGAGGCGAAAAGCATATTGAAGGAATACGCTATCCGTGGTATCCCGTCGGCGGTAATCAATGAGCATCTGGTAGGCGATTTGGTGAAATTTTACGGGGTAGCTGGAACCGATTTCTTTTATTGGTTCTATCCATCGAACATGCATCATAGTAAATTTGGCTTAGAAGTTATCAATGGTACAGCGAAGGGGATCCCCTTCGACGAAGCGCAGCTTCGTCTGCTCTGCCACAAGGCAGCCGAGGTATTGAGCATACATATTTACGGGGGAGATTGCATCGTCTCCGAGGATGGTGTCATGCGAATTATCGATTTCAATGATTGGCCTAGTTTCGCCCCTTGCCGGGAAGAAGCGGCTCCAAACATCGCACGTCGTATCTGGGATCTTATGCGAGAACACATCTAAATCGTTTTAACAAAATCAATCATGAGTGAGACTAAGTCTACTCCCAGTCTGGAGTCAACCTTAAAATCTTTGGACACCGAGGAGTTTATCGATATTCATTTCTATCGTCCTATTGGCTACCAATGGGCTTTGTTCTTTAATAAATTGGGGGTATCGCCCAATAGTATCACGATCGCCAGCATCTTTATCGGCATAGCGGCAGGTATCTGTTTCTATTTCCAGAGCCTCGCTATCAACGTGATCGGCATGTTACTGTTAATCTGGGCAAACTCATATGATAGCGCAGACGGACAATTGGCCCGTATGACCGGACAGAAAAGTGCCTTGGGACGTATCTTGGACGGTGCCGCCGGCGATTTCTGGTTTATCGCTATCTACGCGGCAATCTGCTTACGCCTCACGCCGGAATGGGGAATATGGATCTGGCTATTGGCGGCTACGACGGGATTCTTCCATAGCAAGCAAGCGGCCATGGCGGATTATTATCGCAATATTCACTTGTTGTTCTTGAAAGGTAAATCGGGTAGCGAGCTCTCCCACTCTCCCCAATTGAAGGAGAATTATAAGAAGATGAGTTGGAAGCATGACTTTATCTATAAATTGTTCGAGACCTTCTACATTAATTATACGGTAGGTCAAGAAGCATGGACACCTAAATTCCAACACATGATGAACATCATCCGTGAGAAATACAACGGACAAGCGCCGGAATGGTTCCGTAAGGCTTTTCGAACAAAGAGTCTGCCGTTGATGAAATATACAAATATGCTATCATTCAATACCCGGGTGATCGCTTTGTTTGTCAGCCTTTTCATCGACATGCCTTGGCTGTATTTCGTATTCGAGCTGACCGTATTAAACTCGATGTTGCTCTATATGATCAAAAAGCATGAGCATATTTGTGAAGATTTCAGCAAACAGTTATAACGTTTTTTACCCCATTCGATTATGTTCAATTTAGACAAAGTAAAAGGAATCCTCTTTGATTACGGCGGAACGATAGACAGTAACGGCATGCACTGGGCTGAGGTGATCTGGATGGCCTATGAGGCCTTGAAGGTTCCCGTATCCAAAGCGGTCTTCCGTGATGCTTATGTACATGGAGAAAGAACGCTTGGAAAGAATCCGATCGTAAAGCCTCATCATACGTTTCTGGATATGTTGCGCTTGAAAAGCGATTTACAAATCCAATGGTTGAAAGACAACGGGCATTTGCCCGCCGAGGTGATTACCCCAGAGCTACCGGAACAATTAGCGGATTGGTGTTACAAATACGCCCGGAAGGCAATTGATAACGCCCGACCCATAATGGAGCGATTGGCGGAACGATACCCATTGGTATTGGTATCGAACTTCTATGGGAACATAGAATCCGTGTTGAAAGATTTCGGTTTGGATCATTTATTCGGCGCTATCGTGGAATCGGCGGTCGTAGGTATCCGTAAGCCGGACCCGGCGATCTTCCGATTAGGAGTGGATAAACTGGGATTTCCCGCCGACGAGATTGTTGTCGTAGGTGATTCCTATGATAAGGATATCGTCCCCGCCACCCGGATCGGATGCCAGACAATCTGGCTAAAAAGTATTGGTTGGAGCGCTTATAAAGGAAATGAGACTGCCGATATCGTATTATCCGACTTCACGGAAATAAAGCAAGTATTCGCTTTATAGAATATACATTTTAGACCAGTATAAGCTCAGAAATGACCTTTTTTGGTACTGATAGCATCCTAACTTTGCATATAAAAAAGTTAGGATGCTATGTTTTTAAAGAAATACATATGGCTTTCTGCCGCTACGCTCCTCACGGCTTGCGACTTAATCGACTATCATCCGTATGACGGCCGTCTGGATTCCGATACTTCCCAGGAGATCAACCCGACCAATATCGAGCGTATCGAGAAAGTCTGCGAAGGGAAGGACACGATCCGTTTTATTTTTATGGGCGATACCCAGCGAAGTTATAACGAGACGGAAGATTTCGTCAAGTACGTTAATCAATTAGATAGCATCGATTTCATTATCCATGGAGGAGATTATACGGAGTTCGGCTTAAAGAAGGAATTCGAGTGGAACGATGATATCTTGTCCAAACTAAAAGTGCCTTACGTAGGGTTGATCGGTAATCACGACGTGATCGGTAATGGCGACCAAGTATTTCGTAAAATCTTTGGGAATGAGAACTTCTCGTTTGTCGTGAGCGACGTGAAATTCGTATGCCTCAATACGAACGCTATCGAGTATGATTATTCCCATCCGGTACCCGATTTTAATTTCCTAAAGAATGAGATAGCGGATAGTACCCGTAATAAACGCACGATCGTAGTCATGCACGCCCCTCCCGGGAACGAACAGTTCGACAATAACGTGAAAGACGTGTTCCAACTTTATATCAAGACATTACCATCTTTAATGTTCTGCTTGCATGCGCATAACCATTGCGTATCGGCAGCCGATTTGTTTGAGGATGGTATTATCTACTACGGTTGCGCCAATATCGCCAAACGAAGTTATCTTCTTTTTACCTTAACCCCTGACGATTATATGTATGAAGTGGTCAATTTTTAAGCTTCTCCTCTTAACTTGTGTCTTTCCCCTTACACTCCATGCGCAAGAGGATAAATACACGAAACGAGTGCAACGGTACGAGAACGCATGGCAACGGGTCATCCCCCGCTATACGAAAGTACAATTCGCAGGTTCCATGGCGATGCTCTCCGTGGGTACCGGTTGGAATTATTACCGGAATCATTGGGAAACGGATATGTTGCTGGGTATCGTCCCCCGCAACGCGAATGATCACGCGAACGTGACTTTCACCTTGAAACAAAACTATTTTCCTTGGAATATCGATCTGGGAGAAAAAGTATCTTTCGAGCCTCTTTGTTGCGGTATCTACGTAAATTTCCTATTTGACCGGGATTTCTGGGCCAAGCAACCGAATAAGTATCCCCCGGGATATTATTGGTTCTCCACCCGCATCCGTAACCATATCTTTATCGGGGAGCGGATCACGCTCAAACTGAATCCAAATAGTAGCTGGCATAAATCCATCAGCTTCTTCTATGAGTTGAGCACTTGCGATTTGTATATAATAAACGCTATCGGCAACAGCTACTTGAAGCCAAAAGATTATTTAAGCCTTTCATTCGGGGTGAAACTACAGATCCTATAAAAGCAAGAAACGGAAGACATTCACTGCCCTCCGTTTCCCTAAACTACATAAAACACTTAAAAGAACAAACGTTGTCTATCAGAACGCTAGACCTAAGCGGATACCCCAGTTATTCAAACCATCGATATGATAGCTGAGGACATCCCCCTTGTTGGTAGCGTAGTTATAATAAGCGGCCATATGTACGCCGATCTGTTTCTGAGGTGTGAAGTACACGGTCATACCGATCTCGGGAGCTACATAGAATCCCCAGTTACGATCGTAAACCTTCAACACGTTCATGTAGGTAGACATCTCACTATAGCTAGCACCTAACTGAGCGCCAACATACGGCTGGAATTGTCCTTCCGGAGCGAAGTTATAACGGAAAGCCGCGCCAAAAGGCAACTGGAAGATAGAATGCTGTTGATCGGAAGTGATTACGGATGTTGAGTTTACCGGAATCGTCTGGCGGTCCACATACTCATTATTTGTATGATAAGAGATGAACGCACCTATAGCGAAATTAGGAATCACATAGTAACCACCCTCAGCGTGAGCACCCCAACCGCTAGTCTTCTTTGAGAAGTCTTGACCGAACGGAGAGTTGATCTGCCAGTCTACATTAAAATACGCGTTTTTCAAAACCTGGGCGCCAGCCAGAGCAGGCATCGCCATACAAACGATGAGTAAAGCGATTAATTTATTTATCTTTTTCATAGAACCTCAAACTTTTAATCATTCGAATTATTATTTCTTTACGTACGGAGATTGTACAAATGCTTGCTCGATAGCACGAACAGCTAGCTGAGTGTCGAATTTATCAGAACCAGACAACAAGCCACTCATGTAAGCGGTCCAAAGAACCGGAAGTTTAGCGTCTGCCTTAGAAGCGGCAGGAGCATCCAAATCCACTAACTCAGTCAACAAGGAACCTACACTATAGCTATACACTACAGGATACGGGTAATACCAATTTCCCCAACCCGGTCCCCAGTAACCCGGACTCCAATATCCCGGATAGTTCCACCACCAGTACGGGTAGTTGTAGCCATCGTTGTAGTCAGCGAAATATTGAGTACTTTGTACGTAAGAAACTTGCAGACCTAAGTCGGCGTTATCTTTGTCTAGCGTGCGTTTGAAACCGCGGCTTTCCATATTATTCACCAACGTAGTGATAATATCGTCTGCTTCATTGGCTGTCCAGAACTGAGGTTTCTCGCTTGTGCCGATAACCAATACACTATCCGGAATGTAGAACGTAGTGAACGATTCGAATTTTGCGTCCTTATCGTGATTCGTGAACACCAGAAAATCATTGTCCAATTTCGACATGTCCGGGTCCTTTTGGCAAGAAGCCAACAGAAGAACTAACAGAAAAAAAGGAAAAATCTTTTTCATCTCATTTTAACGTTTAAAACAGTTTATACTATTATTTGTGCTTATATATAAGTCACTATTAAAACAGCATGAGTTGAAAAAGGTTCTAAAACTATCCTTTTGGGTGTGTTAATTAACATATCCTAACCATACGACAGGCTTATGGTCACTGTAGTCTAAATTAGGAGAATCATAAGTTACACCCTTAAAATCAGGAGAATAAATTATGTAATCAATTCGAAATATACGCTTTAATTGACGAAAGGTGTACCCGAAACCAGAGCCGCAGTCACGGAACCCATCCGTTAAATCACCTTTCACGGTACGGTACGTATAAGAGGCCGGTGTATCATTAAAATCACCGCAAATAATCACGGGCCCCTCCCCGGCATCCAACATCTGACGGATATAATCCGCCTGAGTCGCCCGTTTCACGAAATTCTTCTTCATCTGAAAAGCCATATGGAAGGCGGCCTCGGTTTCCTCCAATTGTTTACCCTCTGCATGGGCTTGGTAAAGACGAGGCTTTACGGCATTCACGCTAGTCGTTTGGAAATGGTTATTAAATACACGAACACTATCCCCTTGGATATCCATGACGGCAAACAAGGATTTATTGCTAGACTCCGGGTATAGGATAGACTCAAAACGAAGGATCGGATATTTACTGAAAATAGCGTTGCCCGCCGCTTTCGTAGCCGAACGGGTAGAGCAATAATACGGTAGGAACGATAAGGTCTTGGCGACAGAATCCATCCGCAGGGCCGATTCAACGGGGCATTCTTGGAGGCAAACGATATCCGGGTCCTCCTTTCTCAGCCAATCCGCTATATTAGGAAGCTGTTTCTTTCCGTCCGTATTGAAATTATTCACGTTATAGGTAATCACCTTAACCGCTTCTTTCCCTATCGGAATCTCTTTTGGGAAGACCCGTATCTGGGACATCGATATCAAAAACTCCCAGTTCAACAATAACGCCGCCAAAGGTACCCAGCACCAATGACTCCTAAAGACACACCACATCAAGAAAAGACATAGATTGACCGCCAATACCGGTAATAACACCAATCCGGGAAACGAGATCCACTCCTTCCCTTCCGGATTAATACGTCCGGTAGCGAATCCGGCTATGGCCGCCACGGCAAAAGCGATCGTAATCAACACAAATAAAATATATATCAACTTCTTCATCCTTCCTATCCTGCGATTTAAACAAAAAAGGGACTATCCCGAAAAGACAGTCCCCCAATTCATACACTATAACCTGTCCGCTATCCGGCAGGGATAGCTTAAAAAAACTTATCGAAGCGTTCCTTGTTGAGCCTCTTGGATCATCTTCTGATTAGCCAAGATCACGATCTCAACACGACGGTTCAACGAACGACCCTCGGGAGTGTCATTGCTAGCCACAGGATCATGTATACCTTTGCCTTCATAAACCATACGATCCGTACTTACCCCCTGCATCATCAGGTAATCGTAAACGCTCTTCGCACGTTTCTCGGACAAGGTCTGGTTATAATCCACCTTACCGGTGTTATCCGTAAAGCCGATGATTCGGATATCCGTATCCGGATTGGCCTTCAAACTGGTAGCGAAGTTACGCAAGGCACTCTTGGAAGCGTCGCTCAACGTACTCGAGTTCGTGGCAAACAAGATACCGGAGTCAAAAGTAACCTTCAAGGCCTCACCATTGTTCACGCTCTCGATCTTCGTGTCCTCAGGCAGGGTAGCTTCCAGCTCCTTCTTCTGCTTATCCATTTTCTTACCGATTAACGCACCGGCTGTACCACCTACGGCCGCACCGATCACGGCACCCAATGCGGTATTTCCGGCCAAGGCACCAACACCAGCTCCGACAGCGGCACCACCGCCTACACCGATCGCCGTACCCTTCGCCGTGTTATTCCACGTTCCGCAACTCGTAAACACCACTGCCATACATAGCAGTAAAACAGATAATAATTTAATGTTCCTCATCATCTTCTACAATTTCACTTAAACAACTTTATATATATAACAAATATCAATCAAACATGTTGATCGAATCGCAATATTCAAGTTCTCCTTGTACTATAAAAGTGATTTCCTCCGGTTCGAATTTGCCTACGCCGTCTTTCTGGGCGTTCTTAATTACATAATTTACAACCTCTTCCTCATCGATCTCGATCTCATCGTCGCCATCATCATCTAGCATGCCATTAGATTCATAGAAGTCGTAGATCAAGTCTACGATATAGTTGATATCGTCATTACTGAACTTTCCTTTCAGTTCTTGGGGAAGATAATTCTGGATAAATTTTACGGAATCATCCTCGTCATAAAGTAGCTCGTCATTGTTCGTGCTCATAATTAATCTTGTTTAATTGGTTTGAATAGCGGCAAATGTACGGAAATATTTTGATTTTATATCCCAAAAACAATTAAGCTTATTTACGGACGTGACTTAACAAAAGCAAATGCCCTTACTTGAACATAGTTCTAAAAGAGCTTAGGTTTTATAGGAAGCAAAGGTAATAAAAATACTTGATTATCATATAGACCTATTATTTTTTATAGCTTCCGGGCAATTTACTGTTCCGCATGATATTTTCTTTGAAAGAATATATTTCCAACCGAGTACCCCAAAGAGACTTCCAATATCTTTATGGATCACAAAAAACACTAAAGCCAGTCTTATTTGTGTTAAAATCAAAATACACCCCATCATTTATTTACATATAGTCATTTGATACTCAAGTTCTTTTAGAACTCAGTAAATGTATTAAATTATGATTACAATGGAACCTAAAATACAAAGTACCACAAGTACCCGAGCTCTCCGGAGCAAAATCGGGCCTATCAAGGCTTACTTATTCAAGACCTCATATGTAATCAGTCCAATCACGCCAAGCGATCTTAAACATTCCATGAAAGGTGCCTACAAATCATTCCTGTCTAAAACCGATCAAGCATACGGCCATTCCACGTCAACAATCAACCCCAAACTTTACCCTATTTCTACCTTTAAGCAAATGAGCCTCGTAGTAGTCCCGAGTTTCATGATAGAGTCCCCATTCGAGGTAGTGGCGATAGCTCTTATCGCCTTTCTACTTATCCTCCTTTCGATGAGGGAACATCGGCATAAGAAAGACATTCTTGACACCGAACGAAATATGGCCGAAGAAGTGATCCGCTTACGTGAGAAGGCGGAAGAATCAAACCGGTTGACAAGTGCTTTCCTCGCCAATATGAGCCATGAGATACGGACCCCATTGAATGCGATCGTAGGTTTCTCGACCCTTATCAGCGAAAGTGAGGATAAAGAGGAGATCAAAGAATTCGCTAAAATCATTCACGCAAACAATGAGCTACTCCTTAATTTAATCAATGACATACTCGATATGTCAAAAATAGAAGCCGGTATATTGGATTTCCTTTATACGGAAGTAGAGATTAACGAGCTTATGCAAACCCTATGGCGGAGTTACCGATTCAAGATCAAGGAAGGAGTAGAATTCCGCACGGAACTGCCTGCGGAAAGCTACATTATCCATACTGAGAGAAACCGTTTATCCCAAGTACTGGCTAATTTCATCAATAATGCTTGCAAATACACTTTCGAGGGAATGATAACGATCGGATATGAAATAAGGAAAGACGATATTTATTTCTTTGTTACCGATACGGGAAAAGGGATAGCGGAAGAAAATATCTCCCGTGTTTTCGAGCGATTCGCTAAATTAGATTCCTTCACCCAAGGTACGGGGCTCGGGCTGTCTATCTGTGAATTAATCATTAAACATTTAGGTGGAGAGATCGGCGTGGAGTCAAGCGTTGGAAAAGGATCTACATTTTGGTGCACGGTTCCCACCCGGAAATAATCGCACCAAGCCGTATCTACCTATTAGTGAAAAATAAAAAGGCGGAATGATTCACATAGGATCATTCCACCTTCATTATTTTATAGAAACACCACGCTTAACGTCAAGCGTTCAAGTCTACTTTAGTTCTTAAATTCCAGACCATCGTCTTTCCTATCGATCACGATCGGACGGTTACGGTCTACCGTTCCACCCAGCAAAGCCTTTGACAACTCGTTCAAGACATACTTCTGAATGACACGTTTTACCGGACGGGCACCGAATTGAGGATCGAAGCCCTTGTCGGCGATAAAGTCCAAGGCCTCGTTCGTGAAGTCCAAGGCGACACCGTTCGTAGCCAACATCTTCTTCACGCTGTTCAACTGCAAGGATACGATCTTGCGAATCTCCTCCTCGTTCAGCGGAGTAAACATGATGATATCGTCGATACGGTTCAAGAACTCCGGACGGATCGTCTTCTTCAACAGTTCCAGTACTTGGATCTTCGTCTCGTCTACCACCTTGTCATGCGTGGCGGGTGTCATCTTCTCGAAGTTCTCACGAATCAAGGAAGAACCTAGGTTACTTGTCATGATAATGATCGTGTTCTTGAAGTTGACAACACGGCCTTTGTTATCCGTCAACCGTCCATCATCCAAGACTTGCAACAAGATGTTGAATACATCCGGATGCGCCTTTTCGATCTCATCGAACAAGACAACCGAGTAAGGTTTCCGGCGAATCGCCTCCGTCAACTGTCCACCCTCATCGTAACCCACATATCCCGGAGGCGCACCGATCAAACGAGTCGCGCTGAATTTCTCTTGATACTCACTCATATCGATACGGGTCATCATATTCTCGTCATCGAACAGATACTCGGCCAACGCCTTGGCCAACTCCGTCTTACCCACACCGGTAGTACCGAGGAAGATGAAAGAACCGATCGGTCGTTTCGGATCCTGTAAGCCGGCACGACTACGACGAACCGCATCGGCGATAGCGTTGATCGCCTCTTCCTGACCAATCACACGGGTATGAAGCTCGGACTCCAGACGTAATAACTTATCTTTCTCGCTCTGCATCATCTTGCTGACTGGAATTCCAGTCCAACGGGATACCACATCGGCGATATCGTCGCTATCCACTTCCTCCTTGATCATAGCTGCGGCACCTTGCATCGTCTTCAACTTAGCCTGTACCTCCCTGATCTCCTCTTCCTTTTGCTTGATCTTACCGTAACGGATCTCAGCGACCTTGCCGTAATCACCCTCACGCTCCGCCTTGTCAGCCTCAAACTTTAGGTTCTCGATATCGATCTTATTTTGCTGGATCTTATTGATCTGCTCCTTCTCGCTCTGCCACTGAGCCTTTTGCTTGGTCTCCTCCTCCTTCAAGTCGGCGATCTCCTTGTTCAGTTGCTCTAATTTCGACTTGTCGTTCTCACGCTTGATCGCCTCACGCTCGATCTCCAACTGTTTGATACGCCGGGAAACCTCATCCAACGACTCCGGTACGGAATCGATCTGCAAACGCAGACGGGCGGCGGCCTCATCCATCAAATCGATCGCCTTATCCGGCAAGAAACGATCCGTGATATAACGGGTAGACAACTGCACGGAAGAGATAATCGCATCATCCTTGATACGTACCTTATGGTGATTCTCGTATTTCTCCTTCAGACCACGAAGGATGGAGATCGTATCCAACTCACTCGGCTCGTCTACGATAACGGTCTGGAACCGACGCTCAAGCGCCTTATCCTTCTCAAAATACTTCTGATACTCATCCAACGTCGTGGCACCGATCGAACGTAGCTCACCACGAGCCAAGGCCGGTTTCAAGATGTTAGCTGCATCCATGGCGCCTTCGCCTTTACCGGCTCCTACCAAGGTATGGATCTCATCGATAAAGAGGATGATCTCACCCTCGGATTTCGTAACCTCGTTCACCACCGCTTTCAAACGTTCCTCGAACTCGCCTTTATATTTAGCTCCGGCGATCAACGCGCCCATATCCAACGAGAAGATCTGTTTAGACTTCAAGTTCTCGGGAACGTCACCCCGAACGATACGATGGGCCAACCCCTCAGCGATAGCAGTCTTACCTACACCCGGCTCACCGATCAAGATCGGATTGTTCTTCGTACGGCGGCTCAAGATCTGCAAGACACGGCGGATCTCCTCGTCACGTCCGATCACGGGGTCCAGTTTACCGCTACGGGCACGCTCGTTCAAATTGATGGCGTATTTTCCTAAGGCATCGTACGTCTCCTCGGCGGATTGGCTTGTCACCTTATTTCCTTTACGCAATTCCTCGATCGCTTGGCGTAACTCTTTCTCTGTCACGCCGGCGTCTTTCAATATCTGTGAAGCGGTGCTCTTTTCCGTGAACAACGCCAAGATGATCGGCTCCAACGATACATATTGATCCCCCATCTTAGAGGAATAATCGATCGCCTTCTGTAAGACAGCGTTCGACTCGCTAGAGAGATAGGGTTCGCCTCCCGAAACCTTAGGATAAGATTCGATTTGGCGATCCAGTACCATATTCAGGTTTTGAGCGTTTACCCCTAATTTCTGAAAGATAAAATTAGTAACACTCTCACCCGTCATAATGACAGCTTTCAACAAGTGAACCGGTTCGATAACCTGTTGATTATTTTTGGTAACCAACTGTACAGCTTGTTGAACAGCCTCCTGCGCCTTGATTGTAAAACTGTTTAAATTCATATATTTAAGCTCCTTTCTTATATTCTTTTCTAATTTATTTTACACTTATATCCTTACAAAAGAAATACCAAAACGAAAATATGACATTTTGTCTTAATATTATAAAACAGAATAGAGAACTCCCCGTCAAACCGTCCATTTCGGATGTCATTAGGACGTATCTTTTCAGAAAGAACAAAAGAGAGAGAAAAAGGTTTTGATAGTAAACACACAGTATCTAGGTAAAAACAGTCAATGTTCTCAAAAAAACACGTACAAGTTTTTCCGGAAACACGTACATGTTTTTTGAAATTCACGTACGTGTTTTTTTCGAGTGGTTATATCCTATAAATCCAACAATTTACGGATAGTCATTATAATACTTCCACGTATTCTCCCGTTTCCTGTTTCTCTTCTTGTCACGGGCACTTTTCCAGAAAATAGTCTCTAGTAAATCCTCTGCGTCGAAATAGACTCTTATGGTAGCGAGTACCCCTCCCCTTCGCTGGCCATCCTTCACGACATCCGAGTATATATTAGTCAGTTTTACGTTGGCAGCCATAGGAACCTTACCTACCTTAAACTCTTTCCAATCCTGATTCTTAGGGAGCCTAATCGTGTGCGCTTGCTTCTGTATGGCCAATGAACGGGAAGGTGACTTAAAATTCAGCAGCATGAATAGGACTGGGGTAATCGAATCATAATTGGTCAACCTACGTAAAGTATCTAACTGTACATATTCCGAGAAGTCTTTCGTAATCGGCAACTCACTTGGTGAGGATAACATATGGGTTCCCGGTTGATCGGGTCGTAGAAAAGTCCCGCTTTCTATCGCCTTCTGAAACTCAGGATTCAAACGTATCTCCTCCTTGCCGGATAAAAATTCTTGCAGGCGCAAAGAATCCTGTTCCGTCCACTGCGCATGGGCCATCGTAGGTAGGATGAATACTATCAAAAGGAATATAGGTCGCATCTTCACGTCTCTCATCTTCATAATCCTCATTACATTTCTATCACCAAGACTCATTCCTCCATTAAATCCCCCATTCGAGTCGAGATACTTTAAGATTTATTGGGATGCTTATACCCTATTTGAATCTTAATATGGATTACCTTTATGCGATCAATCCAAATCCAATATAGATATGTTGATATTATTATCTCCGGCTAAGACAATGACCGGGACATCCAAGATAAAAGCGCCGCAAGGCACGACTCCACGTTTCCAGCAAGAGGCGAACGAGATCGCCCTGCATATGACCCAATTTCCCATTGACGAATTAAGTCGTATCCTCAAGCTCAGCCCGAAACTGGCGGCGGAATGTTACCGCAGATACCAAGATTTTCATGCGGAAGACAACCAGCCCTTGCAAGCGATACTCGCCTATACCGGTGTCGTATTCAAGAATATCAGCCCGAAAGACTTCACGGAGGAGGATTTTCTTTTCTCGCAAGAACATATGCGTTTCGTATCGGGATGCTACGGGTTACTTCGCCCATTAGACCTTATCAAGCCTTACCGGATGGAGTTCGACGTAAAAATCCCGGAACTAGGCGACGGGAATATGTACGCCTTCTGGAAGGACAGGCAAACAAATATATTAATCCATGACGTCCGACAGGGAGACGGAATCCTACTGAATCTAGCCAGCTTGGATATCCAACCCTCTTTCCAGTGGAAGGAGGTGGAGCGATCCGTCCGGATCATCACACCCGAGTTCAAGATCTGGAAGAACGGCAAAGCGGAGACGATCGTGATCTATGCCAAGATGTGCCGGGGACAAATGAGCCGCTATCTCATAAAGAACCGGATTTCTGACCCGGAGGCATTAAAAGCATTCACATGGGAAGGCTTTTCCTATAAAGAATCCATGTCCGAGGGGGATAATTGGGTATTTCTACAAGAATAATTCTAGGCTTATCCAATAAAATCAGATGATCTACGTTTTATAAGAACAATTCGTAAAAATCATAAAAAGGTTTATCCTTCTTTAATTTAGCGGTGATATGAAAAGAACCTTTACATATTTATTACTACTTGTTCTATTGGTTTGCGGAAAGCAAGCCTATAACCTGTTAATCTCGAATGAATCGATCCGGAGCAACCCTACCGGAGCCTTGTCTGACATCGCGGATGAGGTAATCGCCATTCCATTACAGGACTCAGGGACGCATTCGATCAAGGAGGCCAAGTATATCCGTCAAGAGGGAGACAACCTATTCCTTATCAGCAATGAGACGCTTTACCGTTTCAATCGCAAGGGAGAATTTATCTGTCGCATCACCCATCCGGATGACATACGGGTAGCGGGGTATGTAGTGAACCCGGCCAACCAGCAGCTGATCGTACTTGGAAACACGGACGATATTTTCTATTACTCATTCAATGGTGATCTCCTTACCCGCAAGAAACTGAAATGCGACCTTCCGGAGAATAGGCATATGCTATCCATATCCATGCACAATAACCGGATATTTACCACCGAGGAATGTGTTCATGGGGATACAGCAGGGCAAACCGCCACGATTGAGAAACAGATCGTTGAATACGATTCCTCTTTCCATAAATTACAATCTCATACGATCCGTCCGGTCGATCTGGAACGTTCCGCATGCCCGATCGGTTGTCTCGCCCCGGAAATAGCCGTGGAGTCCGGAAGCGGAACGGTTTACGCCTACGCCCCTTCCTACCAACCCGAGAACTTATTACGGGATACCTTATATATCAAGCAAAAACGGCAAAGCCAAGCCTTGGAGAACCTCGCCGGAAATAATACGCTCCCTTTGCTACCGATCCGCATGGGCAGCCGTTTTTGGGTATCTACTTATTATAGTGCCGAGGATGAATCAAGAAACTACACGTTCTGTTATGATACGGAGAAGGAAGAATGCTGGCAGGTAAAAGAAGGATTAAAAGATAATTTTTATCAAACCGGTAATGTGCGACGAATGGACCCTATCGATCCCTATTGCCATTCCTATTGTTTCAGCAAATCCGGAGAGGATCTGCGAAATACTTTCCCCGCACAGGCCCAAGGGGAAAGCCTCGTGTTATTTATCGTGAAGTTGAAAGGGTAAATCCAGATTTGTACTACCTTTGTCTTTGTATTAATATAGGGAATTCCGGCTTAGACCGTTCCCGCTTATCTTTCGGGAGTGCATTAAAAGAAAAATGAGTACTCTGAGAATTGCAAATTATTATTATAACACCTAAAAAGAGCCGTATCAAATTTGTTTTAAGCAATGATACAGCTCCTTGTCTTTTATTATAGGGCAGTCAAGTTCTAAATCAAAAGTTCATCTTATCTGAAATTGAGTTTTGACTCTATTTCCTTTAATAATTATTTCTCAAACATGTCGATTGAGTTTTTTAATATAACAAGTTACCATTGGAGACACACCCGCTTATTTTCCTTTTTCCCATAATCGTTCAAAATAAGCATCTGTAGTTTTATCACTTTCTGTTTGAACAATCCAATGACCGTTTACTTTTTCAAAAATAAGATACGCCTCATAGTCATTACTTTTTCCATCTACTGTAACTCGCTTAGTGAAGTTACATTTAACCAATTCATCATTTAATATCGTAAAAGACACATTACTCACTAATTTTTGATTATATGAGTCATATTTATCTATGGTTTGTCGGATTAACTTAATACATTTTTCCGCATTCAATGTTTGCCCATAGAAAAGGACCTTGTCCATATAAAGGGACTGCAATTCTAATAGATCGCTTTCATACAATGTATGTGTATCATTCCACTTATTAATTATAGATTTCAATTTATATCTATCCTCATCTGTTAACCAATCTGATAAATATACGGGTATTTTTTCAGTCTGACCATCACTCTCCGAGTCCACAAAGAACTGAATATATCCTTGATAACTATGTTCTGATATCCGAGACAAATTACACTGAAGTATTAAATTCCTATTAAATCCTTTTATATTCAAAACACCAGCATTTTCCATTCCCGACAAAGTAAAACCAAAATCATTCAGAACATCTTTATATACACCTTCTACCTCTCCTTCCGCCTTTAACGTTAGTTGCATTGTAATAGGATCTCCTCCTTTATTCCCTTCCAAAAATAACTCTTTGACAAATGCATCTTTATTTTCTCCTACAACATCAGTTGAAATATCTACAATTTCATCCCTATTAAACGCTCCTTGCTTTTTTATCATCAAACATGTTATTAAAGCTAAAAACAAAACACCTAAAACTACGAAATAAGGGAATTTACTTTTCTGCACTTCTTTCAATGAAGTATTTACTTCTCGGAGATTATTCGAGGGCATTTCCTCTTTTAAAGCAGCAATCAAGGAGTCATCCGGAATTTGGAAAGCATTTATAATCGCATTCGATCCAAATTTGGACAAATACGCTTCTTTCAAATGCTTGGCTTTCACATATTCATTCTGCTCAAGAGCGTCTTTTATCAGATAAGCATATTGATCTGTCAGTAGCCTTTTACATTCTAATTCCAACAACAAACATTTTCTATCAGTCTCTCCATAAAGAAGATTAAATGCCCCTTCATAATCTCCTTGATTATAAAGAGACAGGGCTTGTTGATATAAAGATTCCATCATCCGTTATTCTTACAAAAATTTACAATATCATCTATTCCTTTTGTTGATATATCGATATTCAATACAGATACATTAACTACACATCGACAATAAAGCCAAAAATAAAATAAACGGAATAGCCAAAATGATCGCTGTAGTTGTTAAGCAACCTCCGGCAACAGCACCAGCACCACCAGCAGCACCTTTAACGAAAGTATTTGATGCGCTACTATTATTATTTTGCACTTGGTCTCTCATATTAACTGTCACATTGACATTTGACGATGTATTCGTTGGTATCTGTGTAATTGTTGGTGTAATTTGAACTGGTTGTTCCTGTTTTACAGCAGATGAAGGCTGGAAACTTGTTCCACAATACAGGCATTTATAGGAATCCCCTAAATTCTTAAATTGGTTTCCGCCACATTGCGGACATTTAATATCATTCATAATTTACAAATCAAAAAAAACATTATCAAACTTATTATTATCGCAGTTGCAGCAGTAACCAAACAACCCACTCCCGCATCTTTCCAATCCGCCATAGACCATTCATCAGTTTTTCTATCCGTCTTTCATCTTGTGGATTTGGAGAATTGACTATGACTGTAATATTTTGCCGCTGAGGATTATTCCCTGCAATAGGAGTAACAATTTCCTGAACTTTATTTTGTTTCGGCTTTTCAATACTCGCCCCACAATAAAGGCACTTGCCACTATTTCCCTGATCCTGAAATTTTACACCTCCACATAAAGGACATTTTAAGATATCATCCATATTACGATGTTGATTTAATAGTTACTACATAATTTGTTATACGTTGGATCTGTTTAGTAATCTCTTCTTGAGCTTTTTCTTTGGTCTCAACCGAAGACAACGCAAGGATTTTATCTTTCAAACTTTCTAACTTTCCATTTATCTCTGAAATCACATCACTATTACGTTCTATTTTACCGACTGGAATCGAAGCCATCTTATCTAACACCAATCGAATATTACGAAGTGTATTTTCTTCCCAATCAGTATGATTGTTTAGTTCATCTCGTATTTCCGTCCAATAGAGTTCAACTGAGATAAGCGTTCGTTTCTTTGTCGCGACAGTCTGTTCCATCACAATTCCTTGTTTCTGCATAAAATCGCCACCAACTTCAGCAACACCTAAAAGCGCAATAAACACGATGCCGATCGCAGCAAGACCCATATAAAGCGTATCGAAATTATTACCATCGGCTATCGCCAAGGTATAAAGCGTTGTCCATATAAAAAGAACCAAAGCAAAAACATTCAATACCAGATAGGAAGCGGCATTCTTGAATGTCAAAAACTTCTCATTCGACAAGAATGGAAGATTACCTAACAAGATTACTTCTGCAATACAAGCTATTACCACATTCCAATAGAACAGATCAGAATGTTCCTCAAAAGCAAAATAATAGAGCAACCCCGTACAAACAGCTACTCCAATGTATGTTAATACTGTTTTCATCCTCTTTTCATTTGATTGTTTTTTATTACCATAGTTATTAAACCATAGGAGGTGGCGGTGGCATCAATCCATTGAACATCTGAGAAAGTCTCGGTTCATCCTCAACCAACACCCAAGCTGATCCTCCTACTTGATAAACGTATGTCTGCTTATCAATCTCCTTTCGCAGCATCATATCTCGCAGTTGAGGTAAAGTAAAAGGTCCGATCGTTTGCCCATCCTTTGCTACATAATAAGAAGAAATAGGAGGAGGTGGTGGTGGCATACCTATCCCGCTTTGCTGGATAGCATTACTGACCATACCACCGACAGAGTTCCCCATTCCTAACCCCATACCGATCCCCATAAAATTACCTGCACCTTCATTTCCTGCTGCTGCTTGGGCTATGTCTATTTGTTTTTGTTGTAAGTAATTTACGCCTAGTTTGTTCAGTTTCGCTTGTTCCGCAATACCTTCCATAACGGTCTGGTAGCCTTTGTCATTCTCGTCAAAATTAATGTCTTCGATATTGAAGTTCAGCAATTCGATACCGTATTCATCAAAAGACAATTGAAGGTTTTTTGAGATAGCTTTGGACAGTGCTTTGTATTCCGATCCTAATTCATTAATATTCACATCATTTTCCTTCATGAATTTGGCTATCGTCACCTTTACAGCCTCTATCACATCTGTACGGAATTGATCCTCCAATAAATCCGTATTGGCAAAACCGATTGTACCAATCAGTTTTTTCAAGAACAGTCCGCCATCAGATATACGAAAACCGTATTGACCACGTGAAGACAATTTTAATGGAATTTGAAAATAGGGATCAACAATACGTAAACCTCCGGTTCCCCATAACATATTCCGTTTATCCAACTTGCTAATAAACCATATTTCCGCTGTGAAAGTCGTATCTCCTCCACTCGGCAGATTGATCAGTTTTTGTAATACCGGCAGGTTTGCCGAAGATAACACATGCCTGCCCGATGTAAACGAATCGCAAAGCGTTCCACTCTTGAAAAAGAAAGCCTCTTGACTATCATTGACAGTCAACACACTCCCCATTGTCACGTTATTAAAAGGGAATTTATAGACCAACTGCTCTCGGTCTGTTTGCTCCCAATAGATAGATTTAATGATTGGCATATATATTAAATTTTTGAATCAACCTTTTTATTATAGACTTCTAATCTTGCTCCAGATAATAATAAAGGAATGAACATAACCCATGTAAATGGAATAAGTACACCCATATCATATAACATGGTTTCTAATGAAAAGTTACCTATCATTGGTGAAATAGACAATAATTGCAAACATAAACCAACTGCTATTATCGGTTTATATTTAGGCTTACCATATATCAATTGCATATATAAATACGCAATAAATAATAGCAGATGAAAAGACATGACCAGCATCATAATTACTCCAATATAATCTATTCCTATGCCATAATATCCCATAAAGAAAATATATAATGCAAATATTTGACTTACGAATAATGAGACCACACAGACTATCATCAAATAGCGAACCTTATATTCCTTATCATATGTAATTTGCATTGAATTATGAATAGATTTCATTGAGATAAATAAAGAAATACAGGCAACAGAAATACATATAAGCACCAAGGCATAGACTTCCACTGATTGACCAGTCCCATAACCTAAATCAAATACGTCATAAAGATAGAACATTAGATAGCAACCAATTATTCCAAATAAGAAAAAGATAAAGGCCGGTTTATAACTTTTTGTATGCAGCAATCTATATTGTATCTTTTCAATAGGCATTTGCATATCTATTAAAGTCATTTGATAATTCATTAGGTGATTACTGTCACCAAACATATCCCTATATTTATCAACGATAGACAACCCCTCTTTTACCCTACGTTGAGCAATGCTTTCTTTTATCAGATAAATGTATTGATCTGATAAATCTTTCCGACATTGTTTTTTTAATTGTTCACAGGCAGAGCTGTTATCATCAAGTTGATTCAGCAATCGTATAGCTTCTTCCAGTCTATCCTCACGAACATACCGCTTGACAACTTCTAGTTTCTCCATAGTTCCTCGCTTTTCCGCCCTCCAAGTCTCCGAACCTAGGCTAACATACATATACAAAGAAAGCGTGAGACTTGTCCTGCTCACCAAAATCGGGCATCGCCAAACGCCTAGTGGAAGTGAGTGAAGAAACAATATTCCCACGCTGTGTGTTATGTATAAGTACGCAGAACACGTACTTTGCACATGCACAAACAGAATGAGCGTCACATTGTCTCTATCCTTCCACGTGAAATTGGCGATTTCGATTTTAGGATAAAGCAAAAAACGCTTTCTCATCTATACCGGCGATTTCTCTCACCGGATACGACAAAGATACGTTTTTCTTTTACAACGCAACGCTCTATGAGAATATTATTTCTTCAAAAGTAGGTATTTTATCAATCATGACACACATATAGGTCTTCATTTTCTTCTAAATATCCTTACTACAAACAAAAGAAGCCCCCGCATGGGCAGTTTCCTTTCGCTGTCATACGGGGGCCTCATGTATCCTCCGAAAAGGTTAGATCTCATCCGGACTCTCCGTATCCGAACCCTCTTCACCGGACTCGGCATTAGAATCGTTCGTACTGTCCGTCACGTCGAATACGAATTCCATCGATTTCATCACCGCCCTCAACTCCGCGCTGGGGAGGAAACGAAGTTTTACATGATGGATGGAGTCTATATTCGCCTCTTTCTCCACCAAACTGCTTTTTGCGTTGAAAGAGGGAATGAATGTGCCAAAACCATCTACTTGAACGGTATGTCCTTGCTGGATGAAAGTCCGCATGGAACGAACCAATCCAAAGATAGTGGCTTGAACCATACCTAAGTTAATACCAGAGATCAATGCCACTTGTTCGCAAAGATGCTCGAATGATACGATCGTCGCACGATCCGGAACGATCACATATTTCTCGGTCTTACTTTTATCAAAACCGAACGCACGTTTCACTCGCCTTACTCTAAGTCCCATATTTTTAACAAATTAATAATTCAACAATAACTGCCTACGGTTTAAATAAACCTGTTCCGTTTGGTAAATACACATACACGTATTCACCTTCTCCAGATAGAGACAGATTAAAACATAAAGGATTTTGTCACAGAACAGATATGATTTGCTAGAGTTGTATGTTCAAAGATTGATCGTTATATATTATATGTATAGTTGAGTTGTTCTGTTGAGTTGTTCTGTTGAGTTGTTCTGTTGAGTTGTTCTGTTGAGTTGTTCTGTTGAGTTGTTCTGTTGAGTTGTTCTGTTGAGTTGTTCTGTTGAGTTGTTCTGTTGAGTTGTTCTTCTTTCTAAATTCTATTGTGTCTGTGACAATGCAAATATACATATTATTCCATTCACCGCAAACTTTTCTTCTTATTTTTATCATCCTAAAATTCATTTTTCTCTGAAGGGAGACCGATCGAAAAGTACCTTGAAAACAGCTTAGTAAGCAGAGCCTCATCAACTCCCTAAGTAGAGCGACCTCAACTTAGTAAGTAGAGAGGGGTACTACTTAGGGAGTAGATGTCGGCCTGCTTACTAAGCTGTTTCCGGCTCATTCCCTAAGTCGTTTACAATCCACTCCATATTTTAATTACGGCCGCGTCGATGGATAGAAAATAATATGTATCTTCGTACCATTCTAAAAAAGCATTAAGTACATGAAAAAACTTTTAACCTGCATTGCCATGGGCTTTGCGACTACCAGCTACGCTGTAACCCCTTTGTGGATGCGTGATGTACAAATTTCTCCTGATGGAACAGAGATAGCGTTTTGTTACAAAGGAGATATCTATAAAGTACCGGCCAAAGGAGGAACAGCGACACAACTTACCACCCAAGCATCGTATGAATGCACGCCAATCTGGTCTCCGGACGGAAAACAAATCGCTTTCGCCAGCGATCGTAACGGCAATTTCGATTTATTCGTAATGCCCTCCAACGGTGGAACGGCACAGTGCCTCACCACTCATTCCGCCTCCGAGATTCCATCGGCCTTTACTCCCGACGGCAAATACGTACTCTTCTCCGCATCCATACAAGATCCGGCACAGAGCGCCTTATTCCCGACCTCGGCCATGACGGAACTCTATAAAGTGCCGGTTGGTGGCGGACGCACGGAGCAAGTATTGGGAACACCCGCCGAGATGGTTTGCTTCGATAAATCCGGAAGGACATTCTTATACCAAGACCGTAAGGGCTTCGAAGATGAATGGCGTAAACATCATACCTCATCCGTTACCCGGGATATATGGATGTATGATACGCAAACTGGGAAACACACCAATTTGACCGACCATGCAGGAGAAGACCGCAACGCCGTATTTACTCCGGATGGACAGACGGTTTACTTTCTGAGCGAACGCAACGGAGGGTCTTTCAATGTATATTCATTCCCTCTCAACACCCCACAATCTATAACGGCGGTCACTAAGTTCAAGACACATCCCGTACGTTTCCTCTCTACAGGTAGCGATCAGACATTGTGCTACACATACGATGGAGAGATCTATACACAACGTCCGGGAAGCAATCCGCAGAAAGTACGGATCGACTTGATACGTGACGATCAAGAGCAAATCGCCGATCTGAATTCCAGCAAAGGAGCAACCTCCGCTACCGTATCCCCCGATGGCAAGCAGATCGCCTTCACCCTAAGAGGTGAGGTATTCGTCACCTCGGCCGATTACAACACGACCAAGCAAATCACCCATACCCCGGCCGCCGAAACAGGCATATGCTTCTCGCCGGATAACCGTACCTTGGCTTATGCCAGCGAGCGTGGTGGTAATTGGCAACTTTACTTGGCTAAGATCGCACGTAAGGAAGAAGCCAATTTCCCGAACGCAACGATTATCGAAGAGGAAGTTCTCTTACCTTCTAAGACCGTAGAGCGTAATTATCCTCAATTCTCACCGGATGGTAAGGAACTCGCTTTCATAGAAGATCGTATGCGGTTGATGGTAGTCAACCTTGAGACGAAGAAAGTACGCCAAGTCACGGATGGCTCCACATGGTATAGCACAGCCGGCGGTTTCGATTACTCATGGTCGCCGGACGGTAAATGGTTCACGCTCCGGTTTATCGGAAACAAACACGATCCTTATTCGGATATCGGCTTGGTTAGTGCGCAAGGCGGGGAGATCACCAACCTGACCAATAGCGGTTACACCAGCACCTCCCCGCAATGGGTACTGGATGGAAACGCCATCTTATTCACCACCGAGCGTTACGGAATGCGTGCGCATGCCTCATGGGGCTCCTTGAATGATGCCATGCTGGTATTCATGAATCAAGACGCTTATGATAAATTCCGCTTGAGTAAAGAGGATTATGAGTTGCAAAAGGAACTGGAAAAGGAGCAGAAAGAGGTAACCGGGGACAAAACCGACGACAAGAAAAAAGAAGATAAAGCCGATGAAAAGAAAGACGAAAAGCCCAAGGATATCGTAGTGGAACTGAAAGGAATCCAAGATCGTATCCTACGTCTTACTCCTAATTCCTCCGAAATGGGTAGCGCCGTCATCTCGAAGAATGGCGAGACCTTATATTATTTCTCGGCTTTCGAAGACAAATACGACCTGTGGAAAATGGACTTGCGCAAGAAAGAGACCAAGTTACTCCACAAGATGAATACCGGATGGGCGAACATGGAAATGGATAAGGAAGGTAAGAACCTGTTCTTGCTGGGTAGCAACTCCATGCAAAAGATGGATATGGGATCGGAGAAACTAACGCCGATCAATTACCAAGCAAACTTGAAAATGGACTTGGCCGCCGAACGTGAGTATATGTTCGACCATGTCTATAAACAAGAGCAAAAACGGTTCTACAACGTGAATATGCACGGCGTAAATTGGGACGCTATGACCGCCGCCTACCGTAAATTCCTGCCACATATCAATAACAACTATGACTTCGCAGAGTTGCTAAGCGAATATCTGGGAGAACTCAACGTCTCCCACACCGGAGGCCGCTTCCGTCCGCAAACAAGCGGCAATATTACCGCCAACCTAGGCCTACTTTTCGATTGGAACCATAGCGGCAAAGGTTTATTAATCGCTGAGGTAGTGGAAAAAGGCCCGTTCGATCACGCACGTTCCAAGGTAAAAGCCGGTACCGTCATGGAGAAAATAGACGGGCAAGAAATAACCCCGGATATGGATTACTCCAAGCTATTAAACAATAAGGCCAAAAAGAAGACCTTGGTTTCCCTCTACGATCCACAAACCAAAGAACGTTGGGAAGAGGTAGTCTTGCCTATCAGTAACGGTGAGTTAAATAACTTGCTTTATACCCGCTGGGTGAAACAACGTGCCGCCGACGTGGATAAATGGTCGAACGGACGATTGGGATACGTCCATATCCAATCCATGGGAGACCCTAGTTTCCGCTCTGTCTACTCCGATATCCTAGGTAAATATAACGACCGGGAGGGCATCGTCATTGATACCCGCTTTAATGGTGGTGGACGTTTGCATGAGGATATCGAGATCTTGTTCAGCGGAGAGAAATACCTCACCCAAGTGACACGTGGCCGGGAGGCTTGCGATATGCCTAGCCGCCGCTGGAATAAACCTTCCATCATGCTCCAATGCGAGGCTAATTATAGTAACGCACATGGAACCCCGTGGGTTTATAAGCATCAACACATCGGACGTTTAGTTGGTATGCCCGTACAGGGAACAATGACTACCGTCTCTTGGGAAACCCTGCAAGATCCGACGCTAATATTCGGCACACCTATTACCGGTTATCGCCTGTCGGACGGTAGTTACTTAGAGAACACACAGCTGGAACCGGATGTTAAAGTCGCTAATTCTCCGGAAACTGTTGTCAAAGGGGAAGATACGCAATTGAGAACAGCGGTAAATGAATTGCTGAAAGAGATCGATAAAAAGTAGTTTAAAACGAGCCTAATAAAAAAGAAAAGACTGTCTGGGTATATAACCCGGACAGCCTTTTCCTTTATGATACAGACTCTATTCTGAGTATTCCCTATTAATTAGCGAATGATTTCAAAGGAACACTTACTCCCATGTAAAGATTCATGGCGTTACCGCTGACCGGTAAGCATTGTGGAGTTACCTTTGTCAACATATAATCCGATCCGATAAAGAAATTGATCCAAGACGGTGAGAAATTCAAGGCGATACCATACGTCTTGAACTTACTATGGATAAATGAGTAGCTCAGCGTAGCCTCAAACCATTTCACCGGACGGTAATTACCGGACAATGTCAGTTCCGTATAGGCTTTCGGGGAATAAAGACGAGTGCTCGACAATAAACCGATACCTAACTTGTTTTCCAGCAAACGGTACTCGCCACCGATATTGATTGTCGAACGAAGACGGGTAGTGCTTCCGGACTCACCCTCTTTCTTAAAATGAAGCAAGTTCTCGAAATCTTCCTTGATAGCGTCAAACTGATCGCCCATGCTCGGTATATCACCGTTATTCTCGCCGATAGCCAGATCAAAGCCGTTAAAGTCGAAAGTTCCATCCAACTTACCTAGCGTGCTACCTCCCTTGCTCCAGCTGATAAAACCTAAATCAAGGACAGCGGCGGACAACATGATATTCTCGGTCAATTGGTACGTAGCACCCAAGTCCACTCCCATACCGAAACCGCTAAGACCCGGAGAATCGAAATCAAAGCTATTATAATAATCACGGCCTTGCTCGTCTACTTCCATTTCCGGGACCAAGCCTTTCATATTCGTCTGCAAGGTGCCGGTAGAGGTAACTTTCCAGCTAGTCTCTCCCATCTCAGCATGCATCTGATCGATCGTAGCGTCCATAGAACCTACGCCCCATAACAATTTAACCTTACCTCCGACTGTCAACTTATCCGTGATAGGACGAGAATATCCTACACCTGTCTCCAAATAAGCCTCGGCATACGCCCTGATATTACAGATATCATACGTACTCTGAGATCCATTACCCTTTTTCATGAACTCGAACAATGTCTTCGGAGCACGAATATTCGCCAATCCCTTGATAGAAACATCAACCGTCCAGAATCCCTTGCCGGCGTACCAGCCACCGGATAGAACCTGCGTACCAAAATCCATGTTTACCTGATTCTCGTCCTTCAAGCCATTCAGGAAAGACTCGGTATTCACGGAGTTATCCATGAACGTAACAGTCTCACCATTCTTCGGATAAATAAAATTATCCACAGCTATTCCGTTCGTACCATACGAAGCGCCAACCGCGCCTAATACCGGAATGGAGACATAGCCTCTCTCGGGACGATACGCCGGATTCATTGTCGTGCGTGCCGTAGAGGATTGCATGAAGTAAGAAGTTCGTATTTGCTGGGCGGATACCGACATCCCCACAGTGGTCAATAAACATAAAGCACACAGACCTCTCTTATACATATTATATATAGTATTCATCTTTCTTTTTCGTAATTTAAATGGTTAGTACTGGGATCAAATAGAAATTCCGCCTTCTTTCTTAAGTTTCAAGTTGAAGGTCGTTTTCTGGCCTTTCTTCAAAGCCTCGCTTTGATCTCTACCCGTTAAATGTAAATTCAGGTCTATATGACGTGCGTCCTTCATTTTCGGCATATCCTCCTTCGTGATCTCGAAGACAACCTCTCCGGATTGTCCTTTTACCTCTTGCGCCGGGAATTGGATATCTACCGGTACATTGTTCTCATCCATGATCACCATCTCGATAGACATATCGAACGGCATCTCGTTCGTAACCTCTCCATAGATCTTCGCGCTTCCGTCCGAGAAAATATAGTCTACGAAATCCTCATCAAAAGCGTCCTCGATCCGCTCGACGGATACGGCGCTAAATTCCGGTGCCGGAGTCAACGGAAGCTCTACCGCATAGCGTAACTCGCTCAAGGCATCCATAGGAGCGTTCGCCCATTGTTTGCTATCAGCGGACAAAGACAAATGTATTTTTTGAGGAACAATCTGTACGATTCCCGGTAACTTCTCGTTCTTGACAAACTTAAAAGCATCCGTCTTCGGATCAAGAGGGCCGATCCAAATATTAGGAGACACCGTTGACAAGGTAAAATCAGAGGAAGTAGCCTCCTTTTTACTTGCGTTCTCAGCCTCGATAGACAAGCTACAATCCAAAGAGGCATTCTTTACATTCGACTTTAATGTAATATGGGGATTCGTTAACGCCAAAACGAAATCGCCATCAAACAAACCATCGATATCCCCAGTCGTTATATCTTCCGAGGCGATCTCCACTTTACCAGATGCGGCCCGTAAGCTTTTCCCCTTAATCTTCATCTCTCCATCATAGATCATGATGTAAGCCCCGTCGACTTCCCGAATGGAAGGGACTTTCTCTACACTCACAACGTCATCCGACGTTACATAACCCGTACCGAGGGGAGCTACCCAAGACTCACCCATTACCGCATCGTCCGTATTGACATCGCTTAAATCATACTTACTATCCACACATGCCGCTAAACAGCAAGATGATAGCAATAGCATCACTAAATGTTTGTTTTTCATATAAAGTTATTTTTATCAAAATTATGACCCTAACAGCGCGCAAAAATAAACAAAATAAATGAAAGTTTAGCCATAAAAAAAGAGTGGCATCGTATTATTAACGCCACTCTTAGCTTATACTATCTTTGACAATCAAAATATTCTTCCGCAAATACGAATCTTCATGACCGGATAAACCGTTAGCTTGTCCATGATCTTCGTAAAGGTATCATCCTCGTCTATCTCATTCAACAAGTCCTTTACATCCCCTGAATCCGTATACACCTCCGGTTTGCCATGGAATTGCACACCCAGCTCAAACATCACGCCAACCCGTTTCTTAGGAACCGCACGACCGAATCCAAGACCTAGATAAGGACGAAAACCGGACACTTTCAATCCACCGGATACATTACCGTTATTATCCACCGGAATCGTATAATCACCGATAACTATGCCCGCACTTTCTCCTTGGGCGATCAGGTCTTTCAGCTTATCACTATGCCCTTCTATCTTCACCAAGGAAGAACCACCGAAATAGGCGCCGGCCGCAACGAAGAACGAAGAAGCGTGAGGAAACGGGTAAACATTCACCAACAACTGTCCGGAAGTACGTTTCAAGCTGCCTTTGACATCCATGGAGTATGTATCATTATACACACCCGCTCGCGGATCGTTAACATCTACATCCACGTCCGTATTAATGCTGAAACCCGGCATAAAGGTAAGACCACCTCTCAACGCCAGATAAGGCGTAATAGGAGTAGCGACCTCCACATCTACACCCGTCAATCCAACACCCACTCCTGCCGAAACAGAATTGAAAATCCCTAACTCCTTTTGAGCTGAGATAAAATTACACGTCGCAAACATGCTCACGAACGCGCAAAGAAGAAATAGTCTTTTCATTTTCACCATATAAGTTAAATTGTTATTCACCCTAGACTCACAAAAATAAATAAAAAACATGAAACATTCGTTGTAAAAAAGAAAAAGCGACATCGAATTTGCCTCGATGTCGCTTTTTTACGGATAAAGTATACTATTTTACGTATAAGCGTACGTTATTCCTCCTCAGAATCGTCTTCCTTCATATTATGGAATACGTTTTGAACGTCTTCGTCTTCCTCTAATTTCTCGATAATCTTCTCGATAGACTCACGCTGTTCCGGAGTAACCTCCTTCAAATCGTTCGGAATACGTACGAACTCACTACTCAAGATCTCGAAACCATTCTCCTCCAAATATTTCTGGATCGCCGAATTCTGCGCAAACTCACCATAAAGAACAACCTCGTCCTCGTCTTCCTCAACCTCATCTACACCGAAGTCGATCAACTCCAACTCTAGGTCTTCTAAAGAAAGATCCTCTTTTTTAGCGATATGGAATACGCATTTATGATCGAACAAGAACTCCAAGCTACCGGATGTTCCCAGAGAACCACCGTTCTTATTGAAATAACTACGAACGTTGGCTACCGTACGAGTCGTATTATCCGTAGCGGTCTCAACGAAGATAGCGATACCGAAAGGACCATATCCCTCATAGTTCATCTCCTTATAATCCGTGAAATCCTTGGATACGGCACGTTTAATGGCACGCTCCACGTTCTCCTTCGGCATATTCTCCTTTTTGGCGTTCTGCATCAACACACGTAAACGAGGATTATTCTCGGGCTCCGGCCCACCTTGTTTTGCCGCGATCGTGATTTCCTTACCTAACTTCGTGAATACACGGGCCATATTGCCCCAACGCTTAAACTTTCTCGCTTTACGAAACTCAAACGCTCTTCCCATATGTTTATCAGTTTATCTTTATTTTATGTAATTAAATTCTTATCTCAATTGAGCACCTAGCTTTTGTTCCAGATTCGTCTGGATCTTCTTCATGATAGCGTCGATCTGCTTATCGTTCAAAGTCTTGCTCTCATCTTGCATGAAGAAGCTTACGGCATACGACTTCTTGCCCGCCGGAAGGTTCTTGCCCTCGTAAACGTCGAACAGAGATACTTCCTTCAATAGCTTGCGATCGCTATCCTTAGCGATTTTCTCGACCTCGCTAAACTGTACGCTCTTATCAAGCAACAACGCCAAGTCACGTTTAACGGCCGGGAACTTGGAAATCTCGGAGAAGGTTACTTTCGCCTTCTTGATCTCCTTCATCAATTGGGTCCACGACAACTCAGCGTAATAAACCTCCATATCGATATCCAGCATCTTACGAAGTTTCTTGCTTACGATACCCATCGTACCCAATTGACGTCCGGAACCGGTCGTGATACTTAGGCCCGAAGAATAGATATCATTCGTCAAGTTACCGAAAATAACCCGTTTCATATCCACGCCCAAGCGGGCTAAGATATTCTCTACGTAAGCCTTCAACTCATAAACGGAAGATTTCTCGTCCGGATGCGCCCAGTTGTTCTCCACCCGGTTGCCGGCTACCCAGATGCCTAGACGGTAATCCTCGCTGAACTGCGCCAAGGTCTCATCTTCCTTCTTGTTATCGATATTATAATCATAGCAATTACCGAACTCATAGAAACGGACATTGCCATTCTTACGCTTCATGTTATGCTCGATGCTCTCCAAGCCTCCGAACAACAAGGTCTGACGCATGCAGTTTAAATCAGCGCTTAACGGGTTCATCAACATGACACAATGTGCTTCCGGATAAACAGACAGATCCGTATAATAAGCGGAGCGTGTCAAGGAGTTGTTCATGATCTCGTTGAAACCACAACCGCAAAGTTGCTCCGAGATCAAGTTCTGCAATTTCCAGCTACGATCCGTAGGAGTCTGGTAACTTAAATTGGACTTCACGTTATCGCTGAACTCCACGTTATTATATCCGTAGATACGAAGAATGTCCTCGATCACGTCTACATCACGCTGCACATCGATACGATATACGGGAACATGCAAAGTCAAGCCCTCGGCAGTCTCGGATACGATCTCCATCTCAAGGCTTGCCAAGATACTTTTCACGGTTTCTACCGGAATATCCTTACCGATCAACGTATTGATCTTCTCGTAAGTCACCTCAACCGTATACGGTTCCGCCACGGCAGGATAAACATCCTGTACAGCACCCGTGATCTTACCTCCCGCCAACTCTTGTATCAACAAGGCGGCACGTTTCAATACATACATCGTATTGTTCGGATCCAAACCACGCTCGAAGCGGAAAGAAGCGTCCGTATTCAAGCCAAAACGACGGGCGGTCTTGCGAATCCACGTCGGATGGAAACAAGCGGATTCCAAGAATACGTCGGTGGTCTCCTCCGTCACGCCGGAATCCAAACCGCCGAACACGCCACCGATACACATCGGTTCCTCGACGTTACAAATCATCAAGTCACGATCGGTCAACGTACGCTCCACGCCATCCAACGTGACGAATTTCGTACCAGCCTCGGCCGCCTTGACAATCACTTTATTTCCTTTGATCTTACCCGCGTCAAAAGAGTGTAAAGGCTGCCCTAACTCATGCAGGATAAAGTTCGTTATATCCACTACGTTATTGATGGGACGAAGGCCGATCACACGCAAACGGTTTTGTAACCACTCCGGGCTCTCCTTCACCGTAACGCCCTTGATCGTAACACCGGAATAACGGGGACAAGCCTCCGTATTCTCTACCACGACCTCTACGCCCGGTGTCTCGTCGTCGATCTTGAAAGCGTCTACCGAAGGACGTCTCAATTCGGCGGGCTTGCCGTTTTGCTTCAAATAAGCGGCCAAGTCACGGGCGACACCGAAATGGGAAGTAGCGTCTACACGGTTCGGGGTGATATCCACCTCCAGCACGTAGTCGCTCTTTACATTATAATAATCTTTAGCTAACGTACCTACAACAGCGTCGGCGGGAAGTACGATAATACCGTTATGGTCGGTACCGATACCTATCTCGTCCTCGGCGCAAATCATACCGTTGGACTCAACGCCACGGATCTTGGATCTCTTGATCGTAAAGCATTCATCACCGTCGTACAGTTTCGTGCCGTTCACGGCTACGACCACTTTCTGTCCGGCAGCCACGTTCGGGGCGCCACATACGATTTGTAAAGGAGCCTCGCCACCTACATTTACGGTCGTTATATGTAAATGGTCAGAATTCGGGTGTTCCTCACAAGTTAACACTTCACCGATAACCAGTCCCTCAAGTCCGCCCTTAATGGTTTGAACTTCCTCTACTCCACCGGTTTCCAAACCGATAGAGGTAAGCGCCGCAGCAACTTCTTCTGGCTCCAGATCGAAATCAAGATACTCTTTCAGCCAATTGTAAGATATATTCATCGCTATAAAATTTATTCTCTAAAGACACGGCCTCTATTGATAGCCGCCGAATTGACGGACAAAAGTACGAATAATAATTCAAACGATACAAAAATATCCTCATGAACTTCTACGAACTCTTAACTGCGCCAACGCATGCGTTTCATTCATTCTTAATTTTCTATCGCGAATCATAGATAATAGAGACTCACTTTACGATGAGTCAGAATAAAGATGTACCTTTGCGGGAGGTTTTAACGTTACAACTATTTTTTATGCGTATAGATATACTTACCGTACTTCCCGAGATGATCGAGGGGATGATTAATTGCTCTATCGTCAAGAGGGCGCAAGATAAAGGATTAGCGGAGATTCATTTACATAACCTACGGGATTACACCACTAATAAATGGAGGCGGGTGGATGATTATCCGTTCGGAGGAGAGGCCGGAATGGTGATGCAGATCGAACCGATAGACCGGGCGATCTCAGCGTTGAAAAGCGAACGGGAATATGACGAGGTAATCTATACCTCCCCGGATGGCGAGACACTCAACCAGCCCATGGCCAACAGCATGTCTTTACTAAATAATATGATTATCCTCTGCGGGCACTATAAAGGGATCGACTATCGTATCCGTGAGCATTTGATAACGAAAGAGATATCCGTAGGAGACTATGTCCTTACCGGAGGAGAGCTGGCCGCCGCTATCATAACCGACGCCGTGGTACGCTTGATACCGGGAGCGATCGGCGACGAGCAAAGCGCCCTCTCCGACTCCTTCCAAGATGACTTACTGGCCCCGCCTGTTTATACACGTCCCGCCGATTACAAAGGTTGGAAAGTACCCGAGGTACTATTATCCGGGCACCAGCGCAAGATCGAAGAATGGCGCTTGCAACAAGCACAAGAGCGTACGGCACGCCTCCGGCCGGATTTATTGAAATAGCAGCGTTAAAAAACAAGGCCGGGGATCATCCCCCCCGATGATACCCCGGCCCCTCTATCCACAAACAATCATGGCTACAACATCACTCTTATTTATTGAAACGTTCTTTCAATTTAGCTAACATGTCTTTTGTCATGGCATCCAAATCATACTCCGGCTTCCAGCCCCACTCTTGGCGGGCGCAAGTATCATCCAAGGAGTTCGGCCACGACTCGGCGATAGCCTGACGCAAAGGATCTACCTCATACTCCATCTGGAATTCAGGCATATATTTCTTGATATTATTAAAGATGATCTCCGGATCGAAACTCATCGACGCAATGTTGAAAGAGTTGCGATGAACGAACTTCGTAGAATCCGCCTCCATAATCTCGATAGCGGCACGCAAGCCGTCCGGCATGTACATCATATCCATGAAAGTACCGGCTGCGATCGGGCAAACGAATTTCTCGCCCTTAGCGGCCGAATAGTAAATATCGACAGCGTAATCCGTCGTACCACCACCCGGAGGTGTTACGTAAGAGATCAATCCGGGGAAACGAACCGAACGTGTGTCCACGCCGAAACGGATATTATAATAATCGCTTAACAACTCGCCGGATACCTTCGTCACGCCGTACATCGTACGAGGATTACGGATCGTATCTTGAGGAGTCTTGTCTTTCGGGGTATTGTTACCGAAAACGCCAATAGAGCTCGGCGTAAATACGGCGCAGTGCATCTCACGGGCCACCTCAAGCACATTGAACAAGCCCCCCATTCCGATCTTCCACGCCAACTGAGGTTTAGCCTCTGCTACAGCCGACAAAAGAGCCGCCAAGTTGTAGATCGTATCAATATTATATTTTGATACCGTCTCAGCGATCTGCTGCTCGTTCGTGATATCCACGATAGCGGAAGGTCCCGATTCTAACAACTCGCCTTTAGGTTCCGCACCCGGGATATAACCCGCTACTATGTTCCCACCGTAGATACTTCTTAATTTCATGGTTAACTCTGATCCGATCTGACCGGTAGAACCAATTACTAATACATTCTTCATCGCGTTTAATGAGATTTAAGTTTTTTTCCGTCGGCAAAGGTATAGAGAATAAAACAGTTTAGACATGAATTTCTTCTCTTTTTTAGTATTAAAATTCAAAAAAAAAACAGACCTTTGTCTGTCGCTTTGACAACGAAGCTACTACTCACATCTAAATACTAATAAAAAACGAAGTTTTTATGTACGGAAAACTTAAAGAATTCTTGACAAATGAACTTGAAGGCATCAAAGCCGCTGGTTTATACAAGAACGAGCGTATCATTACTACGCCGCAGAGAGCCGACATCAAAGTAAATGCCGGAAGTGATGTTTTAAACTTCTGCGCCAACAACTATCTTGGCCTGTCCGATAACCAACGACTGATCAAGGCCGCGAAAGAAGCCATGGATACACACGGTTATGGCATGTCGTCCGTTCGTTTCATCTGTGGAACGCAGGATTTGCACAAGCAATTGGAAGCAGCCATCTCCGACTATTTCAAGACTGAGGACACGATCCTTTACGCCGCATGTTTCGACGCTAACGGTGGTTTGTTCGAGCCATTGTTCGGCGAGGAAGACGCTATCATCTCGGATGCCTTGAACCACGCCTCTATCATCGACGGTGTTCGTTTATGCAAGGCGAAACGTTATCGCTACGCTAACGCCGATATGGCGGACTTGGAGCGTTGCCTACAAGAGGCGCAGGCCCAACGTCACCGTATCATCGCCACGGACGGCGTGTTCTCCATGGACGGCAATGTCGCTCCGATGGACAAGATTTGCGAGCTTGCCGAGAAATATGACGCATTGGTTATGGTGGACGAGTCTCACTCTGCCGGTGTCGTAGGCCCGACGGGTCATGGCGTAGCCGAGCAGTTTGATGTTTACGGACGTGTAGATATCTTCACGGGTACGCTGGGTAAGGCGTTCGGTGGTGCCATGGGTGGCTTCACGACCGGAAAGAAGGAGATTATCGATATGTTACGCCAACGTTCTCGCCCCTACTTGTTCTCCAACTCCGTGGCTCCGGCCATCGTAGGCGCAAGCTTGGAGATGTTCAAGATGTTGAAGGAGAGCGACGCTTTACATACGAAATTAATGAACAACGTAAGCTACTTCCGCGACAAGATGCTGGCAGCCGGTTTCGATATCAAGCCGACTCAATCCGCTATCTGCGCCGTTATGTTGTACGACGCTAAGTTGTCTCAAGATTTCGCCGCCAAGATGCAGGAAGAGGGTATTTACGTAACCGGTTTCTATTACCCGGTAGTACCGAAGGGACAAGCTCGTATCCGTGTACAATTGTCCGCCGGCCACGAGACTGAGCATCTGGACAAGGCTATCGCAGCGTTTATCAAGGTAGGAAAAGAGCTAGGCGTTATCAAATAACACCTCTCTCATTCATCATACAAGGCCACATCCGGGCAAGATGATCTGGATGTGGCTTTTTAATCACTAAGAACAATCATGCAACTCAGTAACTACCATAGTCATTGTACTTTTTGTGATGGAAGAAGTATTCCGGAGGATTTCGTGAGATTCGCCATAACACACGGGTTCCGTGCGTACGGTTTTTCCTCCCACTCGCCGCTTCCGTTCGAGACTTTCTGGAATATGTCTAAAGACGATATGCCGGAGTATCTGCAAGAGATAAAACGACTGAAACAGAAATACAGCGATCAACTGGAAATATATGCCGGTCTGGAGATTGATTATCTGGACGAGACCTATAACGCCTCGATCCCCTATTTCCAAGAGTTGCCCTTGGACTACCGGATCGGTTCCATCCATTTCCTGCCCGTATCAGAGCGTCTGGCCGAAGAGAACATGGTCTGTATAGACGGCTCATTCAGGGAATACGCCCACTCCGTGGAGCGGCATTTCGAGGGAGATGTCCGGTTGCTTGTCAAGCGTTTCTTCGATACCACGATGAAAATGATAGAGGCCGGAGGCATCGATATCGTCGGACATATCGACAAGATCTATATGAACGGACAGAAATACGAGATCTTCAATTTTGAGGAGGATTGGTATCGGAAGCCTTTTGAGGCTTGTCTGGATCTGGTTCAGGAGAAAGAATTGATGGTAGAGGTCAACACCAAGAACTGGACCAAGAAAAAAGAGCTTTACCCCCGTGTGGAATACCTATCACGGATGCGGAAAATGAATATCCCTGTCATGGTGAACTCCGATTGCCATTATCCGGATTTGGTGAACGACGGTCGCAAGGAGGTTTTTGAGTTGCTAAAGCAAGCCGGCTTCAAGTCCACCCGTGAGCTCGTGAAAGGCAAATGGCAAGATATCGCCCTCTAGGATTTATTTTTCCGCTTATACAGAAAGGATTGCCAACGCTCCTCGGCGTTCCCTTGACGAAACATGTCATAACGTGCCATCGTAAAGAACAGATCCGATAAACGATTCACGAACGCCATGATCCCGGCAGGAACCGGGTCTTTCCGATTCAATGTCCACAAGCGGCGTTCGGCCCTGCGGGTGATCGTACGGGCCAATTGGAGGTGCGCCGAAACAGGTGTGCCTCCCGGAAGGATAAAATACCCGTTATCCTCCATCTGGGCGGATAGATCATCGATATGGGACTCACAAAAGACGGTCAAATCATCGGGAAGCGGATTCGGATTCTTATCACGGATCGCCGATGGTGTCGCCACATGAGACATCACGGCCATCATCTCACGCTGTATCCTACCCAGCAACACCTGCCATTCATGATCGGGAGGCAGCAACGTACGGACAATGCCGATCTCGGCGTTCAACTCATCCAACGTCCCATTCGCCTCGATACGGATGTCATCCTTATCGACACGCTCACCGCCATGTATGCCGGTTTTTCCTTTATCTCCTCCACGGGTATATATTCTCATAGGATACTCATTTTAGGACTTATGAAAAAAGACTACCGTATTCCGGTGATAAACACTATAGTATTCATTTTCAAACACTACTGTGTTTATCCACGAATACTATAGTGTTCTCACACGAACACAGTAGTCTTTTCTATTCGTTAATCAAAGAAGTGCTTAAACTTACTGAAGATTTTCTCTTTCATCGTCTTATTAGGCTGGAAGTTCGGTGAATTCTCCAATCCGTTCAGCGTCTCTTTCTCCGTAGACGACAAAGTCTCGGGGATATATACACTCACGTTCACCAACAAATCGCCCGTACCATAACTATTGATGGAAGGAAGTCCTTTATTACGCAAACGAAGCACCTTACCCGGCTGCGTACCCGGCTCGATCTTCAATTTCGCCTTTCCGTCGATGGTCGGGACCTCTACCGTGGCTCCCAAGGCTGCTTGCGGAACACTCAGCAGCAGGTTGTATAACAGATCGTTCTCATCACGAATCAACTCCGGATGCGGTTCCTCCTCGATAAGGATCAATAAGTCACCGTTGATTCCACCATGTCGTGCGGCGTTGCCTTTACCATTCATGGAGAGCTGCATGCCCTCGGCTACACCGGCAGGGATATTGATCGTGATAATCTCATCGTCGCGAACGACGCCCTCACCGTTACACTCCGTACATTTCTTGACAACGATCTTGCCCTCGCCACCACAAGTAGGACAAGTCGTCTGCGTCTGCATCTGCCCAAGGATCGTGTTGGCGATACGGGTAACGACACCGCTACCTTTACACGTATCACACGTCTTCACACCCTCCGAGCCTTCCGCCCCGCTACCGTGACAATGCGAACAAGGCACATACTTCTTCACCTTGATCTTCTTTTCCACGCCGTTAGCGATCTCTTTCAGGTTCAGCTTCACCTTCACACGCAAGTCCGATCCACGGTTCACACGGCGTCCTCCACGAGAACCGCCGAAACCACCGAAGCCACCAAAACCGCCAAAATGTCCACCAAAGATGTCACCGAACTGGGAGAAGATATCCTCCATGGACATACCACCACCGAAGCCGCCACCTTGTGAAGCCCCGCCGACACCCGCATGGCCGAATTGGTCATAACGCTGACGCTTTTGCGGATCGCTCAACACGTCGTATGCCTCAGCCGCCTCCTTAAAGTTCTCCTCCGCTTGCTTATCGCCCGGGTTCTTATCCGGGTGGAATTGTATCGCCTTCTTGCGGTACGCTTTCTTTATCTCATCCGCCGAAGCATTCTTCTCAACGCCCAGCACTTCATAGTAATCCCTTTTAGCCATCCTTGTATTTGTTATTTGCCGATTTTCCGATTATTCTCCCACTACTACTTTAGCGTGACGTATTACCTTGTCAAATAAGGTATATCCAGTTTGTACGCAATCCAATACCTTGCCCTTCATGTCCGGTTCCGGAGCGGGAATCGTAGCGATAGCCTCAAACTCCTCCGTGTTGAACGGCTTACCTATGGCCTCGATCGGCTTTACGCCTTGCTGAGACAGATAGCCCATGAACTTACCGAAAATCAAGTCCACGCCTTCTTTAACGGCCTCTACATCCTCAGCCGTGCGGACGTTCTGCAAAGCACGCTCGAAATCGTCGATAATAGGAAGAAGGTTCTTTAACGCACCCTCGCCGCCAGTCTTGATCAAATCGGCCTTCTCACGCATCGTACGTTTACGGTAATTGTCAAACTCCGCCATCAAGCGCAGGTGGGAATCGTTCAATTCGTTATATTTCTTTTGCAAGGCTTCCACCTCGCCCGACACATTGTCAGAGCCGGCAGTTTCATCTGCCGCATTTGACTGTTCTTCCTGCAAATTTGTCGCTTCCTCATTATTCACGTTTTCGTTTTTTGAAGCGTTTTCTTTTTTCTCGTTTGGATTCATCTTGCTCATAATCTATCTGATTTTTTTCATTACTAACTAATTGTAAGCGAAATACGGTACCACATAAATACCCTTAAAAAGTATATACACAGCATCCATATCAAGTTCATACACTATTATAGCAGCAAATATATTGCCAACTATTCCACCACATCAAAAATATCTTTACCTTTGCCTATGTTTTAAACGAAACAGGTATTTTTAGAGTAAATAAAATTCCAGAATATGATGAGAAGTGTGATTTTATCAACGTTGCTATTAGTATTGGCGGTCTGTACGGTTTCCGCCCAAAACAGGAATACATCCATCTGCCGACTAGGCTTCACATACGATATCAGCCAGAGCAAGAACTGGGGAAACAACAAGCCGGTCATTAAAAGCGTCATCCCTTATTCATCCGCCGAGCAAGCAGGTATTAAGAAATACGACGTGATCGAGGAGATCAACGGTGTACCTGTGACGGAAATATCTGTCGATGAGATCCCACAACTGCTGAATCCCGCCGGAAGAAACGATGTCCTATTGACCATCAGCAACCTTTCCTCTCCTTCTAAACAAGTATTGGTAAAGAAGGACTGCAAGAAAAGTAACGCCATCACGGAAGACCAGCTGGCGTCCGCCTATGCGATGTATAGCTTGGAGACAACCAATGAGCAAGAGTTCGTATGCCCGTTCAAGACTACCGTCACATCCGACGGCGTAGATTTCGGTAACTTCAAGACATTCGCCTTCTCGACCATCGACGAGAATAACCGTAAACTGGAAACGGTCATCAACGAATGCATCGAGAACGAGTTGACCAAAAAAGGACTTACGGTTGATATCGCGAAGCCGGATTTATTGATACAGACTTTCTATTTTTTCGATAAGAACCTGAACTATCTGGGAGCGAATAAAGTATTGGTAGAAAAAGAACCGACTTACCGGTACAACTTCTCGCACAGTAAGATGGAGAAATTCCCGTTCTTGAATTACGCCGCCGCCGAAGCGGAAGCCGAATATCTGTTGCAATTCGGTATCCGTATCATCGATCAAAAAGATATCCCCGGACGTGTACTCTGGGAATGTGAGGCGAACGAGTTGCTGGAAGACTCTTATCGTTTGGACGAATACGCCCGGGTGCATGTCCCGTTGATGTGTATGCAATACCCATACGCGAAATACGGACGTAACGTACCGTTCAAGGTGAGCAAGAAGACCTATAATTATACGGGGATCAGCTACGATATCGATAAATTGGATCAAGTGGTTGACGTAGATCGTAACTCTCCCGCTTATGCGGCAGGCATCCGTCCCCGTGACATTATAGAAAAGATCGGCCGCCATAAGATGGATCATTCGGCAGAGGAGTTCTCATCCGCCTACAAGCGCTTTATCACGAACACGATGCAATATCGTGATCCGAAGACGATGTTTACGGACGCGAACGGTTTCAAATATTGCATGTTTTGGGACGTATTCAAATATCCCCAAATAGCGGATGCGTCGCAAAGCTCCGATTACTTGCCGGCGTTCTCTTATTTATACTATTTCGCCCCTTATATTAATCCGTCCGGCAACAACGCCTGTACATTTAATATAAAGCGTGGCAAGACAAAATTAGAAGTAATTATCCGTCCTACCATTCGCTCTGAAGTGACGGTAGAGATCAAATAAAGATTTTACAAACACGTGATATATCCACAAAATTTTGAACAAAAGACGGGCTTTGATAAGATCCGTCACTTAATCACAGAAAAATGTTTAAGCCCGCTCGGGGAAGAGCGGGTAGCGGAGATGGGATTCTCCGCCGATTTCGAGGTCGTATCCAAGCGATTGGAACAAACCGATGAGTTTATCCGTATCCTACACGGAGACACGGAATTCCCCGCCAGTTATTTCTTCGACGTGCGCTATTCCTTGAAACGGATTCGGCCGGAAGGTACTTGGCTGGATGAACGGGAGTTGTTCGACCTCAAACGTTCCTTGCAAACGATCAATGACATCGTACGCTTCTTCAAGCCTATGGACGATGAGGAAATCAAGTATCCGGCCTTAACTGAATTGGCGGGAGATATCTTTGTCTTCCCCCAATTGATTGGAAAGATCGATAGCATCCTCGATAAATTCGGCAAGGTCAAGGACAGTGCTTCCTCCACCCTATCGCAAATCCGCAGGGAGATAACGATCACGATGAGCGGTATATCCCGCAGCCTGCAATCCATCCTCCGTGCGGCACAATCAGACGGGGTTGTCGATAAGGACGTGACACCGACCATGCGCGACGGTCGTTTGATGATCCCGGTAGCCCCGGCCTTCAAACGAAAGATAAAAGGTATCGTACATGATGAGTCCGCCAGTGGCAAGACGGTCTTTATAGAGCCGGAGGTGGTCGTGGAAGCGAATAACCGCATCCGGGAACTGGAAGGGGAAGAACGCCGGGAAATCATTAAGATACTGACGGAATTCACGAACGTGATCCGTCCTTTAGCCCCGGATATCCTACAATCTTACGAGTTTCTTGCCGACATTGACTTCATTCGTGCGAAAGCGTTATTTGCGGAGCAAGTCAAGGCGATCAAGCCGATCGTGGAGGATAAGCGACAAATGGATTGGGTACGTGCCGTGCATCCGCTCTTATTCCTGTCTTTACAGAAACAGGGCAAGCAGGTAGTTCCCCTCGATATCGAGCTGACCGAGGGAAAACGGATCTTGATCATATCCGGTCCGAACGCCGGTGGTAAATCCGTTTGCCTGAAAACGGTCGGATTACTTCAATACATGTTGCAATGTGGTTTATTGATTCCTTTGCATGAGCGATCAAGAACCGGGATCTTCGAGCATATATTCATCGATATAGGCGATGAGCAAAGCATCGAGAACGATTTGAGTACCTACAGTTCCCACCTTACCAACATGAAGTATTTCGTGAAGAATTGTAACGAGCGGACCATTATCCTAATCGATGAGTTCGGTAGCGGTACGGAACCCCAGATTGGCGGCGCTATCGCCGAGGCTTTATTGGATCGCTTCAACCGGAATCATAGCTTTGGGGTAATCACGACCCACTACCAGAATTTGAAGCATTTCGCCGAGGATACGGAGGGTATCGTAAACGGTGCCATGTTGTACGACCGCCATTTGATGCAGCCCTTGTTCAAGCTTTCTATCGGAAACCCGGGTAGCTCGTTCGCCGTAGAGATCGCACGCAAGATCGGTCTGCCCGAGGACGTAATAGCCGACGCTTCCGCGAACGTCGGAGCGGATTATATCAATATGGACAAATACCTGCAAGATATCGTACGCGATAAACGGTACTGGGAAAGCAAACGGCAGAATATCCGTCAGCAGGAGAAAAAACTGGAAGATGTCACTTCTCGTTATGAACAAGACTTGGAAGCCGTAAACAAGCAACGGAAAGAGATCATCCGGGAGGCAAAGGCCGAGGCCCAACGTATTCTAGCGGAGGCTAACGCCAAGATCGAGAATACCGTCCGTGAGATCAAGGAGGCCCAAGCGGAAAAAGAACAGACCAAACTGGCCCGCAAAGCCTTGGAAGAGTTCAAGAACTCCGTAATGGCGACCGAAGAAGAAGACGATAAGATCGCACGCAAGATGGCGAAGCTCAAGGAACGGAACGAACGGAAGAAACAGAAACAAAAAGTGACGGCCCAGCCGATATTTAATAAAGAGGTGATAGAGGTCGGTGACAATGTACGCCTTAAAGGGCAGGTTTCCGCCGGAACCGTTATGGAACTACAAGGAAAGCAGGCCGTAGTAGCATTCGGGATGATCAAAAGCACGGTTAAGCTGGAGCAGTTGGAAAAGGTAAGCAAAGGCCAGATCAAACGGGAAATCCAGAAAAGCACGTTCGTCAGCTCCCAGACCACTGACAATATGCATGAGAAGAAGATAAACTTTAAGCAAGAAATCGATGTGAGAGGAATGAGGGGCGATGAGGCATTGCAAAGCGTGACCTATTTTATCGACGACGCCATTCAAGTCGGGGCAGGCAAGGTTCGTATCTTGCATGGAACCGGTACGGGTATCTTACGTCAGCTAATCCGGGATTATCTGCGCACGGTTCCCGGTGTCCGTCGTTTTCAAGACGAGCATGTGCAGTTCGGAGGCGCCGGCATCACCGTTGTTGAATTCGATTAAAAAGAGATCCTTATTATGAGACGGAATGAATATACACACAGGAGAAGACATATATCCAACCGGCATTTATCGGACAAGTATTATTACGCCGGCGAACATGAGACAGCAACCGGCATCCGTCTCACGCAATACAACGAACAATCTTTGCATACGAAAGAGGTGCGGATAACCGACACCTCTTTCAGCAAACTATCCGACCCGGATCAGATCAATTGGTTCGAGGTTAGCGGATTGACCAACGCGGATGCCATTACCCGTATCGTAAAAGATTTCGGACTGCATAATCTGGACGCTAAGGATATCTTGACTCCCCAACACGTGGTCAAGGTAGAGGAATACAAAGGACGAATGCTTATCGTATTAAACTCCTGCTATTACGATGTCAATAACGAGATGCGGTCTGAGCACATCAGTATACTGGTAGCGAACAATACGGTTATCACTTTTACGGAAAGCAACAACCCCGTATTCGAGGCCGCTCATAAAGCGCTACTATCCAACATGCTGAACATCCGGAAAAAAGGCAGTGGATTGCTGCTCGCTTTCCTTCTAAACACCATCATAGCGAATTTAGTAGAATCCGCCTCAAAGGTAGAAGAGATACTAGAGGATATAGAAGAGACTTTGCTCGATCCTAAGAACGATCAGGGTAATATGGGTTCCCTAATCCAACAACACCGCCATGAGTACATGATTATCCGTAAGAATAGCCAACCGCTGAAAGATCAATTCTCAAAACTATTACGAACAGAGAACGGGATTATCACCCCGGATATCCTGCCGATCTATAATGACCTGCAAGACCAACTCCAATTCGTTATCCAAACAACGGAAAGCTGCCGGGAAATCACCTCTTCCCTTGTCGATCTTTATATATCCAATAACGATCTTAGGATGAACGCCATCATGAAACGGCTGACGATTGTCTCCACCCTTTTCATCCCTTTGACATTCTTGGTGGGCGTATGGGGTATGAACTTCAAGATAATGCCGGAATTGGATTGGCGTTACGGTTATTTCATAGCTTGGGCCGTCATGATAGCTACCGGAGTATTGACTTGGCTATATATGAAACGAAAGGATTGGTATTAAAACCAATCCTTACGATCTGAAGAATTTCTTCCTATACTTATAAAAAGTATTCTTAGAGACGTTGAAATGCTCGCAAATCGATCCTACCGATTCTCCCCGCTCCAACATGTTCATGATCTCCCCCTTATGGGCGTCTAAGAAGAACAACTTGGATTCCGAGCCTTTAGGACGTCCCAACCGCTTTCCCGTACTTTTCACCTGTTCCAAGGCGTCTTTTGTACGTATGGAAACCAGACTGTGATCAATCTCGTCTACTTGCTTGAAGACATTAATCATCAATTGGCGATCCATCCGGTCATCGAATATATAACGGTCGTTTATACAATAGACCGTCACGTCCTTCTCCATGCAAACGGTAAGTATCCCCATCAACTCATATAAGGTAAGACACAAACGGGTAATATCCGATACGATCAAGGCATCCCCTTTCTTCAAGCGTTCGAGAACAAGTTTTAACTTTGGTCCCGGCTGTTTCGCTTTCTCTCCGGATACTTCCATGACCCATTTATCCACATGGATATCTTTGGCCGCGGCAAAAGAAGAGATCTCTTCCCTTTGAATATCCAAGTGTTGCCGGTCTGTAGCCACATTTAAATACGCTATCGTCATAAATTTCACTAATTGTTTCTAGCGTGAAGGTACAAAAAGAATGAGTATATCTTCAAGATTATGGGATGTTTAACGCTTTATTTCGTACATTTGCGTTTATATTCATATATTATGATAACACATATACGAGTAGCTAGCCAACAATTGGAACAACCCCGATTCGAGTCCCCGAAAGAGTTGGTCTCTTGGATGGGCGCTATCCAGGCGCAGGAGTATGAGATGGCCAAATGGGCGATCGGTATTCGCTTGAGATCCTCTTCCCTTGAAAAGGTAAATGAGGCTTTGTACAAAGGTGATATTCTACGTACCCATGTGATGCGTCCTACTTGGCATTTCGTGGCCGCCGAGGATATCCGTTGGATGCTTATGTTATCTTCCGAGCGTATCAAGGCTGCCGTTATGTCGTACGCCAAGGGACATTTCGGGAAGATAGAAAAAACGCTGTTCACAAGATGCCTAGATCAAATCGGAAAGATACTGGAAGGATACAAAAGCCTGACCAAACAAGAAGTAACGGCGGAATTGCAAAAATCCGGGATTTTGCCCACCATAGATCACGTAAACCTTTTCCTTACATGGGGTGAGGTGGAAGGCATCGTCTGTAGCGGGATCGATAAAGCAAAGAAAACGACTTACGCCTTATTGGACGAACGTGTCCCTCCTACTCGTGAACTTTGCAGGGAAGAGGCTCTGGCGAGATTGGCATCCAGATATTTTCAAAGCCACTCCCCTGCCCAGTTACAGGATTTTGTTTGGTGGTCCGGGCTAACCGCTACCGAGTGTAGGCTCGCTATCAATCTGATCAAGACGGAGTTAATAACCGAGACGTTCGATTCCCGTGAATATTTCATCCACCAATCATGGAAAGGAAAAAATGAGAGCAAACCTGTACTGCGTCTCCTCCCCGCCTTCGATGAATACTTGATCAGTTACAAAAACCGCACGGACGTATTGCCGCTAGAACATCATCCAAAAGCGTTCAACCGATTCGGTACCTTCTACCCGGTTATCTTGTATAACGGAAAGATAATAGGTAATTGGGGCCGCTCCGTCAAGAAAAACTCCATCCAAATAGAAATGGACTTTTTCGAGAAGAAGCCCCGCATTCCAGTGAAACTAATCCAGCAGGCCGAAGCGCAGATAAACGCTTTTTATGGAGGCTTATCGCACCGCCCAGCGCTTCAATGTCGGGAAAAATAATTTCATATTCGCTACGGCCTCCTCTTTCGTATAATGAAAGTCCGCATCTTTATTGAACTCATCGACAAACTGGGCACAATGATCGATCATCTGATCCATCGTACAGTCCATCGTGAAGGCCCCGTCCTTATAACAATAGCAACAATATTCCTCATTCTTGCTTCCGTCATGGTTCGTTCCTAACTCCTCATTCTTTTGCAGCGGCATACCGCAGCTTTGGCAAAATTTTGTTTCCATACTAATTTATTTTATTGGTATATAAATCTTTGTCACTTGGGTATCGTCATCCTCTTCCGAATAACTCACATATTCCTCAAACGCCATTCCATGCCGTTTGGTATAATTGAAATCTATATTTATAGTATTATATAGTTCTTGTAATCCCGCATAACTACCTTTTAAGGTATAAACCGCATATTTTCCTTTCTGCAAACGAATCGTACCGAACATCCCTGATGGAATAATCTCCTTCCCGACCGAAGCATTACTCCACTTCTCGGTCTCTTCTCTCAGACGTGCTCGCAACTTATCCATATAAGCTTTCGGAGATACGCTGAATTGTTTCTTGAACGCTTTCGAGAAAGATTGGGGGTTATCATAGCCTACCCGACTCGCTAGATCTGCCAGACTCATATCTTCCGTATGCATAATATATAGAACCGCTCGCTCTACACGTTGCCTCGCCACATAAGCATATAATGACTCATTCAAGGCTCCTTTCATAATACGTAGTAGCTGCCGCTCGGACACGTTTACTTGCCCGGCTATTATATCCAGTCGTAAAGGGAGATGCAAATTCGCATTGATATAATCAATTACTTGATTGATTTTCCGTTGATATATGTTTTCCGTATCAGGCTTCATCCTATAGATTCTTATGATGACAAAAATACATAATCCCAACAGACTGACAATTGTCCAATCTCGCCAATTTGAGATTTCCCCTATATTTGTTTAAAAGCCATCAACTTCAAGATTCTATAGATTGTAAAATCAGTAATTCTGTTACACTTATCAGTAATTGGTATACAAAAGTAATGGAATATCTTAAATAATTTTGTGATATGGATAAAATCAAGAAAACAAATATGAATATAAAGAAAATAACCATTGCCATGTTGATCACATTAATCTCCATTGGCAATATAAACGCACAAGAAATGAAAACTGAAATTCCAAAAATTAGTGAATTCCCTACAGGAAATGAAAACACCGGGTTTGAACAATATTTCTCGGGGAAGTCTTGGCTAGCGCCATTAACAAGCAATAAGGATTTAAACGTACCAATGTTTAACGTAACGTTTGAACCTAACTGCCGAAACAACTGGCACACGCATACAGGAGGGCAGATACTCATCGCCGTAGGTGGTGTGGGTTATTATCAAGAACGAGGTAAAAGCGCCCGTCGTTTACTACCCGGGGATGTTGTCGAAATCGCACCAAACGTAGAGCATTGGCACGGCGCCTCACCGGACAGTTGGTTTTCGCATATCGCCGTAGAATGCAATCCCCAAACCAACAAAAATACTTGGCTTGAGCCGGTAAGTGATGAGGAATATGGGAAGGCCGTAAATGATAAGTAGTAGATTTTCCTTATCGTTTACACAAACCGAGCCTAAAAGACACTCCGGTTTCCTCTATAAGAAACTGCAGTTTCTATCCTAGCGGGAAACTGTAGTTTCCTAAGAAAGAAATACAAGAAAACTGTAATATACTAGTAAACAGAATATTGAATAATATATTCTCATCCTATGCCATGTATATAAGAC